>Ga0209629_10000474_pt1 | contig 22040 bp, 7 predicted proteins | sample TergutCu122P5_FD_187286 | JGI IMG/M metagenome (GOLD analysis project Ga0209629, IMG submission 187286) | Cubitermes ugandensis P5 segment gut microbial communities from Kakamega Forest, Kenya - Cu122 P5 (SPAdes) (version 2) | ecosystem: Host-associated > Arthropoda: Insects > Digestive system >...
GTAAAAATTTGACATTTTGGCAGGCTTTATTTGGGTGTTGGCTTTTTTGCGTTTTTTTGCTATTCGGCCTCTAAAATTTTCACAATATTTTCATTTTAGGGGGTTGACATTTTACCGATAGTCTCTTTTGGAATAAGTGAACGCCTAAACATTGGTGCCTCATCGATACATCAATACACTTGCGACTTATATTATTAATTCTATTATTCTATTATACCTTGTTTTCATCGAAATGGCAAAGATAACCTTTAACTATTAGACTGCTATTAGACAAATCATCTCGTCACATTTCGCATCCCGGCATTTTGCCGAATCATCTCGCTGCATTTCGTACCACTATTTTTCGCTGCATCCAGCGTTCATAATCCGCAGCCGCAGTTGAATATACTGCGGAGCAGGCGTTTCTTGCCGTGTTAGGCAGATAATCAAAGCGCCGGCATTTCCTCTTATGTGCCTCGTCTTTCTGTGAATGGTACGGGCTTGACAAAAACGCTAGGATCATAGCTTCTGGGTCGGCGTTGCACCAATACCGCTGGGGCTGATCTCAGTGTATGAGTTGAGTCTGCTTACAATCTCTTGCGCCTGCGGCACTAATGTTCCGGTTAAGTCCATCGCATAACCTGAATCCTTTTCCTGAGCCCGCTGTGTAATTATACCAGCCCCGTCAATCATTCCGGCTCCGGCGATCACATGATCCAGATCGACGCCGTAAATGCCGCTTCCGTCAAACTCATAGCCTATCCCCCGCGCAAGCCCGCGCCTCACACACTCAACGGCGGTTTGGTAGCTCCGTCCGAAAGGTCTTTATAGCGGTCATTGGTAAACAGCACTTTAGGTAAACGGTAAAATGTGTATTGGTCAGCTTCGTTGCCGTGATAATAGCCGTATGGCGGTGTCTGGCTCATGCGGTAGCTCCTTTCTGCTTTTGGACATAAAAAAGGCCGGAGTTTTTACACTCACAGCCTTTGCCTTGCCTTCAATCTTTCAACATACGGGCATAAAAAAGCGGGGCGCTATTTTATAAATACGTCCCGCTTGTTGTTTTTATACTATGCTGATTACCCGTTGCCTAAAAGTATTGATTTTATGGGGTTTATTGTGGGTTCCTTATGGCATATACCTTTCCTGTACTGTTCTTATATATGTCGCATGATATATGCGCATCTCTTTGCCGCAATTCGGGCAGCGATGACTGTGCTTTTGGGATTTCAAGTGAATCGTCAGCGTATTAACATCCTCGGCAATATCAATAACCTTCAAGCATTCCGGAAAAAACATTTGCAAATCTATATTACTTGCTTTTCCCATGTTTACCGCCCTATGTCAGCATACCATATTTGGTATTACTTGTCTACTTGGATTTGCGGAAGAACCATGTGTTTTACAGCCGTAGCGGACAGGTTTGGCTCATCCGCCATATCCACCACCTCGCTGGGGGTGAGCCACCCGTCTGTCTCGCCGGAACGCCGCCCTTCGTCCGGATCGGCTTTCAGTCTGCGCCAAGCGAGCATTTTTTCATATTCCTTGTATTCTTCGATGTCTATTACGGCATAGCGCCCATGTCCGTTCTTTGTTAAAAATACCGGTGAACCGACAGAAACGCCGCACAGTACCTCGCCGCAGTTCCGCAAATCTGGGACTGGTTTGATGTTCGGCAAATAATCACTCCCTACCGTGACTATACACCGGTTTATCTTAAAATATGAAGAACGCCCATAGACGCTCATGTCGGAACGTGCCACCCACACAAAACGATGAAGACCCAAAAAAACTTGCCGACGCCAGCTCTTTTCGTGTTCAGAAAATGTCCGTTCGATATTCGGGTATATGTATTGTAATGAATAATGGACGGTTTTATTATTAAATATATTAATTTGCCCTTTTCGCCATGCCTTCAGCAAACGATTCGGCTGCGGCGCATCGATCAAGGTATTGTACAGTATGGAGAGGTAGGAGGAAATTGCTTTGAACAACCCATCGGCATCAAAGCCAAAGAAAGCGTTAAGACTGCTCATCGCCGGCGTTCTCATCGCTTCCGCCGCTAATTTTCAGGGCGTCGCGATGACGGCGGTATCCGCCGCGGGCGAGCCGTATTACAACACGAACCTGACATTTGAGGAGCGCGCCACGGACCTTGTTTCGCGCATGACCGAGGCCGAAAAGGTTTCTCAGCTCAACACGAGCGCGGCCGCGCTGCCCAGGTTGGGCGTTCCGGCGTATAACTGGTGGCAGGAGGCTCTGCACGGCGTCGCGTGGCAAACGGCCGTGTCATTCCCATCGAGCCTCAGCATGTCGCTGTCCTGGGATCGCGGCTTGCTTTATAATTCGGCGTCCGTTATCGGCGACGAGTGCCGGGCCTTCTATACGACGAACGGCAGGCCGCTGAGCCAGTTCTGCCCGACCGTCAACCTGCAGAGGGACCCGAGGTGGGGCCGCAACGAGGAAGGCTACGGGGAGGATCCATTCCTTGTCGGCGAACTCGGCTCGCAATACGTGATCGGGATGCAGGGCAACAATGACACCGTCAACGTCACTAGCCCCGCCGGGGAGAAATACCTTAAAACGATCGCGACCCCGAAGCATTATGCCGCCAACAACAGCGAGACCGACCGCTATTACGGCGACGCCGTAATGGACAACCGCACGCTTCGCGAATACTATACCTATCAATTCAGGGCAATCGCCGAAAAAGCGCACCCCGCGTCGCTGATGACCGCGTACAACAGCGTCAACGGCGTGCCTATGTTCGCCAATACATACTTAAACAACACGATGCTGCGGAAAACCTGGGGGTTTGACGGGTATATCGTTTCAGACTGCGACGGCGTCGCCAACATAACCAACAACCACCACTGGATACCGCAGGACCCGCCCGGCGTCTATACACAGCAGCTCACCGTGCCGCAGGCCGTGGCGTTCTCGCTGATGGGCGGCACCGACCTTGCCTGTAATTGGACTTCGGGCAGCACGACAGGCGGCGTTTATACCAGCAATATTCAGCAGGCTATCAGCCAAGGCGTATTGACCGACAACGGCGTGATAAGCTGGGATGACGTCGACCGCTCCCTGGTCAGAATGTTTACCGAGCGCATGAGGACCGGCGAGTTCGATTCCACCACCGGCAGGAATGTCGGCGGCGCGTACGGCGCGTACACCACCGCGAACCACGTCCAGACGGCGTCGAACGTCGCGACATCGCTGCAAGCCTCGCGCGAGGACATAGTCCTTCTCAAGAATGACGCGAATACGCTGCCGATTAATCTAAACAGCGTGAAATCGATCGCGGTCATCGGCAAGTTCAACGATGTATGCGAGCTGGGCGACCCCAACTACGCCGGTTCGCCGTCCACGAAAGTCAGCTTCCAGCAGGGGCTGACAACGGCGCTTAACGGCAAAGGGTTCAACACGGCGAGCGGCCTGAAGTTTTATAACCCGGGCGCCGGCAACACCATTTCCGGCTATATTTTCAACGTCCGTGACTTAAGGGTAAACGGCACGACTTACACGGCGGCGAACGCCGACACCGTGACCAACTGCCAGAAAACTTCCAGCAATACCATTGAGTACATTACCGACGGTTCCTACGCGAATTATAAAAACATTAACCTTAACGGACAGCCGCTGACGTCGTTCCAGGTCAGCGTCGCCACGAACGGCACGGGCGCAAGCTGGCAGCCGGTCGTCGAGCTGCACGTCAACAGCCCGACAGGCGCGCTGCTTGCCACCGCGACCTGCGCCAAGACTTCGGGGTGGCAGACGTACACGGTCAATACCGGCAGTATCATCGGCAGCGGCTTGATCAATACCGATTATGACTCCCTCTGCCTTGTATTTACGACGACGCAGTCATCGCCGCCGACCGACCTGACCGCGGCGCAACTTGACGAAATCGGAAACGCCGATATGGCGATTTATCTCGCCGGTACCGGCAAAAGCGGCCTGTTAAACGTCGCGTCCGAGAACAAAGACAGGGCGAACATGGACTTCCCCGCAAACCAGGACACCGAGATACAGCAGGTCATCGCGAAGAACCCGAACACCGTCGTGGCAATACAGGCTGTCGGGATGATGAACATCGGCCATTTTGTCGACAGCGCCAAAGCGGTGCTGTTCACCAGTTTTAACGGACAGTTCCAGGGGCAGGCAATGGCGGAGGCGCTGCTCGGGGACGTTAACCCGACCGGCCGTCTTTCGTTCTCGTGGTATAAAAACGAAGCGGATCTGCCCGCTATGTCCGACTACAACATACGCCCCACGGATACGACCAAAGGGCGCACGTACCAGTACTTCACCGGGGACGTGCTGTATCCCTTCGGCTACGGCCTGAGCTACTCGTCTTACGCGTACTCAAATCCGACGATCAGCAAAACAACGGTGTCCACAAGCGAGAAACTTAGCGTGTCTGTGGATGTGGAGAACCTTTCCGAAAGGGCCGGCTCCGAGGTCGTTCAGGTTTACATAGTCCCGCCGAACGCCGGCAACGGGACCGTGCCGATTAAGCAGCTTAAAGGCTTTGAGCGCGTCGACCTTGCGGCTCACGAGAAGAAGACCGTAACGGTCGGACTAAATTCCGACGACTGGTGGTTTATCGACGGCGGCCAGAAACGCGTCGTCGACGAGGGCGCCTATAAGGTACAGATCGGGCGTTCGTGCAGCGACATCGTTTCGCAGTTTGACCTCACCGTATCCGGCAAAGCAGCGCCTTCGATTCAAACGGTTACGCTGATGGGCGACAAAATCAAGGTCACGCAGACACAGCCGTCCAACACGAGCCTGTACATCGCGCTGAGCGACGAGACGCTTATCCAGCCGTCACAGGCGGCAGTCGTATACTCCAGCAACAGGCCGAGCGTGGCCGATGTCGACCAGAACGGCAGAATAACGGCCGGAACCGTCGCCGGCACGGCCGTAATCACCGCGTCCGTCACATATGCGGGCAAGACGGTTAACGCCACATACGCGGTCGCCTCCGACGGCAACCCGGATGTCTCAGTGCCCGCCGTCGCCGACAGCATACAGATAAACGGCGTAAATATCCCCGGGTTCAGCCCAACGACGTATAATTACGAAATCGCGCTGCCGTACAGCCAGAGCGGCGCGGCCGTCACCGCTACCACGCCGGTTTCGGGCGCGGCCGTGACGGTTACGCAAGCCGCGTCCATACCCGGCACGGCGGTTGTCAATGTGACGAGCGGGGCGTCTTCCGCGCAGTACAATCTTTATATCGGGCGGCCGCCCCAACCCGACAACTTTGCCGGCCCGGCCCACGAGCCGTTTTGGAGCATCGTGCGCGAAACCGCGGCCAATTACAAAATCGCGAATAACAAGCTGTCAATAACGACCGAGAGCGGCGACCTCTGGCAAAACACTAACTCGCAGCGCAACATATTCGTCCAGCAAGCTGCCGGTGACTGGACATGCTCGGTCGATATCGATTTCGACACGGTTCCTTACCTTGATTTCCAGCAGGCCGGGATAATGGTCTACCAGGACGACGACAACTATTTGAAACTTGACATGGAAAACAGCAGTTACCAGGGCGGGCTCGTGATTCAGCTCGGCAGCGAGGTGAATCAGGTGTTCACGGTCGTTGCGTCGGCAAAGCTTACGGGCGTTAACCCGCACGACGTAATAACGCTCAAGGTCGTCCGCGTCGGCAATGTTTATACTTTCTTCTATTCAATGAACGGCGGAGCGAGTTATATGCAGCTCGGGTCGGCGCAGACGGCGTCGATGATACCCCCGCAAATAGCGCTGACCGCTTCGAGCTCCGCGAGCACAAGCGTCCCTATCGTCGCCAATTTCAGTCACTTTAACGTCACGTCAAGCCCGATGGAATTCCCGGTAATTCCGAAAATCGCCGGCATTTACGTTGACGGCGTGCCGCTTGCGGGGTTCAGCGCGGACAAAGGCCATTATGAATGCGTCATGGCATACGGACGAACGACGCCGCCTGTCGTGACGGCCGACGCCAATCTGCCCGACGATCTGAAGATAACGCAAGCCATGTCGCTGCCGGGCACGGCGGAAGTTAAACTGGATTATAACGGCACCGTGCTGGACTACACGATCTATTTCGGGTTCGCGCCGCGGCCGGACAGCCTGAGGGGCGATTGGATCATTCCCGCGTGGACGATCGGCAATCCCAACATGAACAATCTGTCGATAGGTAACGGGGCGCTCGTAATCAGTACGGAAGACGGTGATGTCTGGCAGACGACGAACAACGTGAGGAATCTGGTTTGGCAGCCGGCTGCCGGAGATTGGACCGTGACGGTCACGGCCAAATTCCCGACGCTCCCCGATACGAATTATCAACAGGGCGGCATAATGGTCTACGACGATTTGGATAACTTCCTGAAGCTGGATTTGGAATACAACGGCAATAAACGGATACTCCAGCTTGGCGGCGAGGCGAGCGCGGCGTTTTCGGCCATACAGCAGATACCCGCGTCCGGCAGCACAAGTTTCGCGCTTTCGCCGGACAACACGATAATGTACAGGATTGTGCGCTCGGGCGACACATATAATTTCTACTACTCGGTGGACAATGGGTCAAGTTTTACGGCGATCGGCGCGGCGCAGACAAAGGCTTTGAGAGAGCCGAAAGTGGCGCTTGTCGCGCTTAACAACTCATCCGCGGCGAATATACCGGTGGTTTACACGGATTTCAATGTGACGACGGCGTCTCCGGTTCCGGCGCCCGGCTTCGTTTTCCGCGCGTTCGCAAAAGAAGGGAAGCTGTTTGCCGAGTACAGCAACGCGGCGTCCGCCGCGGTAAGCGGCTCATTCCTCATTGCGGTTTATGACGGCAGCGGCCGCCTAAACCAGGTCTTTTCCAAGGATCTCAGCGCCGGGTCGTCGCAGCTTGCGTGGGCGGCTTTCGGATTGGATCCGGCTGCGTATGCCGGCCATTCGATAAAGGCGTTCGCTTGGGGTGATCATTATATCCCGCTGGCAAACGCGGTATCGGTGAAATAATTCAATATTTGAGAAAGGCGCGTTTACGGGACATACAGCCCGTAGACGCGCCTTTTTGTAAAGGCAAAACGTGATCAGCTCCGTTTATATTCGCTCGGACTGATATTGAACGTATCTTTAAAAACTCGCCTGAACTGGCGGGGGTCGCTGTAACCGATTAATTCGGCAACGGTTTCGACGCTCAGTTTTTTCAAGGACAGCAGATCCACCGCTTTATTCATTCTTATGTCTGTAAGCAGCTTTATATAGCTCTTGCCGTACTTCATTTTAAGTAGCCGGCTGATATAGGACGGCGATCGAAAAAAGTGCCCGGACAGGTCGTTTATCGATACTTCCGAATAGTTGTCGACGATGTATTCCATGATCATCGCCGCTGTTCTGTCGGATTCGCTGGACTTTTTGCTTGGAATTATGTAACTCGCGTAATCGGCCGCCAATGTACACAGAAATAACTCGACGGCGCTCGCGATAATGCTTTCTTTGAAGGAACGCTGTTTTTCCTGCTCGACAAGCATATCCACCACCAGATCCCGCAGCCTTTCGTCCGGTTGGGCGTTTATTAACAGATGTTTTTTTCGGAATCCAACCAAAAAAGATTCGATCAGGTAATCGGCAAACATTTCGTTTATTGAAAAAATTCTGTTGAAATATTTCGCAAACACATTCTTTCGGATAATAAAATGTACGGTTATATTGTCCTCATCAACGAATTCCGAGGAATACTTCGTGTACTGCGGCAAAATAACGGCGTTTCCGGCATTTAAGTACAATTCTTTTCCGTCGACAATCATTTTCCGCTTTCCGCTTATCACGTATACCATGGTAATATAGTCAATGCATAAATCAACCAAATTCAGATATTTTGGCATTTTAAGCAAAGCCAAACCGCTGTCAAACCCCTGCGGCCCTTTCTCCTCCAGCCTATACTGCGTGAACTTCCCGCTGCCGAGATATGCGAGGCTTGTTTTATCCGTGTTCCAAAGGTATTCATGCGAAGGCCGTATAATGTCCTCAAGATCACTGCCCGAAAGGTCAATGCCGATCTTATTCCCGAAATAATATGCGGCCACGATACCTGTACTCTTGGATCTATCGCTTAAAAAAGACTCAAGCCGAGTCGTTTCTTGAAGTTTCGCAAGCATTTCATGCCTGTTCATATGTAACCCCCTAATAACCAAACAATTGTTCACAAAATGTCCGCCGCTGGGTCTTTTATATGTATTGAAAACGCCGGCATTTTTTTATAATATTAAAGGTGTTTATGTATTGATTTTATATCTTGCGGTTAGTGTTGTCAAGTGATATCGTTTTGAGCGAAGGTATTCGGGTGCGAAATTTTTTGCTCTTAGGAACTGTCCGCAAATAACTTGTACATCTAAGCGGATAATTTTCCGCTATACTGCGTCAGCAGAACCCGCCCGTACCTTTGGGTACGAGCGGAACCTGCTTCCTTGTCTAGCGAAAAATTCTCTCACTTATCTGTTCAATTTATTTCTTGACAGTTCCTTATACGGTATTTTGGGATATCCCCGTTTGGCTGTCCAGGCTTTGAAAGCTTGGCCGGGGGAACGGTCTTACGGATTAAACCAGACACACGGGCCGGGACAAATCGCGCGGTTTGCACCCACGGACGCCGATTTTCAAGGCAGGAAAAGTTAGGAACGAAAGGGGAAATTTTAATGAAAAGAAGCAAACGCAAATTCACCGCGGCCATAGCGGCCGTAACGTCCCTGATGATGCTCTTCGGCGCGTCCGGCGTGAGCGCCGCCTTGCCGCCCGGCTCCTCGGACAAAGGCGGCGGTACCTACACAAACCCGGTTATCTGGGCCGACGTGCCCGATCCCGACGTAATCCGTGTCGGCGATACGTACTGGATGTCCAGCACGACGATGCACATGAATCCCGGCGTGCCCATCATGAAATCCAAAGATCTGGTTAACTGGGAAACCGTAAGCTACTGCTACCAGGTTCTGGGCGACACAAACGCGATGAAGCTGCAGACCGGCGGCAACATGTACACGCAAGGAACATGGGCGAGCAGCCTGCGCTATAAGAACGGCATTTTCTATGTCGTCGTGCCGTCGCCAACGACCAACAAGACCTACATATTCCAGACAACTGACCCCGAGAAACAGCCATGGACAAGGTACGAGCTCAACGCGCGTTATCACGACTGCGGCCTGCTTCTGGACGACAACGGCAGAAACTGGCTCGTTTACGGCAATAACCCGCTCTATATAATCGAGCTCAACTCAACCGTGACCGGCCTCGCGCCCGGCGCGTCCTCAAGCGTAATCCTGCCGCAGATAAACGCGCCCGACCCGGTCACAGGCGTGACGCCGACGGGCGGCCTGGCCGAGGGCGCTCATATCCAGAAGATTGACGGCATGTATTATATCTTCAACATCACATGGCCTTCAGGCAAGCCGCGCACGGAGGTATGCCACCGTTCCGCCAGCCTGACCGGCCCATGGGAAGCGAAGACCATCGCGCAGGAGAGCGTCAGCGGTAACGGCCCGGCGCAGGGCGGCATTGTTGACGACGGTTCCGGCAACTGGTACGGCATGGTGTTCCGCGACAGCGGCGCTGTCGGGCGCGCGCCATGGCTTATGCCGATCACATGGGCTGACGGCTGGCCGATGTTCGGACAGGGCGGCTCTTACACCAATCTGTCGCGAGGCGGCGCGATACCGGTAAGCACGGACGCGGGGATCAAGAGCGTCGTTTCGTCCGACGAATTCTATAACAACGCGCCTAAGCCAACCTATTACGATTCGAATTTGACATCGCTTCCGGCGGTTATCGCCGCGCCGGTTGCCGCGACGGCCGGTATCGCGCCGTTGGCCGCTTCCGCCGGCATTGACGCGCCTGCTGCCGCCGCGGTTGTCGGTCAGGATATCGTAACCAATGGCGGTTTTGAAACGGGAGATACATCGAGTTGGACTTATAACAACACTTTCAGCGACTCGGCAACGATAGAAGCCGTTAACACCGTAAAAGCCAGCGGGAATTACAGCCTCCACGTCAGCAACAGGACGACAACCGGTTCGGGGCCGATGCAGATTACGACCGGCAACCTTGTCGCCGGCGGGATTTATAACGTGTCGTTCAAAGTCTATTACGACTACGCGGACGCCCCTGCCACAAAGACGTTCAACCTCACAATGAGGCTCGCGAGCGCGACCGGCACCTCCGACAACAACAGGATGCAGATTATGGACGGCGGAACCGGCAGGAAAGGGCAGTGGACGACGATCACCCGCCAGTACACGGTCCCAACGGGCGTCGATGATTCCGCGACCTCTTTCTTTATTGAGACAAACTGGGTGTCCAGCCCGACGCTCGCCAGCGACCTGTTTGATTTCTATGTGGACGACGTTTCTGTCACGGTTGTATCGCTGCCCACTCCGCCTCAGCCCGCCAATGACGATTTGATCATAAACGGCGGCTTTGAGGATCCCGATATGTCCGCCTGGACGCACAACGACACCGCCGCCGTGACGCGCACTGACGTCCAGAAAGCCTCGGGTAGCTACGGCGGGTATGTCACAGGCCGGACCACGACCGGCTCGGGCCCGGCGCAGGTATTTTCGGGTTTGCCGCTGGTCAAAGGGGCGACATACGCGGTGTCCTGCAAGGTATACTATGACGAGGCCGCCGCGCCCGGCTCGCCCGCGTCGAAGCAGTTCTATTACGACGTCAAGGGCGGCGGAAGCTACAGCTCAAGCTACAACCCGATCAGGAACATGGTTGGCGCGGTGGTTCAGAAGGGGCAATGGACTACATTGAGCGGCAACTACACGATCCCTGACGACCTTGACCTCTCGCAGCAGTCCGTATTTATCGAAACGGTCTACGCCGGAAGCCCCAGCGCGGTTACTGACCTGTTCAACTTCTATGTGGACGATGTATCGATGAAACTCGTGTCGCTTCCGGAACCGCCGCAGCCGCAGGGCTTCAGTTGGGGCGGCGCGTATCTCTACAACGGCTCGAACCTCAATCCGGCGTGGCAATGGAATCACAACCCCGACAACCGCTACTGGTCGCTGACGGAGCGCCCGGGCTGGCTTCGCCTTCGCACCGGTTATGTTTCACCGGGCATTTTGATGGCGCCAAACACGCTGACCCAGCGCACGTTCGGGCCGCAAAGCGCGGCGGTCACCGCGATCGATGTCACCAACATGAAAGACGGCGACGAGGCGGGCTTATCGCTGTTCACCGCGAAATACGGCTCGATCGGCGTTAAGATGGAAGGCACGAGCAAATATATCGTCACGACGCTCGCCAATAACTGGACCGATACCAACGGCAATACCGGCGACGTCGGCGCCGAAAGCGCGCGCACGCCGCTGAGCGGCAACAAAGTGTACCTCAAGGCCGAGGCCAATTTCCTCAATCAGACCGACAAAGGCGATTTCTACTACAGCCTTGACGGCCGCGCATGGACGAAGCTCGGCGGCACGCTCAATATGACCTACAGCACAAACAACCACTTCATGGGCTATCGTTTCGCTCTTTATGATTTCGCGAAGACGACGGCCGGCGGTTATGTCGACTTCGATTACTACCGCGTCAGCGATAAGCTGACCGGCGCGGTCGCCCCGACGGTTCTGGGCGCGTCGATGACCGGTCAGGCGGGCATCGCGGGCACGGCCGGAACCATCGTCAGCGTCCCGGTAATGCTCGATCCGCTGCCCTCGGGCAATTATTCGGAGATCGCGGCCTCGTTCAACATCCCGCAGAGCTTCACCGTCACCGGCGTGACTTTCAGCGGGGACGTCTCCGGCAAAACCTCCTGGTCGGTCGGCGGCAACCAGCTTTTGATTGACGTTACCGGGAGCGGCGTAAACTTCAGCCCGGCGTCGCGCTCGCTCTTCGCGTTGATTTCGCTCCGGCTTAACAACATACAGGCCGCCAACACAACGCTGACGGTCAGCCCGGATTACGTGCTTGTCAACGGCGATAACAACGTAGTTTACAATCTGGACGGCGTCTCGGCCGGCATCGGTTTTACCGCGACCGACTCCGGCAAGGCTTACGCGAAAAAGATCGGCTATTCCAACTCGCTGATCACGCACGAATACGGCGCCGACCCGTTCGCGATGGTTTATAACGGCAGGATATACGTCTACATGACCGACGACGAGGCGCAGTACCAGTTGACCCCGGACACGGCCAACAGCTACAGTGCCTGCAAGAGCATCGAGATCATCTCATCGGACGATATGCTCAACTGGAGGGACGAAGGCAAAGTGCCTGTCGCTAAGGATGTCACAGGCGGCGTGACAACCTGGGCTACCAATTCATGGGCCCCAGCCGCCGCGCATAAGGTCATCAACGGGCAGGAGAAATTCTTCCTGTACTTTGCCGATAACGCCGGCGGCATTGGCGTACTGACCGCCGATTCGCCGGTTGGGCCCTTCACCGACCCCATCGGCCACGCCCTGATCAGCCGCAGTACGCCGAACTGTACCAGCGCGGCCGTTCCTTGGCTGTTCGACCCGGCAGTGCTCGTCGACGAAGACGGAAAGGCGTATCTGTATTTCGGCGGCGGTATCGACGGGCTTGACGCCAACAACCCGAAATCCGGCAGATGCGTGCAGCTCGGCGATGATATGATCAGCATCGTCGGCACGCCGGCGCAGATCGACGCGCCGGGCCTGTTTGAGGACTCTGGCATCCATAAGTACAACGGAATTTATTACTATTCGTATTGCTCGAACTTCTCTTGCAGCATCGTAGCGACCGGCACGATCCAGTACATGGTCAGCAACAACCCGCTCGGCCCGTTCACGTACATGGGCCCGGTTCTGCCCGGCCCAGGCGGCCTCGGCAGCCAGGGCGGGTACAGCGGCGACGGCGGCAACAACCATCACGCGATCTTCTCCTACAACGGCGGTTGGTACATCGCGTACCACACGCGCCAGGTCAATATCGCGCAGCGGCTTGACCAGGGCAAAACAGGCAGCAGGGATTACCGTTCGCCAAGCATTTCCAAGCTTACATACAAATCCACCGGAGAAATCATACCGTTGGTGATGGAAATGCCCGGCGTGCCGCAGATTAAGCTCCTTAACCCGTACGACCGCGTCGAAGCCGAGACAATCGGCTGGAACTACGGCATAAAGACCGTCAAGATCAACGAGCCGGGCCCGATGGTGCCGTCGGTCAACAAGGCCGTCACGCAGATTGATAACGGCGACTGGATCGGCAACGGGCAGGTAGATTTCGGCGATAAAGGTGCGAGCACATTCTCCGCGTATGTGGCGGGGCGCGCGGGCGGTACAATCGGGATACACCTCGATACGTTAGGCGGCCCGGAAATCGGCGAACTGAACGTACCGGCGGGCGACGGTTCAACGTATCAGTTGATTCAGACGAACGTTCAAAAAGTCACCGGCGTGCACGACGTGTTCTTCACGTATACCAGCGGCAGCGCTTTCCCGCTGTTTGACATTGATTACTGGCAATTCGCCAGCATCAACACCGTCACCGTGGAGGGTTATACGAGCCTCGAAGCCGTGTTGGCTAAGAAAACGCTGAATGTCAATGAGAAGACCGGCGTAACGATAAACGCGCTCGACCAGTACGGCGTCAAGACAGATGTTATGTCAAGCCCCAACCTCAGCGTTACGGTCAGAAATCCCGCCGTCGCGTCATACGCGGGCGGGGTGCTCACAGGCTTGAGCCTGGGCAAAACGGCCCTTGACATAAGCTATACCGACAGTGCCGGCAATACTTTAGAGACGTCGGCGGATATCGCCGTTGGCAATGAAATCGCGGCCAGCGCGAGCGCGATATACGTTAACGGCGTGGCCATACCGGGCTTCTCGCCCTCAATCGCGGCTTATTCCGTCGCGGTCCCCGTAGCCCCGTCCCTCAATATAACGGCGGATCTGCCCGGCGAAGGATTGTCGTATACGGTCGCCGCGCCCGCGTCATTGCCGGGTACCGCGAAAGTGACCGTAACAAGCGTGTGGGGGAAGAGCGCGACATATACGCTTAGCCTCAGCTACGCGGTCAAACTGGGTTCGGATCAAAAAACGGTCACCGCCGACATCGGCAATACAAGCGCCGCGGATAAGCGCGTCCGGCTGATAGCCGCCGCCTATAACGCTGACGGCTTGCTGACCGAGATCAAGTCAACCGGCTTGATAACGATACCGGCGAACGGGTATGTTCCCGGCGTCTCGGCGGCGCTGACAGGTGATACAAAGGAAGAAACTGTCAAAGCTTTCATCTGGGACGATCAGTACGCGCCGTATTCAGGCTCTTTCGAGCTTAAAAAGCCGCAGTTCTCCATATTCCCGATAACCTTTGGCAACGGTCAGTTAAACGGATTTGTTTCAAGGGGCAGCGCGGCGCTGAGCGTAACGGACACAACCCTCTATACCGGCCAATCCGGCAAGGCGCTTCATGTCGCCGGCGCCGGCAGGCAGACATGGGGCGGTCCGCAGTTCAACGCGACCCAGTACCTGCAGCCCGGCGTCACGTATGAATTCGACGTTTATATCAAGTCGGAGGGCGCGTCAAGCTCGCAGTTTAACCTGACGGCGCAGATTGACGCCTCCGGTCAAAGCACCCAATATCTCTGGCTCCATAACCAAAACATATCCGCAAGCGACGGGTGGGTCAAGTTTACCGGCACATACACCTACGCGGCGGGTCAAACCATTAACATTTATGTGGAAAACAGCGATTTGAACTCATTCTACATAGACGCGTTCAGCATATTGCAAAACGGTAAGCCGGTTTAAGCTTACAGCACAGGGCGGGCCGGTTTCATCCGGCCCGCCCATAACCGGCCTGTTGCGGCCGATGTAGACAGATTGCCGCAATAGGATTACGATCCCGAAGAAGGAGAGACATTAAATGCTGCATAAAAAACTAAAAAGGTCCCTCGCGATCCTATGCGCGTGTGTGTTTGTGTCATCGCTCGTTCCGCTGGTTTCAAACGTGTCGGCCGATTACAAATTCCCGATAACGTTTGAAAACGGCCAGCTAAACGGATTTGTCCCATTTGGCGGCGCGCAGTTGGACGTCGTTGATGTTACCCGATACAACGGAAGCGCCGGCAAAGCTGTTTTTGTGGGCGCTGACCGGCAGAGCTACGGCGGCCCCTCAATCGATGTGACTCAGTACATTCAGCCAAGTCTGACATACCAATTCGAAGCATACATCAAGTCAACGGGCGCCGCCGCCTCACAGTTCGTAATGACGGCGATGATCGCTCAAACCGGCCAAACCACGCAGTACAACTGGGTTAATAACAAAACCATCTCGTCAAGCGACGGTTGGGTCAAGCTATCCGGTACGCAAACGTTCACAGCGGGTCAGACAGTGGTTATTTACATTGAAAACAGCGATTTGAATTCGTTCTACATGGATGAGTTCAACATCTTGCTGGACGGCAAGCCGATTTCCTCAACAGATACAAACGAACCGCCGGAACCGCCTGTTACCGCGGATTTACCCTCGCTGAAAGATATTTATAAGGACTATTTCCCTATCGGGACAACGGTAAGCCCGAACGACCTGACCGCGGCGAAGGCCGCGAAATACGCTTTTATGCAGCATCACTTCAACATCCTTACGGCTGAAAACGATATGAAGCCGGCTTACCTTTGGCCTAACCAGGCAAGCGGCCCGTCGTTCTCGACAGCGGACAACATGGTGTCGCGCGTCATCGCCGACGGATTTTCAATGCACGGGCATGTGCTCGTATGGCATTCACAGTCGCCTGCCTGGCTGAACACCGGGCTTACATATACTCAGGCGAAGGCCAACCTGCAGAATTATATTACCACAGTCGCCGGGCATTACGCGCAGGATCCCGTTAAAGTCGTGTCATGGGACGTTGTCAACGAGGCGATGCTGGATAACCCGGGCAATCCGGCCGACTGGCGGAACGCTCTGCGCACAGCGTCGAACGGCGGAAGCAATTGGTACAGTTCTTACGCAAACGGGGGAAACGGCCCCGATTACATCTACGACGCATTTCTGTTCGCGCGCGCGGTCGCGCCGAACGCCACGCTTTATTACAATGATTATAATGAGGACAATGCCAACAAAGCGACCGCGATCGCGGCGATGGTCACGGACATCAACAACCAATACGCTCAGGAGCATCCGGAGGCCGGCGGCAGGAAACTTATCGAGGGCATAGGGATGCAGGGGCATTACAGTACCTCGACCTCGGTGAGCGCGGTTGAAGCCTCTATCAAGAAATTTATCGCGGCCGGCGTAAAAATCAGCGTCACCGAGCTTGACGTCGCGATTAACGGCGTCGCTTCTTCCGGTCCCACCCTGGATCAGGAGAAGGCGCAGGCTGTGGTTTACGCCAATCTGTTCATGCTCTACAAGAAATATTCAAGCAGCATAGAACGCGTGACCCTATGGGGCGTTGATGACGGCGAAAGCTGGAAAGCATCCACGTTCCCGCTTCCGTTCAATGCCGACCTCACGCCGAAAGAAGCGTACTATGCTATAGCGAGCCCCGAATCTTATCTCGGGATCGCGTCGGCGACATCGTCTTCGTTTGTTAACGGCACCATGGACAGCGGCTGGACGATTATTAATCCGGTCACGGACGGTCCGCTGGCTTACAGTCTTGTCAAGGGCCTCGGGCTGAACTTAAAGACGCAGCCTTCCGGGATGCAGACCGACACTGTGTCGAATCCCGTGAATATCTTTACGCGCCCGGCCGACGGAGACTGGGAAGCCGTGGCGAAGGTCTATTATCCGAAAGCCCCCGTGCACAACTATCAGCAGATCGCCTTCGGCGTTTATCAGGACGCCTATAACTATCTCAAGCTCGATATTGAGTACAATAACGGCTACCGCAGGGTTCAGTTTTCCATCAACAATAACGGGACTTACAGCCATACCCACTATACACAGTTGAACAACGCGGCTTTCACGGCCGCGATGGATGCGAACCGGCTCGACAATCTGGTCGCCTACTACAGGATCGTGAAGAGCGGTTCTGTCTATTCGGCTTCGGTTTCTTTTGACGGGATAAATTACGTGACCGTCGGCACAAGAAGCGGAACCACGGGCGGGAGCGCCACCAACGGCCAGTACGACGTCACGTACGCCAACCCGAAACTGTATGTTTCGGCCATTAAGGATTACGTGAACAGCTCGGTTATCGATACGTACTGCGAGTTCGTGAAGGTCATGCCAGCGGCGAGCGTGCCCGCTTCGGCGTTTCAGGACGTCGTCAATTACGTCAATGCCGAAACGTCGAAATTCGGCTCGGTCGGCGGCCAGTTGAGCCTTGCCGCCGGCACCAGATACGACGGCCTGCGGTTCACGCAGTTCCCGCAAGTGCCTTACGGCTACAGCTACAGGCTGACGCCGGCTGATACGAACCTGCTCGTCGCCGATGCCGAAACCGGCACCGTATCCGCGCAAAGGCAAGGTTCGACGACAATGGCGCTGGAGCTTACGGACGGCGTGAGAACCCAGACGCTGAAGACGATAAACGTAACGGTCGGCCCGGGTACCGATCCCGTCACTGTCACGTTTAACTACAATTATTCCGGCGCCCCGGCGGCCCCTGCGTCGTTTGTCCGGCAAACCGTCGGCGGCAGGCTTGATTCTTTCCCGGTTGAGCAGACGTTTCCGACTGTCGGCGCCAGGATGGACTACGGTTTTGCGGGCTGGTATCCGAACGCCGACGGGACCGGCGAGAAAGCGACGCTTGACACGGTATTCACTCAGGATACCAGCCTCTACGCCAAGTGGGAGGAGACGCCGTCGCTTTGGAAAGAATTCGCCGATTATTTCCCGATGGGCGCGTTCCAGGACTACAGCTACAACGCCAGCCCGGCCGTCGGTTCCGCGAACTACATCTGGAATAAGCATTACGACGTCATGTGCCCGTCAAACAACTTCAAACTGACGAATATGATTGACGTAACCGGCATGCGCAACAACTTTGTGGCCGCCAGGACCAGCATCCTCGCGAACAGCGCGCTGACCGACGAGCAGAAGCACGCGCAGATAGAGCTGGCAAACGAGCAGATTGTCCTCAACGCGAACCCGGCGGTTAACAGTCAGCTCACCGCGCTTCGTAACTGGAACGCCGCGCACCCCGATGAGAAGAAATACACGCGCTTCCACGTCGTGGCATGGCACGGCGGCCAGCAGCCCAATCAGTTTTTCTGCAACGGATATACGAACACCATGAGCCTGACGTTGGCCGACGAACCGTGGACAGCCAGCCAGGACGGCGCCATAGCCAGCCGCGATACAATGAAGGCCCGCCTGGATAACTATATCCAAGCCCTGATGGCCCGATATAAGGATTACAGCGATATCATCCTCAGTTGGGACATCATCAACGAACCCGTGGACGACTTCACAGGCCAGATAAGGAACAACAGCGATTCCAAATCGCAGGTCGGACAATGGGGTCAGGTCTGGCACGACAGGAACGCGGCAAAGTATCCGGACGGCACGGTCAAATTTACCACGACGGCCGACGCGATGGGCGTCATAAATAACCAGGAGCGGCTTTATGACGAATCCGAATGGATAAGATGGGCGTTCGAGTCGGCCGCGAAATGGACGAAGGCAAACGGCATGAACTGGCCGCTCTACCTTAACGACTATATGGACAGCAATAAACTGTATACAAAACTCCAGCCGACGCTTGATGTCCTGAAATGGGTGCGGAATGATATTGACCTGCAAGGCGTGCCGCTCGTATATGGGCTTCAGGGCAGGCTTTCCTGGGCATACCCGACCATTGGCACGCTTACCAAGCAGGTCGACGACGCGCTGAAAATCACCGACAAGGTCGGCGTCACCGAAGGCGATATCAGAAGCGATTTCGAGCCCAATCCGTACTTCAATCCGTATGACCGCACGCGGCCGGTAACGGCCAGCGATGTGCCCAAGTGGACGGCGGGCGACCTCAATAGCAACTCGGGCAGCACAACCAACCCGACCTCCTCCACGCTCACGAATACGTTTGATACGTGGAACGGGCCGACCCGCAGAATCCCCGAGTGGGGTACCGGGGACGGATTAGCCACCAGCACCGCCAGTCCCAGGTATGGCACGACAGGCGCTTATTTGGCTGTCAGCGAGCAGATTATGAAGAATCAGGCCGATTTTGCCGCTGACTGGATGGATATCCTTGTCGAACGCGCGAACAGGGTTCAGCTTTTCCAGTGGGACGGCTATTCCGACTCCAACACATTCAACTCCAGCAAAGGCGCCCAGCTTTGGGTCAACAGCGGAACCGGGCGCACGGGTACGTTCGAGAAATACTCGTTCTACGCCGTAATCGGCGCGCCGGCCCGCGACAAACTGAAGAAGGCCATTGAGGCGTGCCCGGCCCTCGCCGACGCCGATAAATTCGCGGGCGTACCGGCATGGGCGGATTACGCGGCCACCTTGGGCGCCGCCAATAAATTATTGACAAAGCGGATCTATACGCTTGAAGGCGTCGACGACGTCAAGGGAATGACGGCAAAGCTTCTCGCCGCGGCTGCCGCGCTTGAGAGCTCGGCCACACTGCTCATATATAACGCCAACGGAGGCGAAGGCCCGTATTACAGCGAGAAGTATTCGCCCGGCGCGACGGCAGCCGTAAGATCCGACGTCGCTTTCTACAAAGAAGGCTATGCCCTCGTCGGTTGGAACACAAAATACGACGGGAGCGGCGCCGCGTACGCCGCGGGCGACCCCATCGTGATGAGCGGCAACGTGACGCTCTATGCCCAGTGGAAGGCCAACCCGCAGGAATTTACTGTCGCCTTTGACAGCTATACGGACGGAACGGGCGCTTCCCTTGTTGACCCGGTATATCCTCCGGTTCAGGTCGCGGCGCGTTCCGCCGTCGCCAAGCCGTCCGTCAACCCCAAGAAAGACGGCTATCGTTTCCTTGGCTGGTACAGGGACATGGCCCTGACAAAGCTGTGGGATTTCAACGCACCTGTAACCGAAAACATGAGATTATACGCCGGATACTCGGAAGTGCCGCCGCCACAGGCCGCTTCCATTACGGTCGGCGGGCAGCCGCTTCAGGGCTTCGACCCGATGGTGTTTAACTACACGCTGTATTATGAACAGGGGCAGCCCGCGGCGCCTAACGTTGACGCCACGGCGGCGGTATCCGAGGATGAGGTATACGCGGTCTCGATCAGCCAGGCTGGCGCGATACCGGGAAGTGCGACAGTCACGATAACCGGGCGGGACGCCGTATCGGTTTACACGGTCAACTTCGCGCTTACGCCGCCGAGACTGTCCGCGCTTGAGCTTGACAAAGCGCCGCTTGCCGGGTTCGACCCCGAAAAGCTCAGCTATTCAATCAACTGTAAGGGCGCAGTCTCCGTACCGCAAATTACATCCGCGACCGCGGCGTTCTCCGGGCTTAACGTCAACATCGTTCAGGCAAGTTCGATGCCCGGAACGGCAACCGTAACAGTGGGCAGAAACCCGGGCGACCAGGTTGTCTATAAGATAAAATTCACCGTCGGTCCGACAAGCGACAGCTTTGTCGCCGGCACGATGGACGGCAACTGGACGATCCTCAACCCGGATCCAAACAACTACTCCCTGGACAAAGGGCGCGGGTTGAGGCTCCCGACGCTTACCGGCGATATCGACGGGACCAACAGGGCATGGAACAACGTGTTCCTTCGTGAAGTAGAAGGCAATTGGTCGGTGACCGCAAAGGTGTTCTTCCCGGTCTCTCCGACGCGCGGTTATCAGCAGATAGCGCTTCTGGCCTGGGCTGACGAGGATAATTACATCAAGATCGAATGCGAGGCGTCGTCGACCGCCGCCGCGGGCGCGACGACCAAGGTTCTTCAATTCCGCAGGGAGCTGAACGGCACCGCCGCCAACTTGGGCAGTACCGTTACGGCCACGAACTTCCACGACACGGACGGCTCGCTCACGCTGTATTACCGGCTTGAAAAAACCGGCTCTAATACATATACAGCCTACTATTCAAGGGATGGCGTGACCTTTACGCAATTCGGCACGGCCAATTCGACGCTGGACAATGTACAGTACATAGGTTTGTTCGCGGTGAAAAATCAGGCTGGGGCGCCCCAAATTGATTCGTACTGCGAATATGTCGCGTTTACGTCGCTTGACGGCGAAACCGTGTACACCAATCAACAGATGAGGCAGTGGGCTGCCGACAATGTCCGTGACTATGTCGCCGCCGATATACCGCTTGTTTTTGAAAACGACGGCCAGATAACCTACGACCTGATGCCGCGAGGATATACCGTCTCGGCGGTTTCCAGCGACACGGCCGTAATATCGAACGACGGCGCGGTGACCAGGCCGGATAGCGACACGGTTGTCAACTATCATGTCACGGTAACGGACTCGTCGTCCGTGGCTCTGACGCCGGGCTCGGTATTTACATCCACCGCCGATCTTCGGATCCTTGTAAAAGGCAAGTCTGCGCCGGTGACATACCCGGTCGTCATTTTCAGCTATGACGGCGGTGTGACGCAAGCCACGGGCATCATCCCCGGCAAGTCGCTCGGCATCACGATCGAAGACCTGGTAACCAACACAAGCACGCAAAAGTTGATTGTCGCGCTTTACGACCGGACCGGGCGGCTTCTTGATATTAAAGACCTCGGCCCCGGAATAATTGAGGGCGACGTCGTCAGGTTCGACGGCAAGCAATACGACATCCCCGCCAACGCTCCGGCCGGTTGCTACCTTAAGGCGTTTATCTGGACCGATGCTACACTCGTTCCTACGCGCGCCGCGGAGAGATTACCGAAATTATAAGCAACATGTTAAGCGCTTTTCTACAGAGGGAAGGCTCCGACGTTTGCCGGAGCCTTCCTTTTTTACATTTATATAAATGCAACCTCGATTTAGGAACTGTAAATAAATAACTAAATTCAATTCTTTACCATGTCCCAAATGCCGAAAACCCTGATAATTCAAGGGTTAAGTGAGATAAGACTATTTCACGGGAGAATCGGTATAGCTTGAAGCTATGCCGATTTTTCTTTTTTGGCTTGCTCCGTTGCCGCCTGAAAATCAAACGCACCGATGAAGTTGTAGAC
>Ga0209629_10000475_pt1 | contig 22039 bp, 26 predicted proteins | sample TergutCu122P5_FD_187286 | JGI IMG/M metagenome (GOLD analysis project Ga0209629, IMG submission 187286) | Cubitermes ugandensis P5 segment gut microbial communities from Kakamega Forest, Kenya - Cu122 P5 (SPAdes) (version 2) | ecosystem: Host-associated > Arthropoda: Insects > Digestive system...
AACACCTTAGTCACAATTGTTTATAGCAATATGGGGCTTTTCATGTCTATGAATAAAATTGGGATCAGAGTAGTTAAGACAAAAAATGGAGATAGATATGTATTAGAGGAAATGCTTAAAGAAAAATATTCATTAGGTGGGGAACAAACTGGTCATATCATATTTTTAAAGTATGCTAATACTGGGGATGGGGTTTTAACATCGCTTCAGATTTCAAAGATCATGAAATACACTAATACCAAGCTCAGTAAACTTGCGAAAATAAGCGTATCATTTCCACAAGTCCTTATAAATGTTGATGTTCCACAAGATAAAAAAGAGATTTGCTATACTGATGATGACATAGTAGCAAAGATAAAAGAAGTAGAAGAGATTTTAGGTGAAAAAGGAAGAGTGCTTGTAAGACCTTCAGGTACAGAAAGCTATATTAGGGTTATGATCGAAGGAGAAAAGAAGGAAGAAATAAGTGATTATGCTTTTGAGATAAAAAAGGTTATCGAGAGCAAGTTATAAATTTATAAATTTAAGGAGACAAATATGGCAAAGAAGAAAACTACGAAAAAAACTGCTTCACTAAAGAAGTATCAAGGTAAACTCGATAAAAATGTTAATAAAAAAAAGACTTTATACGAGACATTGGATGAAAAAATTAATTTTAGCAAATTTGCGGTTCCTATCTGGGGTCTTGGTATTGGTTTATTTTTATTTTTGCTCATGTTTTTAATAAATGGATGGATGTGGGGACTTGTAATCGGTGGAGCAGGTGCAATTTTTACAGGGATAGGTGTTTACATCATAAATAAATGATGACAATTGTTTTATAATAGCATTAGTTACTGGTATATATTTTCAGTAAGTAATGCTTTTATTTATAGGGAGAACTTATGTATATAAATTATTTGATAATATGTGTAATTTTATTTATATCGGGATTCTTTTTGAAATACTATAATAAGCCACAGATTGTGGATAAACTTGAGAAAAAAATAAGCATTGATAGTTTAAAATTCATGAAGGATTTAGGGCAATTGTTCTTAATCTTTGCATGGCTTTATTTAATTTTTGCACTTATTCACATGTTTTTACCAGATTTAAGCATAGATGTTTTTGCTAATATTACGCCGTTTATTTTTTTGATTTCAATATTAATCCTGATTATTTTAAACTACAAAAAAAATCAAGTTTTAAAATCAAAAAAGATTTTAATTTTAGTTGGAGTGATCCTAATTGCAATATTTTCTGTAAATTTTATCACAACATTGTTTACTCTTCCAAATAATATAGATGTAACCAGTTCTAATTTAAACATAACAGGTCTATATGGTGTTAAAATAGATATCAGCGATATAAATAAGGTCGAATATGTGGATAGCATTTCCATTTCTAAAAGGATATCCGGAATAAAGACAAAAAGCATAATTAAAGGCATATTTATAGAAGAAAACTTAGGGGAAATAACTGCGTTTTTAGAAAGCGAAAAAAATGTTGTAGAAGTATTTTTAAAGGACGGCAGAATTCTATGCATAAACTTTAACGATAAAAAAGAAACGGAATTATTTTTTGGAATTTTAAAATTAAAAATAAAAAACTGAAATTAATATAAAAAAAGGTTGTCTGTGGAAAAATATAGAAATTCCCCTGTGCATAATGTGAATAATTTTTTTTAAATGAGATTACAACTTTAAAAGAACTTATTCACAGATTGTGGATAATTTGTGGATAACTATGTAGAAAACAAAATTAAATGTAAAAATTCATTTTTTAAAAATTGTAGGCATATATGTTAGGCTGACTATTAATGTCATATTATAAAAGCATGGATAAATTTTGCATATTAACAAAAAATTACTAATATTTATATTGATTTTGTATTTAATAAAAAAGAAATAAATATATTTTTTTAACCTCCGCCAATACCTGGTGGAGGTTTTAAGTTAAAGGTAATTTTAAAAGTCTGTCAGATTATTATATGGTCTAACGAATATATTTGTGAAAGCAATTTTAGAGGTGATTAAGTGATCCAGGATGTTGATTTATTAAAAATGCTTAACGATAAACCGGAAAAAGGCTTGGAAATGCTAATGAATAATTATATTGGTCTCGTGTATACCATAGTTGTTAACTCATCATATAACTTTGCATCTAAAGAGGATATTGAAGAATGCGTTAGCGATGTTATTTTTGATGTTTATAAAAATAAATTGAATTTAGACTTAGAAAAAGGATCGATTAAATCTTACATTTCTGTAATAGCAAAGAGAAGGGCTGTGGATTTATTAAGGAAAATCAATAAGCATAATAACATCCCTTTAGATGATTCTATTGAACTTCAAGGCGAAACTGTGAATGATGAGGTTAAGAGTGATTTAATAAGTGGTATAAAGGAGCTAGGAGAGCCAGATAGTGAGATTATCATAAGAAAATATTATTTTGGTCAAAGTACGAAAGAGATTTCAAAGATTTTGAAGATAAAAGAAAATACTATTGATAAAAAGGTTTCCCGAGGATTTGACAAGCTAAAAAAGATTTTAGGGGGTGTTTATGATGGAAGATAAGATTAAAAATATATTGAATGATCTTGATGTAGAACAAACTGAGAAACTTTTAATTGATGGTATGAAGTTTAAAATTGATAAGAGACTAAAAGATAATATAAAGAAGACTGTTTATATGAAAACAGGGATTAAGGAAAAGAGAAAAATTTCTTTTAAGAGAGTTTTTGTAACAATAATGGTAGCTTTGCTTATAATAATAACATCTTTAAATGTGATTGGGATTGATAAAGTTGTGGCTTATATTAGTAATGTATTTAAGTTTCTTCCTGGATATGGGATTGTAGAAAATGATGATATGTATGTTATTGAGCAAGCAGGTTCTATTGAAAATGATGATGTGGTTTTCCAGTTAAATAATGCAATTGGGACTAAAGATAGCATTTCTATCATGTTTACAACTAAGATGAAAAATTATTCTGATCCTGATGTAAAGGAAAATACAAATGGACCAGAAAACCCTAATTTGATTTTATATGTTAATAATAAAGAGTGTAAAATGTATTCTTATTCAATGGGAGATTCAGGTTATGGAGTGGTATCAGGTACTTTCACTTATTCTTTAAAACCTGAAGATATTAATGTAAATAACTTATATAAACTTTATTATGAGAAGTATAATCTATCGTTAGAATTTAAATTAAAGGATGTTCAAACTTTTGGGAAACTTGAAGATATAGGACCAACTGGTTACAATAATGATATTTCTGTTACAGCTGTACCAAGCTTCTATGGTGATAAACTTGAAGTTAATTTATATTCAATAGCTAACAGTAAATTTCATATCGAATCTTATTGCAAATTTAGCAATAAGGGTTACAAAGGTGAGGACATGACACTTGAAACCGAAAGCGGTGTGAAAAATTATGTTATGCCTGATGCCACATGGGATGGATATAATAAATTTGAATTTAATGTTGAACCTACAGATAAAAACTTTATTTTGAGGATACCTTATTTAATCGTCAACGCTTATAATGAAGAAAAAATCGCCAATATTAAGATCCCTGAAGATGGGGAAAAGATAACTATAAACGAGAGAATCGATTTTCAGGATTCTTCTATGATCATCACTGATGTAGAAAAGGTGAAGGATGATGATGGTACCGGTTTCGGATATGGATACCTAAAGATGAATATTAGGTACGAAAATAAACATGAAAATATAATAATGAAGGGTGCGGCATTTAATAGAGTTAATATTTTTGGAAAATTTATAGGTGGAGGCTATTATATTGAAACAGATGATAATAATGAAATTACAACTTTAGGCTATTATTTACAGAAAGATGATAGAGGAACATTAAGGCTTAAAGTATCAAATCCATCTTTTTATATAACGGATGAGTATGTTTTAAAGTTTAATAGATAATAATAATACTAATAGATTGCTTTTAGATATACAATTGCATATAATAGAAATAAAAGGAGATGGTTTTACATGAAAACATCAAACGTATATACAAGAGTTGAACCAGAAATTAAAGAACAAGCAGATCAAATATTCTCTAAATTAGGAATACCTATGGCAAATGCTATTAATTTATTTCTGCATCAGGTTGTTTTAAGAAAAGGTATCCCTTTTAATATTAGCTTACCTGAAACACAAAATATGCCTCTTGATTATTCTAAGTTAACAGAAGAGGAATTTAACGCTAAAATGCAAAAAGGTATTGATTGTATCAATGAAGGAAAAGTTAGATTGTCAAAAGAAGTTCGAGAGAAAATGCAGAGGCTGTATAATATATGACATGGAATGTTAAGTATACTAGTGAAGCAGAACAAGATCTAGAAGATATTTATAATTATTTAATATTCTATATACCAAATGAATCGCAAAATGCAATTTCGATTGTTAATATCATTTATAGTGGGCGAAATATTGAAAAGCAATTTCATTATTAATTGATGGATATAATAATATTAGAAGGAGATGATTTTATATGAAAACATCAAATGTATATACAAGGGTTGAACCTGAAATTAAAGAACAAGCGGATCAAATATTTTCTAAACTAGGTATACCTATGGCAAATGCAATTAATTTGTTCTTGCATCAAGTTGTTTTGAGAAAAGGCATCCCTTTTGATGTTAGTTTACCTCAAACACAAAATATGCCCCTTGATTATTCCAAGTTAACAGAAGAGGAATTTAATGCCGCAATGGAAGAAGGGTTTAAATGTATTGAAGCGGGAAGAGTTACTCCAGCAGAGAAAGTTTGGGAAGAAATGCAAAGGCAATATAATTTATGACATGGAATATTAAGTATACAGATGTTGCAAAACAAGAATTTCATTTCATTTATATTAGTTATGGTACTTTTTTCTTATATAAATTTGCTATATAATTTACTATATGAATGAATTGAAAGGTTTGGTATCATAAATGGATATGTCTCGTTTTACTCTTTATAAAGATAAAGTAATTGAAAATTGCTCCAAGGTAATTGTGGGCAAGGATGATTCTATTTTATTAGTCCTTATTTGCTTTGTTTGCGGAGGACATGTTCTTATCGAAGATGTGCCAGGCACGGGGAAGACCATGTTGCTCCGCTCTTTTGCTAAAACCATCGGTGGAAAGTTTAAGAGGATTCAATTTACCCCTGACCTCATGCCATCCGATCTCACTGGAATAAATTTTTACAATCAAAAGATAGGAGAATTTGAATTTAGAGAAGGTCCACTTTTTGCAAATGTAATACTCGCAGACGAAATCAACAGGGCAACTCCTCGAACTCAGTCAAGCTTACTTGAAGCTATGGAAGAGCATCAAATCACTGTAGATGGTAAAACTATGATTTTAGATGAACCTTTTATTGTCATGGCGACTCAAAACCCTTTAGAGTCTTATGGCACATTTCCTCTTCCTGAAGCTCAAATAGATCGCTTTTTTATGAGGATTTCTTTAGGATATATGAATCGAGAACAAGAGATTTCTGTAATATCTAGAGTATCTACATTGAATATAGTTGAAAGCTTGAATAAGCTCGTCAATGATGATGAGACAAAGTTTATTAAAGACAACTATCATAGCGTTAAAATCTCTAAAGATGTTGTGAATTATATAATGGATATAATTGAAGGCACTCGAAAAGAATCGAGCTTTGTGACAGGAGTATCCACAAGAGGGGCTATTGCACTTTATAAAGGAGTTCAAGCTATGGCTGCATTTAGTGGTCGTGATTATGCTATTCCTGAGGATGTGAAAAAGCTCGCCCCATATGTTTTAATCCACAGGCTCTCTGGTGGGTCAAGCATAAAGTCAGAAAACAATGCAAAACTCTTAAATGATATCATTGAAAAGATTCAGGTACCTTTAGAGGATTTGTCATGATAATTTTTTTGATTGTTTTAATAATAATTGTTATATTCATAGAATATTGGTCTATAAACAATTCTTTAAAAGGTGTAGACTTTGATTATGAACCTTCAAAAATTTTAGTCGAACCTGATGAAAAGTTCAATATAGTAACGTATATTACTAATAACTCCAGAAGGTTTATCCCATTTGTTCGCATGGAAGAGTTCTTGCCATATGAGATCGAGACATTTTCCAGGGAGGGGAATATAACAAAGGATTTTATGGGAAATAAAAAGTATTTAGCTACTGTTTACTTAATGCCTAGAGAAAAGCTCATTAGAAAGGCGGTTGTTTCAATACCCAGTAGAGGAAGATATATACTTCGTGGTGCAAGTTTATATGGTAGCGATTTTTTAGGAACTAAAGAGATAAAGCAAGATTTTTTTTTATTAAAAGAAGTGGTCGTTTATCCAAAGGAAGCATATGCTAAAGATATAGAGAAGGTAGTTGGTGGTTTTTTAGGTGAATTTACTGTTAAAAGATTTATAATGGAAGATCCCATTCTCATTTCAGGTTTTAATGATTATACAGGAAGAGAGCCGATGAAATATATATCTTGGACTCAAAGTGCTAAGGTCAATAGGCTCATGGTGAAAAAATTTGATTTTACAACAGATCCATCGGTTTCCATACTTCTTAACGTTGAATGTAACACTACAGGTATAGTGAAAGAGCTTTTAATTGAAAAATGCTATTCTATCACTAGAACCGTGTGCAGGATCATGGAGGAAAAAGGGATTAAATATGATTTTTTTACGAATAGCACTACATCAAATGCCATATCCAGATGGTTCTATATATATGAAGGACTTGGCAGGAAGCATTTTTATACAATTTTAGAGGGGTTGGGTAGGGCTCATTATGATTTTACTGAAGGATTTGACAAGACTATCGATAAATCAATATATAGAATTTCATCTAAAAGGTCTACAATAATAATCACTCCTCATAAAGATTTTAAGCATTTGGATAAGCTATATGCAAATTATTCCGATGTTTTGATAATAAGTGCTGAGGAGGCTATAAAATGAATTTAGTGTTTACACTGAAGATGCTCAGCGACATATGTTTTTATTTTACTTTCGCAAATTTTTTCTCGTATTTATTTACAGGTAATAATGTTTTGATAGCTGTTCCTATCATGGTAATATCAGCATTTTTATCAGCAATTTTAAAGTCCAGAGGGTTTATAAAGTACTTGCCTTTAGTCTTAATGGTAAGCTGTTTTTTTGTAATACCTATAAATTTAGTGAATATCATCGTTTTACTTCCTCCAATTTTTTATATTGCTTACAATGTTTATAAAATTAAGAAATTTAAGTATGATTTTGTTTATAGTGATGTGTTTTTTTTATATTTAAAGATAGCCGGACCTTTTATGCTGATAATTTTATTTTATCTTTATGAAAATTTTATGGAAAATTCACTGCCATATTCACTGCCATATGTACTTATATTTTTAGTAAGCTCGGTGATCTTGATGAGGATGCTTAAACAAGATGAGAGCGTTTTAAAGCAGGTTAAGTTTAAGATTTTAACTATACTACCTGTTATATTAACTCTTGGTGCTGGACTGATATTTGCCTCAAAAACTTCTTTTCAAGTTTTAAAGGCAGTATTTAGCTTTATATATTTTAATATATTGATACCGGTTTTGATGTTAATATTTACAGGAGTTTCATATTTAGGTTTGCTACTCTATTACTTTTTAAAAAGCATCAGTAGAGGTGAACTTGAACTACCAATGAATGTTGACAATAGTGCAGAAGAAATTAATAGTACACAGCAATACTTAAATCAAAATATAAACTATAATGGTGCAGGTTTTCAAGTTTTTAAGATGGTATTCATGGTGATTTTTATTTGCTTTTTAATATTTTTTGCCTATAAATTGTTTAAAAAGTTCATGATGAGAGATAGAGGTTATATGGTTCATGATGACGTAATGGAAGAGCGGATCCCTATAGTTAAAGATGAGGAATCCTTTTCTAAGAATAAAAGCAGGAAATTAAATCAAGTGAGATTAATTTATAAGAAATTTCTTTTACTATGCATAAAATTTGGTATACCTATTAATAAGAGCTTTACAAGTTTAGACTATGAAAAACTTTCAAAAGATAAATTTAAAAAAGATGAAGTAATAGATGGGATACGATCTATTTATTTGGAGGTAAGATATGGAGAAAAAGAAGCTAGTCGAGAGGATGTTAAGAAAATTAAAGAATTATTTGAGGATTTGAAAAAATAGGCATAATACTATAATTTTTTCAAAGACTACTACCCACTAATTTTTTTGGATAGTAGTCTTTAAATTTATTTTAAAACTTCTTCATCTAAGGTTCTTTTCACACAGGATTCAAGTGAGACTATGGGTATTAGATTCAAAGTAGAATTTTTTGCAATCAATAAATCTGAAAAAGCGAAAATCTCTGTTGCATCAATATTCTCTTTTAAATCTTTCACAGTGAGCTTCTTTGTTGTCCCATTGCTCAACTTGAAATAATAATCCACGAAAATCATCTTACACCTCCGTCAAAAGAGATATACTATTTTTTAGTATATCTTTCGGCGCAGACATAAGCATGTCACCTAAAGCTCTTCCGATTTCATAGAAGTCTTCATTTGATGCTCCAGTTGCCATTACATTTAATATCTGTCTCTTGTTCTGCGATTTCCCTTCGGCAGATAGCATGGAATATGATACTATCACCGAATTCGATTTAATAATTTCGTTTACCATTTTTTCACCCCCATTTTCTTTATGGTAAATCTCATTATTATTCTATGAGGGAAGATCAAAAATGTTACACTTAAAATTATTTATTTGTAACACTTATTTTACTAGATCATATAATAAATTAAAGGAATGTTAAGGAGAAAATTATGAAACGAGTAAAATTAGAAAGAGGAGAATTGGGAATGAATTTAAAGCCATATATTCCTGATCCTAGATTGCATTCAGAGGAACTCATCATACCTAGAACTGCTGAAGAGATGAAAATACGTGCTGATAGAGAAATTGAGATCCTTAAACTCAGGGCTCAAAGCATAAATGAGAAACCTTGTTTTCACAAGAATCTTCAAATGATAAATGTTGAAGAAATTCAAGATAGTTTTAGCGATTGGAATCATTTTGATCTGCCAGACCAGATGGAACAATACGATCTTATGCGAAGCATTGAAAATGTTGGTCTACTAAATCCAATCTATTGCACCATCGATAAAGATGGAAGATATAGCGTAATAATTGGAAGAGTCAGACTCATTGCTTATTGCAATCTTTATGAACAAACTGGATTTAGCGATAAATATAAGTACATTCCGACCTATGTGATTCCATTGGATGAAATAGATGAGCTTCAAATTCGCACGATGATGATAGAGTCGAACATTTGTTTCAGAAAGATCTCTAAATTCAATATGATCAGGGCTTTGATTGAAAACTATCAAATTATGAAGGAGAGCAAAAAATACAGGAACGAGAAAAATGTCGGAATGGAAATTGCGAAGTTATTTAATGTCAGCGAAGCTACGACGTTTAATTTTCTGAAGACCAGAGATCTTTGCAATACAGGTCTTGCACTTTTGTACGATGAAAAGATAACATTGCAAGTAGCGACTTATCTTGCTAAAGTTCCAAAGGAGACTCAAGAGAAGATACTTGAAGTTTATGGAGTAGAGGGAGTCAAAGCAATCCACAGATTAAAGCTTTTGACAGGAAAAAAAGATATTACGATGGAGGATCTGGAGAAACTCTTAAAGAGAATTGAAAAATTGGAACCATATATGACAACAATATCAATAACTGTTTGTAGTTTACTATTGGATACATTCTTAAAGCATTTGCTCACATTCAAAGAAAAATATGCAAAGCTTCGAGCAAGTGTATTTTCAGGAAGATTTAATAATGTCTTTAAAACTAAATTTAACATGGCACAAATAGGATATTATCTTGAAGCTGGAAAATTAGATGAAGCTACAATAAATAAACTCTTAGCAATAAGCATAAAGAAAATGGAAGCAGTAAAATAAAAACTCTTCGACATGATCGTAAGAAATTACTTTTAAAAATGAGTTTGATTCAAAAATAAAGAAACAAAAGCAATGGATTATTTGCTGTACATTAAAATATACTTTTCCTACGTACAATCTTAACATTGATAAAAAATAGATGATTTTTTGGTGAATAGTATCTAAAGGTTCTTTTGATTTTAGGAACATTTTAAATTGAGTTTTCACTCTAAATTTAATATTTTAGAGTTAACTTTGATATGTTATAATTAAATATCGATATATTTTAGCATATGGGGGACATAGAACATGAGTAAAATATCAATAAAGCAAGCAGAAAAAGAAGACATTCACGTACTGGAAAGCATTCTATACGATTCCATACTTACTCAAAATAAATCCTCATGGAATGCAATGGCCGATAGCTGGTTTGGTGTTACAGCTTTGCCTGCTTATGGATGCCTTTGCCCTATAGAGGATGATTTACATCTATTTCCTACTCTAATGAATAAAAAGATCCTGGATATAGGATGTGGCAGCGGTCATTCTTTGAGATGGTGTGGTGATCAAGGAGCAGGTGAATTATGGGGTTTAGACATATCCGACCGTCAAGTTGCAAATGCACGAGAGTATTTGTACGAAAATGGGTACGCTCCTAATTTGTTCTGTTCTCCTATGGAACAAAATCCAGGCTTACCAGTGCATTATTTTGATGTTGTCTATTCAATATATGCAATCGGCTGGACAGTGGATTTACAGACCACATTTAACCTAATTGCTTCTTATCTTAAAAAGGATGGGATTTTCATTTTCAGTTGGGATCACCCATTCATGCACTGTATAGAAGCAAAGGATGAGCAGTTAATTTTTTCTGGTAGCTATTATGAAGCTGTACCATTTTCATTTGTAAAGGGAGATAATCCTGTCACTCTTTTTAATCGCCGACTTTCGGATTATATTAACGCTCTCGCTGCTGCAGGTTTTGTTGTTGAGCGAATGGTAGAGGAAACAAATAAAGAAACAATGGAGCAGGAAATTGAATTTTCATCGAATTATTATGCGCCAAGCAAGGCTAAACGATTTCCGCTGTCACTCATTGTAAAAGCGAGGAAACTATATTAATTATCTTTTTACATATATTCATAAAAAAATCTGGCACAAAGCAGATTTAATAAAAGCTTTGTGCCAGATCTGGGTAAAATCAATCATTCTCAATCTTACCATTAGATACTACTGACAATATTATATATTATTCAGAAGATCATAAAATAGAACTTAAATTTAGTGTTATAATATATTATATGGTTAAGCCAATGAATGTGAATTGAAAGGTGATTATATGGATCTTAATTTAAGTCATATAAAACAAGATAGCTGTGAAATATTGAATAATTTTGAAAATAAAAAGGATGTCAAGAAAATCGGCGTTTTTGGCTCTTTTGCAAGAGGAGACTATACTGAAGATAGTGATATAGATTTAATCATAGACTATAATTACGCTAAGCCATTTACATTTGAGGATTTGTCAAAATTCTTAAATCTTATTACAGATTTAAGAGATGTATTTAAGGAAAAATATAATAAAGAAACAGATGTAGTTGAATACAAGGCTTTAAATCAGAAGGGAAATAGACTTTTTAAAGAAGAGATAGAAGAAGAGATTGTGTGGTTTTATGAGCAAAAATAAAAAAAGAGATCTTATAATATTAAGGAAAATACAGGAATATCAAAATGAAATTATATATTCATTAAAGAAAAATAAAGTCCAAGTTAATACTGATTTATCAAAAATTGAATATATGACAAGAAGAGGACTTGTACAGACTGTAGGAGATATATTTGAGTTAACAAAATCAATGACCGATGAAACATTAGGAAAATTAGAATTAAATCAAATTTTTATTAAACAATTTAGAGATTGGGCAAGTCATCAATATAGAAATATAACAGATGATGTCGCTTTTACTTCAATTTCTCATGTAATTTCAAAAGATGTTGTGAAAAGAATAAAAGATGAAATTGAAAATATAAAAGAAGAATTGGATAAATGATAATTATTTATTAATGAGGAAGTGTACTATGTATCCAATCACATTTGAAAATTTATTTTACGATAAAATCTGGGGCGGAAGTGATTTTGAAGATTTTGTAGAAGATATGCCTAGTGAAAATATTGGTGAAGTTTGGAATATAACATGCCATAAGCATGGCATGAGCATAGTTAAAAATGGAGAACATAAAGGAAGAACACTATTGGAATTGATGAAAGAATTAGGAATTAAACTCATGGGGACAAAAATACCTCAAGATGAGTTTCCTCTCTTAATTAAGATCATAAGCGCAAAGGATAAGTTATCTGTTCAAGTGCATCCTGATGATGATTATGCCATGAAAAACGAAAATTCTTTAGGGAAAACCGAAGCTTGGTACGTTCTTGATGCAAAAGAAAATTCCGAAATAATAATTGGGACAAAAGATTGCAATAAGGAATATTTTAAATTAGGCATAGAAAATAATGATTTAGAAAAATATTTAAACAGGGTTAAAATAAAAAAAGGTGATATGTATTTTATTAAAAGTGGTCTTGTACATGCTATATTAGAGGGGAATTTAATCTTAGAAATAGAGCAAAATAGCGATATTACATACAGAGTGTTCGATTATGGAAGAAATAGACCTCTTCATATAGATAAAGCTTTAGATGTTATAGATTTTAACTATAAACCAGAAAAATGCACTGGATTAACTTTAAATTATGAAAATTATACAAAGACTAATCTTTGTATTTGCAAGTATTTTGCTATTGAAAAGTATTGTGTAAAAGATCTTTTATTAGATTCCAGTGATGAGGAAAGGTTTCATATATTATTTTTACTGGATGGAACAGGTACATTGGAATATGATGACGGTGTTTTAGACATTAAAAAGGGAGATTGCATTTTAGTTCCAGCTTTTTTAGGCAAATACAAAATTAAAGGAAGAATAGATTTTTTAAAAACTTTCGTGCCTTAATTATATAAAATTAGGGCTGTTTTGCGACAGCCCATTATTATTATAAATTGCAATAAAAAGCATCTTTTATCAATCTAATAGAATAACCACTTGTTTCAATATTGAATATGAGTTCCACAACATCAAATCTAGCATTAAATCTGGTTAATTTTTTCTTAAGCAAATAAAGTTGTGCTACATTGGAAATTTTCCTCTGCTTTTTTTGTGTCACTGATTCAGAAGGGTTTGAGTGAATATTGCCAAATCTTGTTTTTACTTCAACAAAACAGATAAAATTCTGATCTTTTGCGATGATATCAATTTCACCATAGATATTTTCAAATCTACACCTGAAGTTCTTGTCTAAAATCATATAGCCTTTAGAAAGCAAAAAGCTCTGTGCTAAATTCTCTCCTAAATCTCCTAATTTTTTCCTATTTTGAGAAATCATATTCGTTATCAACCCTTATAATTTAATTAAATGGTGACTTTATAATTTAAAGCTTCGGTTATATGCTTTTTAGTGATATATTCCTCACCGTTTAAGTCAGATATTGTCCTTGAAACCTTGATTATATTGTTAAAAGAGCGCAAGGAAAAACCAAAATCTTTATATAGGCTTCCAAGGAATTCTTCGCTATCGCTATCTAATTTACAATATTCATATAAATGATCCCCAGTTAATTGATTATTATACTTTATTTTTAATTTTTTATATCTTGATTTTTGCCTTTCACGAGCATTTATAACCCTTTCCTTGATTTCGTTTGTAGCTTTTTTGTTTTTTCTATTTTTAATTTCATTAAATGATATGCTTGAAACGCTTATAGACATGTCAAATCTATCGATTATAGGTCCCGATAATTTTCTTAAATAGTTCTTTATTTCATTTTCTGTGCACGTACATTTTTTTATATTAGATCCAAAATATCCACAAGAACAAGGGTTTAACGCAGCGATTAGATGAAAATTTGAAGGATATTCAAGTGTGCCATATGATTTTGAAATTTTTATTTTGCTATCTTCTATGGGCTGCCTCAATACTTCAATTGCTGGTTTTTTAAACTCTAATATTTCGTCAAGAAACAAGACACCATTATGGGCTAGACTTATTTCACCAGGATTTAAAGAATTGCCGCCACCTGACATAGCGATTGGGGTAGTGGTATGATGTGGATCTCTAAATGGTGGTGATAATAATAATCTGTTATTATCTCTTGATAATCCCATGATGCTATAAATTTTACTGACCTCAATAGCTTCTTCCCGGGTTAGATCAGGAAGTATGGAACAAATTGATCTGGCTAACATTGTCTTACCTGAACCTGGCGAACCAATCAATAAAAGTGGATGTTTTCCTGCAGCAGCTATTTCTAAACCCCGTTTTGCAAATTCATGACCGATAATTGATGATATATCTATATCGTACCGCTGTTCTGTTTTTTCGTCGAATTGCTTTAAATGGATTTTTTTCAGACCATTTTTAAAATCTTTTAAATGCTTAACAGGATAAAAGTTTATATCATTTAATATAGAACACTCTCTTAAGTTATCTAGCGGAAGTATGATGTTATCTATATTTTCCTGTAATGCTTCTATAACCATTGGAAGGATACCTTTAACTGGTCTTACTTCACCTGAAAGAGATAATTCTCCAATAAAAATTTTATCCTTTGGATCGATGCTTATTTGCGAAGATGCAAGAAGGATTGAAGCAGCAATTGCAACATCAAAGTGAGTTCCGATTTTTTTGATATTCCCTGGCGATAGGTTGACTATAATTTTACCAGGTGGAAAATCAAAACCCGAATTTACAATTGCACACCTTACTCTCTCTTTAGATTCTTTAACAGCAGCATCGCCAAGTCCAACAATATTAAATGTTGGAAGACCGTTTGAAATATGCACCTCTACCTTTATAATAAATCCATTTATGCCCAAAAAAGTTGAGCTTGATAATTCCTGATACATTTATTTTATTCACCTCTAGCTAAAATATTGACAACTAAATTTTTTTTAATCATAAAATAAGAATATTAAGGACAAATATGGTAATAATTTTAAAAAATAGTATTAGGGTCATAGCCTGAGGAGGTAAAATGAATAAAAATAGAATCATATTTGCATTATTAGAACTGAAGAATGAGGATAAAATTGAAATATTAAAATCTAGGAACAATATCGATGATATAGATTTTAAAGATTTTTCAAAAGATATTTTACCAAAAGATGAACAAATTGAAGAATTCATGAATAAAATACAAGAGAAGAAAATTAATTTTACTATATATGGAGATGAAGATTATCCAGATGAATTAAAAAAGCTATATATGCCACCTGCAGTTCTTTATTATAAAGGCGATTTAAACCTGGTAAATACCAATATAGCAGCAGTTGTAGGTTCACGAAAGTGTTCATATTATGGAAGTGCGATTACAAAATCCATCGCAGGCTATTTATCATCCATGAATATTACGATTATCAGTGGGGCAGCAAGAGGAATTGACTCTATATCCCACAGAGTAGCTATAGAAAAAAATACCAAGACCATAGCGGTTTTAGGGTGTGGAATCGATGTATATTATCCCATGGAAAACAAAAAACTAATAGATAAAATCGCAGAAGATGGGCTTTTACTTAGCGAATTTCCATTAGGTTATCCTCCTCTTCCTAAAAATTTTCCACAGAGGAATAGGATCATAAGTGCCCTGAGCAAAATTGTCATCGTCACAGAAGCCTCAGAAAAAAGTGGATCTTTATATACAGTTACCGCTGCATTAGAATTAGGCAAAGATGTAATGGCGGTGCCTGGAAGCATTAATGAAAATAACTATAAAGGTTGCAACAATTTAATTAAAGAAGGTGCATTAATGTACACGTCAAAAGAAGATTTAAGTACATATTTTGGCATCGAGATTAAAGAAGAAGAGAGTACTCTTTCAGAGGAAGAAAAAAGGATATTGCAAATAATAAATTTTACACCAAAGCATCTGGAAGATATAAAAAAATATAGCAAGATAGATTATGAAAAATTAAATGTATTGCTTTTAAATTTACAATTTAAAAATAAAATCACTTGTATTATAGGAAATTATTATGTAAAATGTGTTAATGAATAAGCTTTAAAGGGGGTGCTTACCGAGAGATCGGTTTTTTTATGGGAGAGAGATTAGTTATAGTTGAATCAGCAGCAAAGGCTAAAACTATTGAAAAATATCTGGGTAGTACTTATAAAGTCATCGCTTCCCTTGGTCATGTTAGAGATTTGCCTAAAAGTCAATTAGGAATAGATATAGAAAATAATTTTGAACCTAAATATATCACCATTAGGGGTAAAGGTGAAATCATAGAAAAATTAAAAAAAGCATCAAAAAAATCTGAAAAAATATATTTAGCTACAGACCCGGACAGAGAAGGAGAAGCCATTTCATGGCATTTAAATAATATTTTAAAAGTAGACGAAGATAAGATCTTTAGGATAGAATTTAATGAAATCACTAAAACTGCAGTTAAAAATGCCATTAAGAATCCAAGAAAAGTAAATATGAACTTAGTAGATGCTCAGCAGGCGAGAAGGGTATTAGATAGGCTCGTTGGGTATGAAATCGGTCCAATATTGTGGAAAAAGGTAAAATGGGGACTCAGTGCAGGTAGAGTACAATCCGTTGCAATGAGAATCATATGCGATAGAGAAGAAGAGATAAAGAATTTTGTGCCGAAAGAATTTTGGACAATTGAAGTAGCAGTTAAAGGATATCCAAATTTTATATTAAAATTAGCTCTATGCAATGGAGAAAAGATAGAGATTTTAAATGAAGAAGAAGCTAATAAAATAATCGATGAACTAAAAAAAGGCAAATTCATCGTAAAATCTATAAAGAATACCAAGAGGACGAAGAATCCATTGCCGCCATTTATAACCAGTACCCTTCAGCAAGATGCATATAAAAGGCTGAATTATACCACTAAGAAAACTATGAATATAGCTCAGAGATTATATGAGGGTGTTACCATAGAAGGATACGGCACTATAGGGCTTATCACGTATATGAGAACAGATTCAACCAGGATAGCTAATGAAGCTCAAAATTCTTGCCGTGATTTTATTGCTTTAAATTATGGAAAAGAATACGTTCCGGAAGCTAAGAGGGTATATAAAAGCAAAAAAAATTCTCAAGATGCTCATGAAGCAATTAGACCTTCTGATGTGCTCTTAACTCCAGATAAAGCTAAAGGCTCTTTAACAGATGAACAATATAAATTATATAAACTGATTTGGGAGAGATTTGTCGCTAGCCAAATGGCAAGCTGTGAATATGATGTAAAGACCATAGAAGTTGAAAACGGCAAATATATACTAAAATCATCCGGAAGCAAGATAACCTTTGATGGGTTTATGAAGCTTTATAGTTATACATTTGACAATGAAGACGAGTCTTTTAATATTCCCTCGGTAAAGGAAAAAGAAGAACTAAAATATAATACTATCGATGGTAAACAGCATTTTACTCAAGCTCCTCCTAGATTTACAGAAGGATCCCTTGTAAAATTTTTAGAAGAAAATGGAATAGGAAGACCGAGCACTTATGCCCCTATCATTTCTACATTGCTTGCTAGAAAATATGTGGAAAAAGAAAAGAAATTGTTCATTCCCACTGAACTTGGAATTATAGTCAATAGAATCATGGAAACTTATTTTAAATCCATAGTCGACATAGATTTTACAGCAGATATGGAGAATAAATTAGATTTAATAGAAAATGGAAATTCAGATTGGAAGAAAATAATTAAAGATTTTTTTAGTCCGTTTAAGGAAAATGTAGATATAGCTGAAAAAGAAGTCTCAAAAATCACTATTGAGGATGAAGTAAGCGATGTCCCTTGTGACAAATGCGGAAGGATGATGGTAATTAAGAGAGGTAGATTTGGAGAATTCTTAGCTTGCCCTAATTATCCTGAATGTAAAAATACAAAACCTATTGTTAAAAAACTAAACAATGTCAAATGCCCTAAATGTGGCGGTGACATCCAAATAAGAAGGAGTAAAAAAGGTAGAACATTTTATGGATGCTCGAACTATCCTAATTGTGATTTTGTGAGTTGGTATGAACCTGTGGATGAGACTTGCAATATTTGTGGCTCAATAATGGTTAAAAAGACTTCTAAAACAAAGGGTACTTATACTGTTTGCTCTAACGCTCAATGCCCTTCAAAGGAGAAGAGCAAAGTAAAAAATAAAAGCATATAATATATATTAACAAATGATAAGGAGTATTATGATGAACTCTACTTTCCATAAGATTAGGTTATTTTTAAATATGCTTAAAAAAATCCAGAAGTTAAACGAACTATTTAATGAATTGTTAAGTTATTTTCATGAAAACATGGATTGCAGCGGTATTGTTGTAAAAGATAGCGGAGAAATACTTTTTTCAAATTATGTTGGTTTCCCTGAAAATTCATATTGGGCTATAATAAAAAAAGAGAATGGGATTAGAGAAACTACAGCGAAAAGAATAAATTCCATAAAAGATATTTTATTTAATTTTAACTACAATGATTTAAGCTTATTTGATGAATATAATTGTTCTAAAACAGATAAATGCTTTGGAGTATTAATTCCTATTGATATAGATAGCTCAAGAGATATTTCTATATTGTTATTTAAGTATAATTCAAAATTCGTTCAAGAAGATGAAATAATATTTGAGATAATTTCTTCCTATGTGTTTTTGATTAAGAAATGCGATAAAAGAGTAGAGAACCTGAATCTACTCAAACAAAATGATGATATCATCTCAGTAATCAATATATTATCTTATTCAGAAGTTAAGGCTATCGAGCATATCATAGATGAATTAAATGAAAAAGATGGTATTTTAGTTGGATCAAAAATTGCAGATAGAGCTCGAATAACAAGATCAGTAGTAGTTAATGCACTCCGAATTTTAGAAAGTGCAAACATCATACAGACAAAATCATTAGGAGCGAAAGGGACATCAATTAAATTTTTAGTGCCAATAAATAAGCTTAAAGAAGCTATAATAAATAAATAATTATTGAAGATACTAAATCCCTATGATATAATAATTGAGGAAAAATACACACATCATTTTTGCTATGGTTAGGTGCTTAAGATAGTGTACCATAGGTCTAGTGGTGGAGGATATAACCTAAGGAGGATAAATAATGTCAGTAATATCGATGAAACAATTATTAGAAGCTGGTGTTCACTTTGGACATCAAACCAGAAGGTGGAACCCTAAAATGGGTCAGTACATCTTCACAGAGAGAAATGGAATTTATATAATTGACCTTCAAAAAACTGTTGCCAAAATTGATGAAGCATATGCATTTATCAAATCAGTGGTAGAAGATGGAAAAGAAATCATCTTTGTTGGCACAAAAAAACAAGCTCAAGAAGCAGTTCAAGAAGAAGCTACAAGGTGCAGTATGCATTATGCGAATAACAGATGGCTGGGTGGAATGCTCACAAATTTTAAAACAATAAAGTATAGAATAAAACAGCTTGAAAGACTGGAAGAGATGGAAAGCGATGGTACTTTTGATATCTTGCCTAAGAAAGAAGTCATTAAATTAAAACATGAAAAGGAAAAGCTCATCAAAAACTTAGGCGGTATTAAAAATTTAAATATCGATAATTTAGGTGCTATTTTTGTAATTGATCCAAAGAAAGAGAAAAATGCTGTTGATGAAGCAAGGATACTTGGTATTCCAATTGTTGCAATCGTTGATACGAATTGTGACCCTGATGAAGCAGACTATGTTATACCTGGAAATGATGATGCTATAAGAGCAGTTAAATTAATAGCATCAAAAATCGCAGATGCAGTTATCGAAGCAAGGCAAGGAGAACAATCGGCTTAGTAGTAGCATATAATAATTTTGAAGGTAGATGAGTTTCTCATTTACCTTTTATAAAATAATCATATAGGAGGAGATAAAATGGCTAATATAACGGCTACAATGGTAAATGGACTGAGACAAAAAACTGGTGCAGGGATGATGGATTGTAAAAAAGCATTGGTTCAAGCAGAAGGTAATGAGGAAAGGGCAATAGAGATATTAAGAGAAAAAGGTCTTGCAGATGCAGGTAAAAAATCTGGAAGGATTGCTTCGGAAGGAATTGTAGCTAGTCAAATTTCAAGTGATAATAAAACTGGTATTTTAATCGAACTCAATTGTGAAACAGATTTTGTTGCAGCTAATGAAGAATTTAAGAATTTAGCAAAAGCAATAGCAAATCAATATTTGATATCTAATTGTTCTGATTTAGATAGCTTATTAAATGAGAAGCTTTCACCAGAAGATGTCACTGTAAAAGACGCTGTTGTCAATTTAATAGCAAGGCTTAAGGAAAATATGACTTTAAGAAGAGCTAAAAAGATGGAAACTTCCAGTGGAGCTATAAATAGCTACATACATGCTGGTGGGAAGATTGGTGTGCTTGTTAAATTGGAATGCAATGAAACTAATGATACATTATTGCAATTAGGAAAAGATATAGCTATGCAAATTGCAGCAGCAAATCCAACATATTTAGATAGAGATTCAATCGATGAAGATATCTTAAAGAAAGAAAGAGAAATCTATAAAGTTCAGGCTATGAATGAAGGAAAGCCAGAAAAAATTGCTGAAAAAATGGTTGAAGGAAAGATCCAAAAGTTTTATAAGGAAAAATGCTTGTTAGAACAAGTTTGGGTAAGGGATCAAGAGTATACTATTAAAAAATTAATCGCTGAAAAATCAAAGGAAATCGGTTGCGAGATAAAATGCACTGAATTTGTAAGATTTGAAAGAGGAGAAGGGATTGAAAAGGAAGTAGAGGATTTTGCTTCTGAAGTACAAAAACAAATAAAAGGAAATAATTGATTTTATTTTAAAGAGGGAGCTATAGTTCCCTCTTTAGAATAAGGTTAGTTTTATTTATGTTTTCCTATAAAATGATTTGAAATTATAACTTCAGGAGGTATAATATATACATGTATAAAAGGGTAATGCTAAAACTTTCAGGTGAAGCTCTAGCTGGAGATAAAGGTTTTGGTATAGATTTTGAAATAGTACAAAAAGTCGGTAAAGAAATTAAAAAAGTTGTAGACTTGGAAATTGAAGTTGGAATTGTAATAGGTGCTGGCAATATATGGAGAGGAAGATATGGCAAAGGTATGGATCGAACTACAGCTGACCATATGGGAATGCTCGCTACATGTATTAATGCACTAGCCCTCCAGGATTCTTTAGAAAGGCTTGGCGTTGAAACGAGAGTTCAAACTGCAATAGAAATGAAAGCGATAGCAGAACCGTTTATAAGAAGAAGAGCCATGAGGCACCTTGAAAAAGGAAGAGTAGTAATATTTGGTGCAGGTTCAGGAAATCCATACTTTACAACTGATACTGTTGCAGCACTTAGAGCAGCAGAAATAGAAGCAGACGTGATCCTCTATGCTAAGAATGTAGATGGAGTTTATGAAAAGGATCCAAGTATATATCCTGATGCTAAAAAGTTTGATAAATTGACCTATTTAAATATTTTTGAGATGGGCTTGCAGGCTATCGATTCCACAGCAGCATCTTTATGCATGGATAACAACATACCTGCAATAATCTTTGGACTAAACGAAGAGGATAGCATTTTAAGAGCAATCTCAGGTGAAAAAATTGGGACTATAGTGTGCAATAATTAATAAGAGGAGTGAAAAAAGTGATTAAGGATTTATTAAGTAATGCTGATGAAAAGATGGTGAAATCCATTGATGTACTAAAAAGAGAGTTGAGTTCATTAAAAGCAGGTAAAGCTAATGCTGCTATGCTTGATAAAATTTTAGTCGAGTGCTATGGCAGCAAAAACAATAAGATAAATGCTTTAGCTAACATATCTGTACCGGAACCACGAATATTGCAGATAACTCCATACGATAAATCCACTGCTAAGAATATAGAAAAGGCTATTCAAAAATCTGATCTAGGGATAAATCCGTCAAGCGATGGAAATGTAATAAGATTAGTAGTACCAGAACTCACAGAAGAGACTAGAAAGAATTTAGCAAAGAACATAAAGAAACAAGGGGAAGATATAAAAGTTGCTATTAGAGCAATTAGAAGAG
>Ga0209629_10000477_pt1 | contig 21989 bp, 18 predicted proteins | sample TergutCu122P5_FD_187286 | JGI IMG/M metagenome (GOLD analysis project Ga0209629, IMG submission 187286) | Cubitermes ugandensis P5 segment gut microbial communities from Kakamega Forest, Kenya - Cu122 P5 (SPAdes) (version 2) | ecosystem: Host-associated > Arthropoda: Insects > Digestive system...
CTGCCCGAACGGATCGTAGGCGTACCGGCCCGTCCGGACACCCGTGGCGTTCGCCGTCGCGATCACATCCCCGTGAATGTTCGGATACGACCAGGAGGCCGCGCCGCCGATCGGCAGTGACACGACCACACCACCAGGCAACGCCAGGGTCCGCTGGGTGATCTTGTTGCTCGTCGACAAGACCAGGTCCGCGACATCCCCCGGTCCCGTGTTCCCGAAACGGGTCGTGATCGCGGCGGCGCTGCCGGCTTTCGTGGCCTCCTGCACGACCCGGTCCGTGCCGTCCCGCACATCGGTCACACTCGACCCATCCGAAGCGGTCGCGGACACCAGCCGGCCGGCCCCGTCATAGGTGAAACTCTCATCGGCCAGTCGCGTCGTCGACCCGTCACCGTCATAGACCAGCGTCGCGGCGCTCAGGCTCGTCCCCACGACCGGGGTCGCACCCGCCGGCGCACCCGTCACGGTCGTCGCCGTCAACCGGTCAGCCCAGTCGAAACACGACGTCGCCGTGTACTTCGCACCCGAGGTGGGCGTATCCGTGAACGTGGTGCGGTCACTATCCGCCCCGGCCGCCGTGTTCACCCCACACCCGCCCGCGGATGCGAACCCGTACTCCAGGGTGTGACCCGGGATCACCGCCTTGGTAAGACGCCCAGCCCCGTCATAGGTGAACGTCGACGCCGAGGCAGCCGTCCCATCGGTGAGGGTGTCCGTCAGGATACGCCCCTGCGCCGACCGCGTCACCTTGTCGCTCAACCCGTTCCCGGACGCGAACGTCACCCCCAGGCTCGCCTGCGCGCCCGCCGGATCATACGCCAACGCCACACTCGTCCCGTTCCCCACACCCGCCGTCCCCGACGGATACGACACCCTCACCACATCCGGGCCGCTGTAGGTCAACTGGGCGATCGTCTTGCCCCCATCCGTGATCGACACCGGACGAGAATCCGCATCATAGGTGGTGCCCGAGGTGTACGTCGTCGTGCCATCCGTCGTGCTCGACGAGGAAACCCGCCCGGCCGCATCGTAGACGGTGGACGTCTTGATGCCCCACACGTCCGTGTACGACACACCCCGACCCAACAGATCATTCACCGTGATGATCTTCCCACCGTTCGGGGAGGCTGTCACCGACGGGTCCGCAACCGTCGTCGTCAAGCCATCCGCCGAATAGGTCGTGGTGACCGTCCGGGCCGCCACGGCACCGGCCGCCGGATAGGACACGGCCGTCACCCGGCCCCGCCCGTCGTACTTGGTGCACGTCCAGCCCGAATCCCCCGAGGATTTCACACCGACCACACGGCCCCACTGGTCATACACGCTCAGGGTGACCACCGCCGCACCCACCCCGGGTGTCGGCCCGGCCACCGACTTCTGAAGGCCCACCGGCAGCGCACCCGCCGGCGTGCCGCACGTGTTCACCGGCTGCGCCTCACCGGAGCCGTAGTAGGCGTACGTCGTCCCGAACGGCGCCGTGGTCTTGCCCGCCGCACTCGCCGCCGGCAGCCACGAACCCAACACCCGGTTGAAACCCGTCCCCACCGCCTCGAACGTGTTCGTCGTCGTCAACCTCGCACCACCCGAATCAACCGTCACGGTCGTCGGATTCCCCAACCACGGCGAGGCCCCGTAGCCGGTCGACGTCAACGACGACGGCGCACCACTGCCCGAATCGTAGGTGGCGACCGTCGTCACCAGCCCATAATCCGGATCCAACACCGAGGTGGGGATCGCCGAGGCGGCGCTCGCCCCCGGCAGGGTCCAGGTGAGCGTGTACGAGCCCGTCCCGGTGGCGGCGTTCGCAAAGTCCACCCGCAGCCGCACCGGTTTCCCGGCCGTCAACGACACCGCCGACGAGGTCACCGTCGCCCCCGCACCCGCGTTGATGATCTGCGTGTCATTGATCCACACGCGAAGCTGGTCATGCACATTCGAGGCGGTGAACGTGTACGAACCCGACACGCTCGGGGTGATGATCCCCGTCGCCCGACTCGACCATGTCGCCGCGCTCAGGCCCGACGTCGGATAGGAACCCGCCGCCCACGACCGGCTCAACCCGCCCCCGTCCAACACGAACCCCACCGGCACACCCGACCACGAGCCGTTCGCCCAGAACGTCGCATTCAAACCCGTCAAACCCTGATCGTAGACGGTTTGCGTGCGCGCCGGGGTGACCGGGCAGCCCGAAGCCACCGGCACAAATGCGCTCGTGAAACATGACGACGGCGCCGGCCCGTACGTGTCCGTCACCCGATCCTCATAGTCGTACAGGGTGGTCGTCTCCCGCCCGGCCGCATCAATCGTGGCCTGCTGCAGATCCTTGCCCGCCACCCAGATCGTCTGCGACTTCAACCCGGACGCGGTGATATCGCCCGTCTGCTGCAACAAGGCGTTGTAGGTGACGGTGCGGGCCGTGCCGGTGATGCCCGTCTGCGTCAACGTGGTAGTCCCGCCCGTGACCGGCCCGTACGCGACGGTCGTCTTGATCTGCTTGGCTGCCGTGACCCCGTCAGAGGCCGGGGTGGTCACCGACGTCGCCTTGCTGGTGCCCCCCAAGGCGGTGTAGGCGATCGTGTACTGGCTGGTCGCCGAGGCCACCCGGGTCGTGTTCGCGGCCAGCCAGTCGTTCAACTCCGGGGTCCGCACCGACGTCAACAAGCCGTTCGTGTACCCGAAGTCGACCACCTCCGAACCGGGATCCACGATCCGGGACAACAGGCCGTTCGTGTAGTACAGCTTCGTCGTCGACTCCACCAGCGTGGCCGAGCCGGTGCTCGCCGGGTACACGATCTGGCACAAACGGTCCGGCGGGGCCGCCGCAAACGCGGTGCCCGCCACCGCACACGCCGCCGTCCCGTCCGGCAACGTGTCCCCCGCGTAATACAACCTCACGGTCTTCCCCGACACCGGATCCTTGATCGTGGTCAACTGCGTGTTACCCCGGTACGTCATCTGCGGGGTCGCTTTCGTCTTCCCGTCCGCCGGCGGAGTGATCGACGTCAACGTGCCGTTCCCGCCGAACACATAAACCGTCCCATCCGTGTCCGTGAACGTGACCGTCCCGCTGCTGGTCGTCATCGTCACCCCGGTCATGCCCGCCGGCGCGGTGTAACCCGAATCGGTTCTCGTGAACGTGAAAGCCGTACCCGTCGAATCCGTCAACACGATCTCCGACTCGTCCACCACCGCGCTCACATAGCTGCCCCCGTCCCCGGACAAGTCCACCGAGGCGGTCCAACCCGCCGGCATCGTCTGGAACGTCGGCGTCAGCCAACTCGACGGCACCACATACTCCTTACCGGTCGTGTCCCGCACCCACAACTGGAACGTCGCGTTCCCCCCATGCTCGAAGTACTCCACCCGGATCGGGGTCTGCGCCCCCGCCGTCAACGACACCGCCGAACCCCAGTTCTTCAGATTGTTGGTGTCAACCCACTGATTCAACACCGCCGTCGTACTGTTGTTCAGGAAGATACGCGCCCCATCATCCTGGAAAGCCCCGAACGTGTACGAGCCGCTCGCGGGCACGGCGATGAACCCCGTCCAACGCGCCGCGAAACCATCCACCGGCACCGACGGGCCCGGCGAGCCGGCAACCCACGCGAAATTCAGATCAGCATCCACCCGCGTCAACAACGGGGCGCCCGTGAACGTGTACGCCGACGGGTTCGCCCCCGCATCGTAATACCGGCCCAACAGGCCCTTCGTCACGCTGGCCTGCGAACTATACGCGAACGCCAACGCCATCGACCCGCCCGTCACCGCCACACCCGGCGAATCGAACGACATCGCCACATTCCCGGTCGCCAGGTTCAGGCTCACCGGCCCCACCGGCTGCGTCGGCGACGGCACACCCAGCCCCAGACGCCGGTTCACCTTCAGATGCGACGTCCACGCGACCGCGCCCGCACCAACCGCGCCCGTGGTCGTGTTGATCACATCCCCGGTCCGCACCGTCCACGAGTAGATACCGCCGTCCCGCAGCGTCCCATCCGGCACCTGCCAACTCGTCCCGCTGATCCAGCCCGACGTATACAACACACCGCTGGTCACATCCTTCCCCGAAGCGATCTGCACGTTATAGCGCGGCGCCCCCGCCGCATCCGACGCCGGCGCCGACCAGGCGAACAACGGACCCGTCGTCGAAACCGTCTGCACCGTCGCGCCCGTCGCCGCCACCACCCCATCCACCGTGACGCTCGTCTGGCTCACCGGATTCGGAACCACCGTCGTGAAACTCGCCACCGCCGAACAATGCACCGTGCCGCCATACCAGTTGACGTCATACGCGTTCTGCGTACACGCCTGCCAGTAGTACGTCGTGCCCTGCGCCAGCGTCGCCGTCGGAACCGTCACCGCCGTACTCGCCGTCCACCCCGACGTCCACGTCTGGACCGACAGATCAGGCGCCGTCGACACCGCAAACCGGTACTGCGGGCTCGCGTTCACCGGATCGGTGAACGCGCCCACCAACGTCGGAGTCACGCTCACCATCGCACCGGACGCCGGCGAACCGATCGCCGCCGTCGGCAACCCGGCCGTCTCCACATACAACGTCATCAGAACCTTCTTGTACGTGTACCTCCCGTTCGTCTCATCGCCCCGCAAGAAGCTCCACCTCCCGGCCGAAGGGTCCGTCACCGCCCACTGCGCATACTGCTTCCAGATCGGCTCACCGCTGAACACCCCGACCGTCGCCATCGTCGTCGACGCCACCTCCGGCCCCCCGGCACCCGCGTAGGAAAACGCCGACGCCCAACCCGTAGAAACCGCGTAAGTCCCCAGCGTCCCGCACGCCGTGGTCGCGCACTTCATCGCCACATCCATCTCGGCGCCGATGACCTGCGTACCCAACAGTGGGGTGTAGTCGAAGTAGAAAACGCTGCGCCACTTGGTCGTGCCCGTGTCGTTGGGATTACCGATCTGCCCATACGAGTAATGGAACGTCACACCATCCGACTTGTACGAATACACGCTCGACAGGCCGATCGTCGGATCGACCGACACCGGATACACCCGCGCCGGATCCTGCAACCACGCCAGCGACGGCGACACCGTCAACAACCACGTCGCCCCCTCCTGCTTCAAACTCATCGGGGCGTTCGCCATCGCCGGCTCACGCACGTCAGCCACCCCCGAGGAATCCACCATCACCGCCGGCGGAATCGCCATCGCCACCTTGCCATCCACCGCCGACACGAAGTCGATCTCACCATCCAGACCCACCTTCACCGTGAAACCAGAACCCTTGATCCGCCACCGGTACTCCGGCGCCTTCTTCGGCGCCGCCACCAGGATCACCGACTCCTTCACCGACCCGGGACTCACATCGTACGACAGATCACTCCCATCAGGCGCCGCCCCCGCGTACGTCGCGTTCGACCCATGCTTCTTCAACCCCGACGCATTCGCCCCCAGCAAACTGATCGACACACTCACACCCTTATGCGACACCCGCAACAGATCCTCCGAGTTGCCCTTCGCGGCAAACTTCGGCGAGAACGGATTCTGCGTCACCTCACCACCACCATCAGCCGTGTCCGTCACCGTCGTGTTCGCCGCCACCCACGACCCATCCGCCAACTGCACCCGCTCCGGCGCCGACGCGACCGCCGTCGTATACGTGCCATTAGCGTTACGGAACGTCTGCGTCGACTCGTCCTGACCCACCAACACCGACGTCGCCGGATCATAACTCCTCGCACCCGACGGCGCAGCCGCCCCAACCGCCGGCACCGGCAACACCGGCGCCTCGTCCGAAGACGTCCCCGCGACCGGGGCCGGCGAGGCCCCCGCCGCCGACAGCGGCGCGACCGCCTCCGGCGACCCGCCCGCCGGACCACCACCCGTCGACCCGTCCGCCGGACCCTGCGACGAAGGCGGCGGAGGAGTCGGATCCGGCGCCGCCCGCGCAACACCCGGATCCATCACCATCGCCACCAACGCGACAGCACACGCCAACGCCAGGCCCACGCCCGCCCCACGACACCGCACACGAACCGACGCAGACCGCCGACAACCAGACCCGATACGGGAAACAGGACCGGACTGGGGGACAATGCGCTGTGACCGAACCACGCGGGGGCCTCCTTGCACTAGCGACGTCACCGCCCGCCAGCACAGCGACCAGCCATGCGGGGGTGGGGACAGACAATCGGCGCCCGGTAAGCGACCGCCTCAGCGAGACGGTCAGTCGCAACCAATGTCACAACCAATAATGAGTATTGCACCAACACACCCCGAACGAATGCGTCACGACAACCCGTCTCACATACTGGACCCATCCAGCCACCACCCGCCCCCGGCGGGGCGCAACGAATCACCTGACCAAGCGCCGGTGTCGCGACACCGGCGGGCCTGACTCAGCGCGCGCCGGCGCTTCCCGCACCGCCGGCCACCTCGCCGTCCACCGCCCCACCAGCCCTTTCGGCCTCCTCGCGCTCCAGGTCCGTGTAAGCGATCTTGCCGACCTTCGTCATCGGCAGGCTCGTCCGGAACTCCAGGTGCCGCGGCACAGACCACTTGTTCAGATGCTGCCTGCAGTAAGCGATCAGCTCGGCCTTCACCGCATCACCCCCCAGGCTGCCGTCGGCCAGCACGACGAACGCCTTCACTGAGGCCATCTGGTAGTCGTCCGGCAGTCCGATGACGCACGCCCGGGCGACCAGTGGATGCGCCTCCAGCACCTGCTCCACCTGCACCGGATACACCGCCACACCGGATACCTTGATCAGGCGCTTGCTGCGCCCCCGGAAATACAGGTAGCCGTCGGCGTCCATCGTGCCGAGATCACCGGTGTGCAGCCAAGTACGCCCGTCCCCATGGACGCGCAGCGTGTCCGCGGTCGCGGCCGGATCGCCGAGGTAGCCCTTCATGAGTGTCGGCCCGGTCATCGCGAACTCGCCCTCGGTGTCGGGCGGCAGCTCGCGGGTCGTCCCGGGCTCGACGACCTTCATGCGCATGCCGGGCGTGGGGATGCCCATCGCGTTCTCGCGGTAGTGGCGCGGCGGGGACAGGACGCAGCCGGTGACGCACTCGGTGAGGCCGTAGCCCTCCATGAGTTCGATCGGCGACCCCTGGGCGAACAGCGCCGCATCGAAGCGGTGCTTCAGGTCGGCGCTCAGCATGTCACCGCCCGAAAACGCGCCCTTGAGCGAAGAGAAGCGGACCTCGGCGAACGCGGGATCGCGGAGCAACGCCTCGAACAGCGTCGGCACCCCGGCGATGTAGGACGGATGGTGCTTCTTCAGGTTGGCGATGTAGATCTTCGGCGAGAACTCGGGGACGAGCACGAAGTGGGCCCCCATCGTGAGCGCCGTGTGGATGCACAGACCGAGCCCAAAGCCGTGGAACGCCGGAAGGATCGCCAGCACCGAATCGCCCGGCGCGATACCCGAGATGGCCACCATCGACTTGGCCAGCGCGTTGAACGCGGCACTCGTCAACTCAATGCCCTTGGGCAGGTCGGTCGTGCCGCCGCTGAACAGGACGGTGCAGGTGTCCTCCGGGGTGAGCTGCCGCACCGGCGGCACCGTGACGCCGGCGCCACCCGCGAGAAACGCCGCCCAGCGGGTGACGAGCGGATCGTCGGTGGGCACCGGCGGCATCTTCCGCCCGCGGGTCAGCGCGTAGCCGACCTTCGTCACGGGCGGCAGGTAGTCGGCGAGACTGCCGATCACCAGACGCTCCAGCCCCGCGTCGGCGGCCAGCTCGTGGAACACCGGGTAGAACATGTCGAGCGTGACGACGGTGCGGGCGCCCGTCATGGCGATGTAGTGGCGCAGTTCCCCCGGGGACGACAGCGGGTGGGTCATCACGGCGACCGCCCCGAGCCGGTTGAGCGCGTAGAAACAGATCACGACGGTCGGCACGTTCGGCAGGGACAGGACGACGGAATCGCGCGGCCCGACGCCGAGCGCGCGGAACGCTGCCGCGCAGGCGTCCACCTCGGCGAGCGCCTGGGCGTACGTGAACCGGCGACCCATGAAGATGACCGCGGTCGCGGCGGGGGTCCGGGCCGCCTGGGCGGCGAGCGCCTCGTACATCGTCGTGTCCGGCACGTCGATGTCGGCCGGCGCGCCGTCGTAGTACTTCAGCCAGGGGCGGTCGTCGCTCGCGGTCGTCATCGGGCTCCTTCGGTTCGTGGCCCCTGGTCGACCCCGGCGCCCATCGCATTGTGTCACACCCCCGACCGGGGCTCCGCGCGATCGACCACGGATCGGTCGCGGCTCGGCCGGGGCGGCGCCGATGATCGGCGGTTCCGGGGACGATTGCGCCTGACGAACCCATCGTCCCTCAGTCGGTTGGCTGTGGACACCGCAGTCCGTTGTCGGCGACGGCTTCGGCACGCTCACCCAGCGGACAACACGCTCCGGTGACCTTCCCTAGACCGTCTCCAGCATCTCGGGGTGGGTGAAGAACTCCTCGATCAGGTCGAGCGAGCGGGCGTCGTAATAGCCGTCGGTGATGCGTTCGTCCAGCGAGATGCGCCAGCGCACGGTCTGACGCACGACCGGCTGATTGTCGTCCCCCACCACCACCGCGGGACCCACCCGGCCGATCGCGATGAAGATCGAACAGGTGCCCCACTCGAACAGGTGGTGGTACGGCGCGTTGGCCCCGACGCTGCCGAGGTTCGCGACGTACGCGGTGCAGCGCAGCGGGTCCATGCCCCGCAGGAAACCCGGCGTGTCGTGGTAGAAGTCGACCAGCGACAGCGCCCCGACCGCCGCCCGCAGCGCCCAGCGCGGCAGCTTGAGGAACGCGGCGATCGTCTGGTCGTCCTTCTTCGCATCGCCCTGCTTGGCGTGGCGGATCTCGCCGCGCAGCTTCGCGAGAATCGTCGCACGGTCGTCGGTGGGTGTGATCGTGACGAGGACGTTCGTCTCCTCGCCCTCGTCGGACATCTCCCGCTTCGCGACGAAGGACAACACGATGTCCTCGCGCTGGTAGACCCGTCGGCCGATGATGTAGCGGTTCAGCGCCGGGCGGGCGCGTAGCACCTTGATGAGCGCGAGCATCATCGCCTCGAACAGCGTGACGGCCTGGTCGGTGCCCTTACGGGCGTCAAGGTAGGCCAACAGGTTCTCCATGTCGAACGTCATCGGGAAGTACACGATCGACTCGTTGCGCCCCCGCATGAGGTAGGGGAAGATGCCGTTGAAGCTCTGCGCCAGCTCGACGCGATGCCCGTCGTAGCGATCGCCCCGGTGCGGTCTGGTGCGAGTGGAACCCACGGATGCCTCCTTCGGTATGACATGTGCGTAGGCACATTAGCGCGTCGGCGCGCACCTCGGAGACCACCGCACTGCGGTGTGACCAGGATGTGGTCGACCGGCACGCGGTCGCGCCGCGGGGATTCGGGCGAGCATGGAATGATGGCAGGCGATGAATCACGACACGCGCGCCACGGCAGCCCTCCCCCACGGCGCTCCGGCGACCGCCGCGGACAAGGCGGAGGCCGCCCGGCAGCTGGGACGGGAGGCGCGCGGCATGGTCGGGGTCGCCTGGCGGTGCCCGTGCGGGCGTCCCGGGGTCGTCGTCAGCGCGCCGCGCCTGGCGGATGGCACGCCGTTCCCCACGACCTACTACCTCACCTGCCCCCGCGCGGTGGCCGCCTGTTCCCGGCTGGAGGCCCAGGGCGCGATGGCGGACATGACGGCCCGGCTCGCCACGGACGAGGCGCTGGCCGGCCATTACGCCGCCGCCCACGCCGCCTACCTGGCCGACCGGGCGGCGCTGGGGTCATCGGACGAGATCGCCGGCATCAGCGCCGGCGGCATGCCGACACGAGTGAAGTGCCTCCACGCCCTCGTCGGGCACGCGCTCGCGGCCGGGCCGGGCGTGAACCCGCTCGGCGATGAGGCGGTCGCCCTGATCGGACGGTTCTGGGAACCGGACTGCGGCGACAGCACACCCACGAGACACCGCAGACGGCGGAACGCGCCGGAGAGGAGCATCGCATGAAGGTCGCGGCCATCGACGCCGGCACGAACACGCTGCGTCTCCTGATCGCATCGTCCGGGGATCAGGGGCACCTCGTGGAGCACGTCCGCCTGGTCCGGTTCGCCCTGCTCGGGCGCGACGTCGCCGCGACGGGACGCCTGCGCGACGATGCGATCGGCACCGCGCTGGATATCTGCCGCGACTACGCCACGACGATCGTCGAGCACGGCTGTACAGCCGTCCGGTTCGTCGCGACCGCCGCGACCCGGGAGGCCGCCAACGCCACCGTCCTGCTCGACGGGGTACGGGCGATCCTCGGCCCAACCGCGGCCATCGACGTCGTCAGCGGCGACGAGGAGGCCGCCCTGAGCTTCGCCGGGGCGGTCAGCGGCATCGACGGGCTCGTCGGGCCCGTGCTCGTGATGGACTCCGGAGGCGGGTCGACCGAACTCGTGCGCGGCGGCATCGACGGCACCATCTGGCAGGCCGAGAGCGTACCGATCGGTTCGCGCCGGATGCGCGACACCTGTCTGCGCGACGACCCGCCGACCGAGGCCCAGCTCACCCGGGCCCGGGCCGAGGTGCGACGCGCGCTGGCCCGTGCCGCGGTCGACCTCGACGACGTGCGCACCTTCATCGGCGTGGCGGGCACCGTGACGACGATGGCCGCCCTCGCACTGCGCCTGCCGGTGTACGACCGCTCCCGCGTCCACGGCGCGCGGCTGTCCCTGGACACGGTTGGCGAGGTCGGCGACCGGCTGCTGTCGTTATCGATCGCCGAGATCGCCGCCCTGCCCTGCGTCGAACCGCAGCGCGCCGAAGTACTCGCGTCCGGTGCGCTGGTGGTCGACGAGGTCGCCCAGCACGTCGGGACGGACACCCTCGTGGTCAGCGAGGCTGACATACTGGACGGCATCGCCCTCGGGCTGCTGCGCAGCGTCGGGGACGGCACGCCCTCGTAGCCCAACGGTAGAGGCAGGCGGCTTAAACCCGCCCCAGTGCCGGTTCGAGTCCGGCCGAGGGCACCCGCGATTGAGGCGAGCGCAGTGGGAGCTCGCTCCCGCTGCCGAGGAGACTGAAGCTTGTTGGAGTCGGGTGGCCGACGTTGCGGTTGGCTACCCGAAGGAGCACCTGCGGCCGCACCGGATGCGGCGAGGCCCGCCCGTCGACCGCGTCGGTCGAGGACGAACCACCCAGGAGCACGGGGCACGCGCCCGTGCGTGCCTGCCCGGGCGGGCACCGCCGAACGGTCATAATGGGCATGTGCCGATGTCCACCAAACCGCCCCTCACGCCAGGTCCCGGCGGGGACACGCCGCGCGCCCGCACGCTGGCCCGCCCGGCGCGGCGCGCCGGCCTCCCCCGCCCCGCCCCCGCTCCCGCGCCCGAGACGCCCGAGCGGCCGGTGGTGCCCGTCGTCGCGCAGGCGTTGGTGAACCGGGGCCTGGGAGCCACCCGCCGGCTCGCGCTGCTCGTGGCGCTGCTCGTGGTGCTGTTTCTGGCCTACCTGCCCAGCCTCGTGGTGTTCTTCGACCAGCAACGCCAGACGGTCGCCGCCCAGCAGCAGATCGCCGCCCAGCAGGCCCAGATCGACGCGATGCGCGACGAGATCACCCGCTGGCAGGATCCCGCGTACGTGAAGGCGCAGGCACGCGACCGGCTGGGCTGGGTCGTGCCCGGGGAGACCGGCTACGTCGTGATCGGCCCGGACGGACACCCGGTCGGCGGCGGGGCGGTGATCGCCCGGCCCGATCCGTCCTCGGGCCTGACATCAGGCCCGTGGTACGCCCAGGTGTGGGGCAGCATCCGCGCGGCCGACGATCCTCGGCCGACATAGCGGCGTCAGGCGTCGTACACGAAGTCGAACGCGTTCGCCAGGACCACCCGGGTCCCGGGGACGATCACCACGGGTTCCCCCGGTACGAGATCCTCGGGCCCGTCGTGGGGCGGATAGACCTGCGTGCCGTTCGTGCTGCCCAGGTCGACCACGGACACCTGCCACCCGTCAAGGCGCACCTCAAGATGCTGGCCCGAGATGTCCTTGTCGGGGTCCGCAATCCGCACCAGGTTCGGCACCGGCGCCCCGTCCGCGTCCGGGATGTGAGGGTTGCGGCCGAACACCACTCCCCGGTCGAGCGGGATACGCGCGCCGCTGGACAACCGGAGCACACCCAGGGACGGCCGCGCCACGATGACGAGCGGCGCGTGGGCCAGCGACCGGCCGCAGGCCCGGCAGCGCTCCGCCTCCGGCGGGTTGGCGTGCTCACGCGGACACAGGCGGGCCTCCACGACGGGCGCGAAGGCCACGGCCGCCGGGGCTTCGGGTTCCGGCTCCCCGGTCGGGACGACCTCGGCCGATGATGCCGCCACCACCCCCCAGCGCAGCGGCCGGGTGGGCCCCGCCGCCGGCCCCAGGACGCCACCGTTCGCCACGCTCAATCGGACGGGACCGACTGCGTCGAGCCGGCGCTCGTCCAGTCCGGTGCCACCGCGCAGGACCTCGCCGTAATCGGTCGACACCGCCGCGGCGGCGCCGCGGGCCACCACCCGCAGCCCGGCCGCCCCCACCTGCACCCCGGCGATCGCGGGACACTCTGGCAGGTCCGCCAGAACCGCTTCGATCGCGGCGAGGTCCACGGTGGCGTCGAGCGTGGCCATCAGGCGAGCCACCAAGGGCGCGTCCGGAGCGGCGTCCACCAGGAGACACACCGGCCACGCCGCGACGACGGCGCCTCGGCCGGGGGTGTATCCGAAGCATCGCACCAGCGGGCTCCTCACAACGGACGGACGGCGGCAGATTCTCGGGGAGCTTATCGGCGAACGAGCCGCCCCACACCCCGCAGGAGGGAGGAGACGAGCACCACGCCGGCCGCGACCAGCACGACCGTCCCGACGCGGTTCCAGCGCACGCCGGCCTCGTCGACGAATTCGGCCTTCGCCGACGTGACCACGCCGCGGAGGGCGGCCTTCGCCTGGCCCAGCGCGTCGCGCCGGAGGGCCGCCGGATGGGCCCGACTCACCAAGCCTTCGACACCCTCCGCCAGGCGGCCGCGCGCGGCGGCGATGTCGGCCTGGATCTGCTCTGCTGTGCGGCGTGCGGCCACGTCGTCCTCCCACCAGTGCGGGACGACGGCCCGGAACCCTCGCGCCCCGCGCTTCCCCGCACAAGGACAGACTAGTACGCGGCCCATTCGGCCCGCACGCCACCCGCGCGAATGTACTAGGGTGACGCCATGTCGACGTTGGTTCCCGGCGATCTCGCGCCGCTGTTCACGCTGCCCGATCAGGACGGCCGATCCGTCAGCCTGGGCGCGCTCGGTCCCGGACGCGTGCTCGTCTACTTCTATCCCGCCGCGCTCACCCCGGGCTGCACCACCGAGGCGATCGATTTCACCACGCACCTGGACCGCTTCCGCCAGGCGGGCATCGAGGTCGTCGGCGTCTCCCCCGACCCGGTCGAGAAGCTCCAGCGGTTCACCGAAGCTCACGCGCTGCGCGTGCGCCTGCTGGCCGACCCGGCGCGCGAGGTGATCGAGGCCTACGGCGCGTGGGGCGTCAAGATGCTGTACGGCAAGCAGGTGGCGGGGGTGATCCGCAGCACCTTCGTCGTTGACGTCGCCGCGACGTCGGAGGCGAGGATCGTGTCGGCGGACTACGGCGTCCGCGCCACCGGGCACGTCGAGCGGATGCTCGCCCAACTCGGGATCTGAGCCCCGGCCGGTCTACTTGGCGAACTTCGTCAACGCGGCGGTGTTCCCCGCGGCGATGTCGTCGAACAACTCACGCGCCGCGGCGTCGTCCCACAGCACCGACGAGCCCGCGGGCGTCGTCGCGTTCGGATTGGAGATCGGCACGGTCAGGGACAGCCCGCGACCCGTGCCGATCTTGGCCATGGCAAGGCCCGCGCGCAGCGCCGGGACCGCGCCGGTGTCCTGGCCGCGCCGCAACGTGTCCGCGGCCGCCGAACCCACCCGCCAGTAGCGTGCCGGATCGAGCACCGTCCTCGGTGTCGCCAACTTGTGGGCGATCTTGCCGATCAGCTCCCGCTGGCGCTGGACCCGGCCGAGGTCGCCGAGCGGGTCCGCCTTGCGCATCCGGGCGTACGCCAGCGCCTGGTCGCCGCCCAGCGTCTGGCATCCCGCCGGCAGGTCGAGTTGGGAGTCGGCGTCCTGGATGGCCTTGTCGAGGCACACCTCCACGCCCCCGACGACGTCGACCAGGTTGGCGAACCCCCCCATGTTCACCTCCAGGTAGCCGTCCATCACCAGGCCGGTCGCCTGCTCCACTGTCTGGACGAGCAGCGGCGCGCCGCCGAACGCGTAGGCCGCATTCAGCTTGTTCTTGCCATGGCCGGGGATCGGCAGATAGCTGTCGCGGGGCAGGCTGATCAGCGCCGGCTCGCCATGGGAGGGGATGTACAGGATGATGACGGTGTCGGTGCGGCCGAGATCCACCGGCCCGCCGAGCTTGTCGCGCTCCTCCTGCGTCAGGTCGTCGCGCGAATCGCTGCCGGCCAGCAGGATGGTCGTACCGGGCGCGTGCCGCGCCCCGGCGACGGCCGGGACCGTGACGTCGACGGTCGCCACCCGGCTCCAGATCAGCAACGGCACACTCGTCAGCCACACGATCCACGCGAGCACCAACAGCGCCACGACCACGAGGGTCCAGCGCACCGGATGACGGCGGATCCCTCGTCCGAGCCGGCTGCCCGCCACCGGCGCGACGCGCTCGTCTGCCGCACCGGTGGCGGCGATGCGCGGCTGGATACGGGGTGCCGGGACGACCGGCTCCGGACGCGGCGCGGGCGCGCTGGTCACGCCCGGCGCGGGGATGCTCGACCCAGCCGCGGTGGTCGGGTGCGACGGCACATGCGGCCGCGCCGGCGGCGCCTCGCTCCCGTACAGCCACGCCAGGTCCGACGCACGTCGTTCGTCATCGGTCACAGCATCCAGGCTACCTGGACCCCGGCATGAGCCGGGGACCTTGCGGCCCGGTGAGTCCGCCCGGAACGACGACCTAGGACGGGCCAGTACAGTTGCCCCATGCGCTACGCCGTGATCATGGCCGGAGGGTCGGGAAAACGGCTGTGGCCCCTCTCCCGGCAGGGGCAGCCGAAGCAGTTGCTGCCGCTCTTCGAGGGACGTTCCCTCCTCCAGATCGCCTTCGACCGGGCGTCACGCACCGTCCCGGCCGACCACATCTACGTCTGCACCGGAGCGTCGTACGCGGACGCCGTGGCCGCCCAGCTCCCCGAGTTGAGTCCCGGCAACCTGCTCGGCGAACCGGTCGGGCGCGACTCCCTGAACGCGGCCGCCTGGCCCGCCGCGGTGTTGGCCCGGCGGGATCCCGACGCCGTGATGGCCCTGCTGACCGCCGACCACCTGATCGAGGAGCCCGAAACCTTCGCCGACCGGCTGGGCGAGGCGTTCCGCCTGGCGGAGTCCGACGCGGACGCTCTGGTCACCTTCGGCGTCGTCCCGACGGAGCCGCACACGGGCTACGGCTACCTCGAACGCGGCGTCTGGATCCCCGGATTCGACGACGCGGCCGAGGTCGTGGCGTTCACCGAGAAGCCCGATCACGCGACGGCCGAGGCGTACCTGGCCACGGGGCGCTACTGGTGGAACTCGGGAATGTTCGTGTGGCGCGCGGCAACGCTGCTGCGCCAGCTCGCCCGGCTGCTGCCGGCCACGCACGCCGCCGTGCTCGACCTGGCGGACCACCCGGAACGTCTGGGCGACATCTACCCCGGGCTGGTGAAGATCTCCCTCGACTACGGCGTGATGGAGCCGGTATCCCGCGGGCAGGGCGACGGGCACGTCGTCGCAGTCGGTCTGCCCGTGCGCTGGGTCGATGTCGGCAGCTTCGCCACCCTCGCCGCCGTACTGAGCCACGATGCGGCCGGCAACGCGTGCCAGGGGCCGGTCATCGTGCAGGATGGGCGCGACAATCTGGTCGTGAGTACGGGTGACGCCGTCACGGCGGTGCTCGGCGTGGACGGCCTCAGCGTGATTCGCACCCCGGCGGTCACCCTGGTCGCCCCCCTCGCACGGTCGCAGGAGATCAAGGATCTCGCCGACGCGGTGGCGACGCGCTTCGGCGATGAGGCGGCCTGAGCCCATGTTGCCCTCACCAATCCACGGAATCGGCTTGACAACAGGTGAACCACAGGGGTGTAATTTCATGGAGGGGATCCGCTCCGGATGTTTTCGACCACTCTCGTACGGGGTCCCCGCGCCCGAACGATGCAAACCGGAGACGAACGGCCCGGGCCGGTTGACGAGGAGGCACCGATGGACGTCCTGCTGACAGTGGTCGCGCGGGTCGACGACGGCCCGCTCGCCTGGCAGGAATCGGCGTTGTGCGCGCAGACCGATCCCGAGGTGTTCTTCCCTGAGAAGGGTGGCTCCACCCGAGAGGCCAAGCGCGTCTGCGCGAAGTGCGACGTCCGCGGGGAATGCCTGGAATACGCCGTCCTCCACGACGAGCGGTTCGGCATCTGGGGCGGCATGTCGGAACGAGACCGGCGGCGCCTCCGGCGCCGCGTCGGCTAGCCCGCCGCCCGGGTACCCTGGACACACGGGCCCGACCACGGGTCCGGCTGCGAAGAGGGGGTGTGATGGCGCGCACGCGTGACCGGCACGGACGCGGCCCGCGGGGTCCGCTGGCCCTGGCGAATCCGTTCACCCGGAGTCCCGCTCCCCTGCCCGGCAACGCCACCGGTCCGGCCTACTTCCGGGAGTGCGTCCAGGCCTCGATCGACCGGATCGGCCAGACCTGTCCGGAGGCCTTGCTCGGCGTCGTGATCGGCACCGACGACGTTCCCTCGCGCGCCGCCGTCTGGAACGAGTTCGTCTCCCACGACGCCGTGCCGCTCGCCGCCGCCATCGACGCCGCGCCCGATCAACCCGCCCGCATCGTGGTGTACCGACGTCCGATCGAGCGCCGCGCCCCCGACCGCGCCGGGCTCGGCGAACTCGTCCACCACACCCTGGTCGAGCAACTCTCGGTACTCACCAGTCGCAGCGTCACCGAGATCGACCCGGAATACGACGACGAGTGGTGAGGACGGCCCCGTCAGGTCCATCCCGTAGGCTGGAACGCATGGACCACCCACGACTCGTCGCCTTCGACCTGGATGACACGCTGGCCGAATCCAAGGCGCCGATCAGCGCGGAAATGGCCCAGGCGCTGGGCGACCTGCTCGCGCAGGTGCCGGTGTGCGTCATTTCGGGTGGGATGTGGTCGCAGATCGCGCGGCAGGTCGTGGACAACCTGCCGCCGGACGCGCCGCTGACGAACCTCCACCTCATGCCGACCTGCGGCACGCGGTACCTCCGCCACGACGGGACGGCCTGGCACGAGGTCTACTCCCACCCGCTGGACCCCGGGCTGCGACGGCGGGCGATCGAGTCGCTCGAGCGGCGGGCGCGTGAGCTCGGGCTCTGGGAGCCGGACGACGCGGTCTGGGGCGACCGCATCGAGGACCGCGGGTCCCAGATCACCTTCTCGGCGCTCGGGCAGCGGGCTCCGGCAGCGGCAAAACGGGCGTGGGACCCCACAGGCGCGAAGCGTCTGGCGTTGCGCGCCGCCGTCGCCGCCGATGTTCCCGAGCTGTCCGTACGGGCCGGCGGCTCGACGTCGATCGACATCACCGAGGCGGGTGTCGACAAGGCGTTCGGCCTCACGCGTCTGACGCAGACCACGGGCATTCCCGCGGCCGCTATGCTGTTCTTCGGCGACCGGCTGGACGAGGGCGGCAACGACTACCCCGTGACGCGGATCGGGATGCCCGTCCGTTCGGTCACCGGCCCCGAGGACACGTTGCAGCAGGTCCGGGCGCTCACGGCCCAACTCGCCGGCCCGCCCGTCGATGCGACGTCACCCGTTCGACCCGATGTGGAGGTGCCGTGATGCCCGGTTCGAGAACCACCGCCTGGGACCTGTCCCCCGCGTTGCTCGACATCATTGTGTGCCCGGCGTGCCACGGCAAACTGGCCATCGACTACGACACCAGCGAGCTGACCTGCACGAGCGGGTCGTGCGGGCTGGCGTTTCCGATCACCGAGGGCGTGCCCGTGCTGCTGGTGGACGAAGCCCGGTCCCCGGCGCGACTCTGATACGGTGCCGTGGTGGACGAGACGGACTTCGATGATGCCCGCCTGGACGATCCCGCCGCGCTCGACGCGGCCGACCCCGTCCTGCGCAGCCTCGCGCTGACGGGCGCGCGCATCCGCCTCGACGCCGGGGAGGCGCCTGTCGCGGCTGACGCCATCACGCCGCGAGGTGTGGTCGTCGTCGGCGCGGAGTCCCGCCTCCTGCGGGCGGTGATGGAGACGACCTGCCCGGTCCCTCTGGTGGCGTGGAGCTTCGCCGGACTGCCCGGCTGGACCGGCGCGCTCGACTTGGTCGTGGTCCAGGCCGGCGGGGCGGACGGCGCCGATCTGGTGAGCACGGTGGCCGAGGCCGTGCGTCGGGGAGCCTCCCTGCTGGTGGCGGCGCCCGCCGACTCCGCCGTGGCAGCGGCCGCGGGCTCCACCAGCACTCTGCTCGTGCCGACGCGCAGCGGCGACCCGCTGGCCGGTGCCGTCGCGCTGCTCAGCGTGCTGCATCGCGGCGGGCTCGGCCCTGGGGTCGTCCCGGAGTCGGTCGCGCGCCAGGCGGACCTGGTGGCCGAGGTATGCAGCCCCCACAAGGACCTGGCGACCAACCCGGCGAAGGAGGTGGCCATCGGTCTGGCGGACGCCCAGCCGCTGTTGTGGGGCGGCTCGGTGCTGGCTGCCCGGGCCGCGCGCCGCGTCGGGGAGACGCTGCGCCACGGCACCGGGCGCCCGGCGCTCGCGGCCTCCGCCGAGGAGGTGCTGCCGGTGCTGCGACTCGCGCGCGTGCCCAGCCTGTTCGCCGACCCATCCGATCCGGAGACGGCGGGCCTGCGCCCGGTCCTCGTGACCTTCGAGGACGGCGACGCTGAACCGGCGCGGCGCGAGTACGACCTGCTCTGCGCCGAGGCGGCGCGGCACAGCCTCCGCGTCAGCCCCATCCATTGCCTCGACCCGGATGCCGGGCCGATGGATCGCTACGTCAGCCTGCTGATGCAGGGACGCTATGCGGCGGCTTACCTCGGCATCGGGCTCGGTCGGCTCGACGCCCCGCCCGACAGCGCCTGGGCGCCGGCGCCCTGATTCGTCCCGGGCGCACGAGGCCCGTCACCGGGCCAGCGCCACCAGCCACACCAGCACGGGCGCGACCACGAGGGCCGGCAGCAGGTCGCCGACACGCACGCGCGCCAGACCGATGAGGCGTATGCCGAGGCCGAGCAGGATCACCCCGCCCGTGGCGCTCAGCGCATCGACCTGGGCCGTGGACAGGAACGCGCCCACCGCCCACCCCGCCAGCGTCAGGCTCCCCTGGTAGGCCGCCAGCGGCACCACCGACGCGGCCACGCCGATACCGAGGCTGGCGGCAAACGCGATCGACGCGAAGCCGTCCATCACCGCCTTCACGATCAGCATCCGCGCGCCGTGGCCGAGGCCATCGGACAGCGACCCCAGGATCGCCATCGGCCCGACGCAGAACACGAGCGTCGCGGTGACGGCGGCCTCGGCGAATCGACCGCTCCCGTTTGCCGGGGCACCACGCCGGAAGCGCCCCTGCAGCCACGCCGCCGCGGCGTCCAGCCGCTCCTCGACGCGCACGCCCGAGCCGACGATGCCTCCGACCAGCAGGGAGCCCAGCACGATCAGCAGCCCGGCGCTTCCGCCGACGGCGTCGGCCAGCGCCCCAGACAGCCCCGCGGCCACGCTCTGGGCCCCGATGACCAGCGTCACCAGGCCCAACACCTGCGTCACCAGCCGGGTCGTGCGCTCCGGCAGCCGGGAACCCGCCACCACCCCGATTCCCGAACCGACGAGCACGGTCGCCACGTTGACGACGGTGCCGATGCCGATGAACATGCCTGACAGTGTGGCACAGCCGGCGCCGTCCGGGGTGGACGCGTCCACCGCCGGCTCAGGCGTCGCGCCGCAGGAAGCTCAGATACGCGCCCGCCAGAGGCACCAGTGTCCACGCCAGCATGGTGCCGATGGCACCGAGGGTGCCCACGGGCGGCGTGCCGCCCAGCGAGTGGATGAACGGGCCGGCATAGACGAACACGGCAGCCGCTGCCGGCACATGCCAGAACGCCCACGGCGCGTTGGCCGACCCCGACGACACGACAATGACGAGGAACGGCAGCACCAGCATCACCCCGAGCAGGAAGGTCAGCACGGCCCACGCGGTCGTGCGTAGCAGCACGCCGAAGGCGAGGCCCATCAGCGCCAGCAGCATCACCACGAGCGCGCTTCCGCACCAGACGTGCAATCCCGGCCCGGTGAACAGGTCAAACCGTGCCGATGACCCCAGTCGCGCCTTGGCGATCAGCGCACCGAGGAACTCCCCGACCAGCGTGCTCAGGAACGCGAACGCCGCAACGACGACGACCTTCGCGGTGAGTGCCGGCCAGCGCGCCGGCGCCACTGTCAGCGTCGTCCGAATCATGCCCGAGTCGTACTCGTTCGTGATGGCGATGATGCCCAGCAGCGCCATCAGCGCCCCCGGATACACCGGCGCCGAGATCATCGTCTGCGAGACGAGGGTGATGCCGTCCCAGGGCACGTACATCGTGTCCAGGATGGGCCCCAACACGCTGCTCATGACGCCGCTGACCGACGCGGTCGTGTACAGGCCGAGGGCGAGGCTGAGCCCGAGCAGGACCCAGGTGGACGTCATGGTCGTCAGCTTCCGCAGCTCGGACCGCAGGATTCCGACGATGGTGAGTCGCCACGGGCCGGGCGCGGGAACCATCGCGCCGGCGGTGAGGGGCCACGCGGACGGCGGGCGCTGCGCCGCGGCGGGCAGCGCTCCCCAGGTGGGATCGGGCAGGGTCATGGCCGGGCACCTCCAGTCGGTGCGACATAGGGACCCGGCGGCGGGCCCCCGGGCGGCGCGGCGTACGGGACGGGTGCGGCGACCCGGCCGGACATGAAGTCCACGGCGCCGGCGGTGAGGCGCAGGTACGCGTCCTCCAGGCTGACCTCGACCGGGTTCAGCTGGTAGATCACCCAGCCCGCGCCCGCCGCCTTCTCGGCGATCTGGCGCACGGAGACGCCCCGCAATTCGATGGTGCCAGGCCCCAGCGGCACGGCCTGCACCGCCGGTCCGGCGAACGCGGCGGCGATCGCCGGGGCGTCGGGGGAGGTGATGCGGGACGCCACGCCGGACGCGCTCGCGATGAAATCGGCCATCGACACATCCGCCAGCAGTTGCCCCCGGCCCACGATGAGCAGATGATCGGCGGTGTGCTCCATCTCGCTCATCAGGTGGCTCGACACCAACACCGTCTTCCCCACGGACGCCTGCTGGCGCAGGAGGCTGCGGACCCAGGCCACGCCCTCAGGATCCAGACCGTTGATGGGCTCGTCGAAGATCAGGACCCCGGGATCGCCGAGCAGCGCCGCCGCGATCGCCAGCCGCTGGGACATGCCGAGCGAGTACGCCCGGATGCGGGTCGCGGCAACGCTGGTCAGCCCGGTCAGCGCAAGCAGCTCCTCCACGCGTGCGGAGGGGATGCCGTGGGTGGCCGCGATGATCTGCAGATGCTGGCGGGCCGTGCGGTTCGGCTGCACGGCCTTGGCGTCCAGCACCGCGCCGATCTCGCACAACGGCGCCGACGAGGTGGCCATCGGATGCCCGTTGACGAGGGCATGCCCGCCGCTGGGATGGTCGAGACCGACGATGAGCCGCATCGTCGTCGACTTGCCGGCCCCGTTGGGGCCGAGGAAACCGGTCACCACACCCGGGCGGATGGTGGCGGACAGTCGCGACACCGCCACCGTGGAGCCGTACACCTTGGTGACGTCCACCAGTTCGATCACGCCTGTCAGCCTAGTCCTCCCCCAGGCCGTCGCCCGCAACGATCCAGTGGGCGGATTCAGGCGTCGCGCGTCTTCAGGAGGATCCCCGCCAGCGCCAGCGGTACGAGCGCCCACAATCCCGTCACCCAGA
>Ga0209629_10000478_pt1 | contig 21967 bp, 15 predicted proteins | sample TergutCu122P5_FD_187286 | JGI IMG/M metagenome (GOLD analysis project Ga0209629, IMG submission 187286) | Cubitermes ugandensis P5 segment gut microbial communities from Kakamega Forest, Kenya - Cu122 P5 (SPAdes) (version 2) | ecosystem: Host-associated > Arthropoda: Insects > Digestive system...
TGGTTTGAACTCCCAAAAACGGAAGCGTAACATGATTTTTACCTACTCCACAAGGCCATTTGACCGAAATATTTACCTTGTCTATCCAGTTAAAGACTTATTCTAAATGACGGAAAACCACTCGAAGGATATGAAATTCCCTTTTTTTGCATATTTTTTTCAAACATCATCGTATTCCTGTTGATGACTTTTTCCCTTGTGTTATATCACTGCCATACAAAAATATCGAAAATGAAACAGTAACGAGTGAAAAATTCCGCGAGATGAAAAATGAGAAATATTTTGAAAGATCAATCATGCCGGAAAACGACCACGCAGAACTTCGCAATAAGATCGAATCGCTTTTGCTTCCCGACATTCAAACGCCGGGGCAGTACATCGGCGGCGAGCCGGGGAGTATTGTCAAACCGGCCGGTTCGGTCGCCGGCCGGTTTTGTTTCGCCTTGACCTCCGTATCGTTTTAATAGTATAATTATATCAGACGTAGTTGTCCCATCATTCCAGTTTTTCATTCAAAGAATCCATGAACAACCAAATCATCAGACGGGTTTATATCGATAGCTCAGTTGTCGGAGGTGCGTTTTCACAAAGGTTTGCGCAGGATACGAAACCCTTTTGGGATGCCGTGCGAAACGGCAAGATTATGATCATCGTGTCGGACATCTTGGTAGCAGAAGTCGAACCGGCCCCCAAGATTGTTCGCGACTTTTTTGACACGTTGCCCGAATCCCAAATTGAACGGGTTGTTTCAACACAGGAATCGAATCACCTGGCGGCTCAGTACATTGTCGAAAACGTCGTCGGACATTCCAGCCTTGACGACTGCAAGCACATCGCCCTTGCAACGCTTGCCCATGCCGACGTGCTTGTGAGTTGGAATTTCAAGCACATCGTCAATGTCACCCGAATCCTCGGCTACAACAGCGTCAACATGAAGCTTGGCTATTCGCAAATCAACATCCGAACCCCTTATGAGGTCATCAATGACACTACTTGACATGCAGCAACCGCAGGTTATTCCCGGATTTGACGTATTAAAGTGGAAGCAGGAAACCCAGGCACAAATTCTTCGCGAAACGGAAGGGATGACGGATGCCGAAGTCCGTGAGTATTTCCAGCAAGCCAGTGAGCGGTGGGAACAAAGACGAAAAGATCGGGAAGCGAAATCCGGGTGAACAGGAGAAATAACCATGATTGATCGGGATGCCAGAAATCGACTCCTTCAGGGAATTGACAACTATATGGACGAGAGAATGTCGGCGGCGGAGTTCGACGATCTGCTCCACAATAAAATCGCTCAGAAAACGAAAGACGAGGTCATCAAGGAAATCAGCTTCTGGCTTTTTGAATCGTATGATGATATTGGGACAAATCGACTTCAGTCCAATTGCCATTATTGGAAGTTTTACAATAGACTCCGACTGTTGTTGACTTCCGAAGCCGAGTGTCGATTCGAAAGGCAACCGCAACAACGCCTGCTTCCCTATCAAGCGATTGGCATACTATCGATTCTATCATTGATCGCATTGGCAGTTGTTTCGTTTTGTTTGCAATCATGGGCGGTTTTGCTGATTTACGGCATCCCGTTGTATGTTTTATGCGGTGCTGCGGTATTTGTTTCACTCTTTTTCGGCAAACCTGCAAAACCGGATCAGAGCTTCCTGTTCGCGCAATACCCCTTTGAATCGTTTGCCGATCTTTTGGCATTGAGGCGATCTGTCCCTGATTTTTCGAGCAAACGATTCCCCAACAAACCGCCGTTTCCCGCTCCCAGTCGAAACCGCCTGATTCGTTTTCTTTGGGACACGAAATGCCCGGCGTGGGTTGACCATCTTGGTGACGCTTTCATATCGTCGTTTTTGGTTTTTTACGGATTCCTGTGGCTAATCGTCCTGTGGCCGCTTTTGGTAGTACTGTCCTTCCCACTGAGAAATGCTCATCAAACGCGATTTGTTATTCCGGGCGAATCTCAGGATCGTTCTCTTCACTCTCATTAATATGACCACCATTCAACCCGCTCCCTATTATTTCTTCCCCGAGTTGCGGGCGAAGATCGAGAGTCGCTTATTGCCCGACATTCAAACGCCGGGGCAGTACATCGGCGGCGAGCCGGGGAGCATCGTCAAGCCGGCCGGTTCGGTCGCCGGCCGGTTTTGTTTCGCCTTTCCCGACCTGTACACGATCGGCATGAGCAATTACGCATTGCAACTGCTTTACGACATTGTCAACCGTCGCAGCGATTGGGCGTGCGAACGCGTCTTCTGTCCGCTCCCCGATATGGAGCGAATGCTGCGTCAAAACGGACTGCCGCTTTACAGTCTTGAAACATTCACGCCGCTTCACCGGTTTGATGTACTCGGTTTTACATTGCAGTACGAGTTGTGTTCCACCAACGTGCTGACCATGCTCGACCTCGGAAATATCCCGATTCGAAGCGACGACCGCACGATGTCGCACCCGCTCGTGATTGCCGGCGGACCATCGGTGTTCAACCCGGAACCGATGGCACGCTTCATCGACCTGTTCGTCATCGGCGACGGTGAAACGAGTCTCCTTGCTGTGTGCGACGCCTGGCTCGAACTCAAAAAAATGAAGATTTCCCGAAATGACGCACTCCTTGAACTGGCAAGGCGGTTCCCGTTTGTTTATGTTCCCCGGTTTTATCGGGCGGAAATCGCGCCGGATGGTCGAAGCATGAGGCTGCGACCGACGGAATCCGGCGTGCCGGAATCGATCGGTCGTGCCGTTGTTGCCGACATTGATGCGTTCCCGACGCCGGTGAATCCTGTGTTGCCGCTCATCGAAAGCGTGCAGGACCGGATCAGCGTCGAAATCATGCGGGGATGCCCCGGCGGTTGCCGCTTCTGCCAAAGTTCGCCGATCAAGCGTCCGATTCGAACGCGTTCGGTCGACTCCATCGTGACCGCAGCCCGCGAAGCATGTCTTGCAACCGGCGTCCGCGACGTGTCGCTTCTTTCGCTTTCGTCGAGCGATTATCCCGAATTCGACACGCTCGTGCAAAAACTTCGCGAAACACTGACGCCGCTCGGCATTTCGATTGCCCTCCCGAGTTTGCGGGTCAACCACCAGCTTTCCAGCGTGATGCAATCGCTGACGACCGAACGTTCGTCGGGAATCACGATCGCCCCGGAAGCCGCCCGCGACGAAATGCGCAAACGGATCAACAAACAAGTGACCAACGAAAACCTGCTCGAAGGATGTCGCAGCGCGTTCGAGAACAGTTTTTCGCGGGTCAAAATGTATTTCTTATGCGGTCTTCCGGAAGAAACCGATGCCGACATCGACGGGATCGTTTCGCTTTCGCAGGAAATCGTGTTTCTCGGAAAAAGAGTCGCCAAACGCTTTCCGGCGGTAACGGCGAGTGTGTCGAATTTTATCCCGAAGCCGCAAACGCCGTTCGAACGCGACGGCATGAAAACACGCGAATATTTTGCCGAAGTCCACAAGCGGCTGCGATTTTCAAAACATGCCAAAGCGGTGCAAATCAAATATCACGACCTTGAAACGAGCCTGGCCGAAGCGATGATCAGTCGCGGCGACCGGCGCATCGGCGAAGTGATCGAAACCGCTTGGCACAACGGGGCACGACTCGATGCCTGGCGCGAACATTTTCGCCACGACCTTTGGCGCGCTGCCGTCAAATCGACCGGTATCGATGTTGCACAACTTGTGCATGTCCCTTATGACGCCGCCGCCGAACTCCCGTGGGAACACATAACCACAAAACCGATCAAAGATTGTGCGTGATACCAAACCAAGAATCAGGAATATTGTTTGCCGGGTGCATTGGACTTGTTCGGAAACCACGCCTCAACCATCGACATGAAAATCTCCTCAAAATCGTCAAAAATATCATGAAATTAACTTTCTCCCAGGCGTGATGCCGGAAAAGAACCTTGGTTTTTAATATTCGTGTTTTGTGTTCTCTTGCGGCGGGCAATCCCGCGAATACTGCGAAAAACTCTGAATTCCGGATATATTGCCTGTCTCATAAAAGATAAGACGCAAGAAATAACAGCCGGGAACGTCAGTGACCGGTTTTCAGAATGGTACAATTGGTTTAACCCGTCACTTACGTTCCGGGTTGCCATTATTGTGCCAGCGAGAAAAAATGCACAACGCTTCCACGGCTGCCGGTTGCGCCGAAATGCGAAAAACACGCAAAATGGGATGCATGATCAATTTCGGCGAGACCGGCGATTCACCGGACACGCTTATTTTTTAGTTCCAGCACAATATTACTATTCTGTTTGATCTTTTTCAGGCGGGGGTATCCATTTCTCAACGTTGATGTAAAGATTGCGGGCCACAAAAACCGAACCGATCGGGAGGATGATTCCGGCACCTGGAAGAGGGAATTCCGTGAATGGTGTTATATAGGCGTCGATATACAACAAGAGCAATGCCGATACGGTTAAATGAATGACGCTTGTTGTCAGAGTATGTCCCAACGCACGCGATAACCGAAACATCACCACGAGGTAGAGCAAAAGAAAGAATATCGTTGCGGCAAAGAAATCGCTGTTCAGCCAGTACAGTCCTTCTTCCCAGTATCCCCAGTATTGATATTGTCCCAAATTCCAGTAAAGATGAAATGCCGTCACGCATCCGAAAAAACAACTGCTCATCGTGAGGACGAGCCAGACGATCATCCAGCATCTCAGCCGACGCAGGCGGGGAACGTCGGGCACGAACGGCGTTTCTTCCCCGTCGTCGCTTTGAAGCGGTATCGCCATGAACGGTTTGCCGTCGTCGTCATACGAAAGCAGATGCGAATGGTTGTTTTTCGGTTTTTTTTGAGACATGTTATATTTTGTCGCCGTAATATCATCTGAAAACGGTTCAGCCGTTGAAACCGATTCGCAAAACAAAAATGCGAACGAACACGAGCATGAAAATCGATGCGATGGCAAGGATCAAAATGATCGCCAACTGAAGATTGTTGAGTCGCGTCGGATCGCCGTTTTCCGCGTCGTTTTCCGTGTCACCGGCCGGACCACGACTATCGGTATTTTCATCGTTTTCATCTTTTTTGTCCCCCAAAAAACAGCCGCAATGCTTGCAACGGGAGGGAAAGTCAGGGACAAACGGCTCACTGCACGTCGGACAGAGAACGACAAACGGCAATTCCTCCGTCTCCTCTTTTGCTTCACCGTCATCCGTCTTTCCTGATGTCTGCGACGATTCGCATTGACTGGAATGGTTGCATTGACAGGCATCCTGACAGGAATGATCATGGTGGCAAGTCGCATGATCGTCAAGCGCGTCATCATCGTCCGTATGATCATCCATGTTGTCATCGGTGTTATCGGCATCGGTGTTGCCATCATCGGCTTCGGTGACCGAACCGCAGTACGGCAACGCCGGAATCGCAGGCTGGACGTGATATTTTTGCCTTTGTCGTCCGAAAGGCAATGTCGTGTTCCCTTCGCCGAAGAGAACCGACCGGGCGGCGACCAGTTGATCGACTTTTCGCTGATGCTCGACGAGTGAACCGCCGAGCCGGTCATCCCAAAACTCGACGTCGGCAAGCGGAAACAGATTGTCGGTCGTTTGACAAATCGGGCACGTCACCGTTAATCGCTTGTTGCATTGCGGACATCGCGGCCAAAATTCGCGGGCTTCGTTATAATCGCTTCCGACATGCCGGTTGACTTCCGGAGAAAGCGGTCTGTCGTCGTCAAAATCCGGGGGCTTGTAAGGGTTGTTCACGTGTTTCGTTCTGTTGAGGTCAAAATTGAAAATGGGTACATTTTGTTATATTATCGCACGGATTTGACGGGAAAACAATGGCAAGTTCAGGAATGCTACAGAGCGATGCTGCCCGTATCGTTTCCAAAATACCATTTTTCAAGGATTGCGAGCCAGTCGTTCCGGTTTTTGGCTTTGACGAAATCGGTGCGAACGTCGATTTCGTTCGGATGCAGTTTCGCATAGTAAACGCCGAATTTTCTCATGTCCGACGCCGAACGATGCGCACCGTAGAGCGATTCCGACAAATCATAATGACGTAGAATCATTTCGGCTTGTTCGGCAAGCGTTGGCATCGGCGGAACCGGTTGTCCCGACAATGCGGCGCGAACCTGGCCGAACAACCAGGGATTGCCGATCACCCCGCGTGCCAGTGCGACGCCGTCGACGCCTGTTTCCGACATCCGTTGCACGACGGTTTCCGCGGTGAAGAGGTCGCCGCTCCCAAAAATCAGGCGTTTGCCTGCGTGTCGCTTGACCTTCGCAAGAAAATTCCAATCACTCAAACCGGCATATCGCTGCAACACGGTTCGCCCATGCACCGTCGCGGCGGCGATTCCCCGTTCGAATGCGCCGTCGAGAATTTCAAAAAAACGGTCTTCGCTCCCGGCCGAATCGTCGAATCCTTTGCGAAGTTTGATCGTCAGCGGAATTCTGTCGGACAACGTCCCGCGGACACGGTCAACGATTTCCAAGGCTTTTTTCGGAGCAGTCATCAGAAAGCCGCCGCGACAACGTCCAAGAACTTTTTTCACCGGACAGGCAAAATTGAGGTCGATCAGATCGAATCCTGAATCGACCAGTTTTTTCGAAGCCGAAACGAACATTTCCGGATCGCTCCCCATGAGTTGTGCGCCGGTCGGATGATCGGAACCATCGACCGCAAGATAAAGCCGGGCCTTGTTTCCTTGTGAAACGTTGACGACGAATTGATCGAGAAAAACTTCGCACAAGGTGAACTCGGCACCGCATAATCGTGAAATGCGACGCATCGGGGCATCCGAATAACCGCTCAATGCCGCCTGAATGGCGGGAAATTTCAAGTTCAGGCAACCGATTTGCAATCCGGACATTTTTACTCAAACCGATTCAGGGATTTTCAAACACTTTCAGGATTTTCCACCATAAAAATTGATTCACAGTATATATGAATCCGGTGTTTTGTCAATTTTCCTTTCAGGCGGCCAAAAACCGGTCTTGCATGAAAAAAAGAACGTTTTACTCTCTTGATACAGTTTGAAACAAAACTTCATGCAAAATATTTGGAGTAAAATAACATGCCGATTCAAGAAGAGAAACAGGCCAACAGCCTTATCGTTGACACCAACCAAATCACGGCAGTGGAAATTCAGAACCGTTTTGGGGCAAAATACGAGGTCATTCGTGACATCACGCCCGGGAGATATTTAACGATTCTTGCCGTCGAAACGGATGCCGCCGTGAGCAACGATCATTATTCGATGCTGGAAAACATGCTGAAAAGTCAATTTGGCGTCCGTGCCATGCAAACGGTTTTTGGCGCAAACGTCCCGGTCAATGCGAATCCGATGCAACAATACAACGTGTATATTTCCGGTCACTTGAGAATAGAGGAAAAACCGGAAAACAAAAAGTGAAAAAACAAAAACGATTGACACGGACATAAAAGTTTGACAGCAGCGACCAATGGAAGCTGCTGTGTTCGTGGCCAATACGGTTGGAATCGCTCTCAACTTTTGTGTCCATACCAATATTCGCTATTCACTTTTAACTTTTCACTTTCATCATGAGTGTTATCAATTTTTTATCGGGTGATCCGTCGCTGGCGGCAAGCTGGCAGGGGGGCGTCGCCCCCACTGCAAACGATGTTGCCAATTTCAACGCGGCGAGCGGGGCGTGTTCGCTCACCGCCGCCGTCAACTGGGGCGGCATTGCGGCAAGCGGGTATGCTGCGGCGTTCACATCGAACGGATACGCGATCAACACAGGCGCGTCGGGCTGGGCGGTGCCGACGGCGATCACGGGGACGTTCAATATTTCCAATTCCACAATCACCAACGCGGGGAGCATTGATCTTCGCGGTCTTGCGGGAAAGTTGACAGCTTCCGCAACAACGAAATGGGTACAGACAGGCGGCACGGAACAGGCTCCGAACCTGCATTACGGAGGAACGGCGAACAATCTCTGGACGTTCCCCTTTGAACTTGCCGAAGGCGCATGGCTGAAACTTCAGGCAAACACGCGATGGTATTTTTCAGCACGCGGCAACTTCACCGTCAACGGAACGCTCGACATCCAATCGTACACGCTCACGTTGCATCTCACGTCGTTTTCCGTCGGCGCGACGGGCCGTGTCACCGGCACGGCGGGGATTCTCATTCTTGAGGGGGCGAATCTGTCGGGTCATCTTGAAAACGCGGTCGTTTCCCTGATTCGCATCATCGACACGGCGACCGGAAACAATTCGGCGTTTCAGTCCCCGGTGGAACTGGCCACACCCGACACGGCGACTTCCCGGACGCATACATTCACCGGAATCACAAGGTTTTACCGGGATGTGAGCATCATCGGGCCGGTGCTGGCGACGGCGGTGTTCAACGTGAATATCGACAACATGGAAGTGTATGGAAGTTTTTCGGCGGTTCAAAACGGTTCCGGAAATTTGACCGGCTTCAATGGAAAGGTGACCGTCCTGGGAACCGCCGACCAGACGCTCGATCTGCGAGGTATTGAAACCACCGTGAATTTCGCGGCACACAAACAGGCCGGAACGCTGACGGTTGCCGGCGGGTCATTCACGTTCATTGATGAGTCTGAACTTGGGAAATTGATCTTTGAGACCGGCTGGGCCGGAACATTCCAAACGAACGGACATGCGATCAAAACGAATGGACTGGACGCTTCCCAAACCATCATCGGAATGCTTGATTTGTCGAACTCGACAATCTGTAACGACGGCAATTGCAACATGACCGGCATTTTTCAAAACACGCTCGTCACCATCGGCACGGTGTGGATTCAACGCGGCGGCACGATTGTATCGCCGAACGTCTGGACAAACAACGCCGGCGGCCTGAAGTTCGATACGCTGGTTTTTGAAAAAAACAGTGTGACGCATTTGCACAACACCATGTCAGCAATTGTTCTGAACGTACAAATCAACGGCACGTTGATCACGGATCCAAATGCCGATATTAACTGCTTCATCCAGGGCAACGGAAATGGGAGCGTGACGATCGGACCAGGGGCAAACATTTGTGCTCGATATTTTTCTCTCGAAAGTACCGCAGGTTTCACCACCGTTTTGACCGGGACGACGGAAAATATTCATTGCATCCGAATATTGTTCGCCAACGGTGCGTCGGCATGCGATTGCACGTTTGCCGGCGACGTTTTTTACGGACAAAACGACAACAACGATCCTGTTCATGAACCGGCGTTCACAAATGTCACGTTCAGAGGCAACGTCGAAATCACCGCAGCCGGCACGATTCCGGTAAACATGACGTTCACGGACTGCCGAATCAACGGCAATCTGCTCGCCGCCGACAACGGCACAGGCCGGCTCAGGCTGTATTTCAAGAATACAATCGCGCAGGCTGTCGACAATCAGGCAACAATCATCGTCAATGAAGACGATGTTCTTTATTGTGAGACCTTCCGGGCGGGGCGAAATTCCGTATTGACCGGAAACGGCACGCTGAGTTCGGATTTCGTCCTTCGTTCCCCGGATCGTTCCGATGTTTTTTCCATCGCAAATCTGGCTACAAAGGCGACCCCCTTTTCTCTTTTGTTGCTTGACGTGCCGATCTATCTTGAAACGCTCCGTTTGTATGATGCCGAAGGAACGTTTGTCGTCCCGAAAAACGGGTACGAGTCATTAATCCTTGAAGCGAAAGAAAACGATTCGTATTTTGCATTGACCGGCGAATACCGCTTGGAAAACATGCAATGGATTGCCAACAACCGTCTTTTAACCGTTGACGTGACACAAAAACCGGTGATCCATATCACGGGAAACATCCGTTCCATTCGTGAAAATGACGGAAGAATCCGGATCGTTGGTTCAGGGACGGACCGCTGGGTGTTCCATGGAGCGACATTGCAAACGGTTGATCTCGAGCCGGAACACGGCCATCACGTTTTGCATCTTCTCGTGAATGCCAAACCTTCCGGAGACCTTGTGATCGGTTCCCCGTTGGTCGTTTATGATTATGTCTCCGCCGCCGGTAAAAAACTTGATGCTCTTGAAAATTTGACAGTCATTTCAAGAATACGGTTGTTCAGTCGCTTGCACTTTGTTTTGGAGGGAACAAACCGGCATTTTTCCCAGGAAGGACTGTGCCTGGAAAACGGGAAAATTCCGTTGAGAAACAACGCGGTTTTCTACATGAAATTGAGCGATGCCGGTGAAAGACCGGTGAATCCGAAATGGATCGAACGGGTGACGCTCCGGTTCCTGATGATGAATCCTGTTTCGCCGCATTTGCATCCACCGCGAAAAATCCTGATCGACGATCTGTTGCTGAGGACGGATGAAATTTTTTCCGGAGAATTTGAAACGGGAAACATCTTTCTTTCCGACGGCGAAACATTCAACGGCAGTTTATGCAGCAGCGAAATCGAAGCACTTCGATTTGAAGAGCCGGGATTGTACCATATCAGTTTCGGTGTGAAACTGTTCGGTCACAAAACCCCCGTGACATTGCGATATGAAATCTATTGCGACCGGGAAGTCTGACACGACAGTGCCAATGAGTCGGGGCGTCTGTGCACAGCGAAGGAATCGCGAAAAAATAACGTGGTCATTTCAACAACAGCCGGGACACAAAAGTTGAGAGCGATTCAAGCCGTATCGGTCACAAAGACCGCACTCGCCCGGTGAAAACAATTTTACGGAGCCGACACGCCCCGTGTGGAATTTGTCATTGTGTTGCGCCGTCGCCGGAAATGGCCGGAAAGCGGCATCCCCAGCGCGGTGAAAGATTGTACGTGTCGAGATGAAAGCCCGGAGCCGATTTTTCCCGTTTCCATTGATTGCGTCGCCAAAGCGTTTGAAAGCGTTCGAGCCAGGTCTTCAATTGTTCCTCCGGATGGTCGGGAAACGTTTTCGTGAGTCGTTCCAGTATTTCAGACGTTGAAAGCTGGTCACGAATCATCCATCCTTCGATGGCGTTGAGGATCGTATACGGCATCAGGTCGTTTTCGTCGGTTTGTCCGGCTTTCGGAGGTCGTAATTCCGCCGTCGGCTGCTGCACGTTGATCGCCCGGAGTGCCGGAAGCGTCACACGGGCAGTCTCGAGGATCGGGCCGTCATTTTGCAGCCATTTCAACCAGTTTTGCAGGAATGACTTGTCGATTCCGGCAATCGGGGCGAGTCCGCCGCAATTGTCGCCATCCATTGTCGAGTAACCGACGGCGATTTCGGAGCGGTTACCGGTGGCCAGCAAAAGCGAACCGTTGAGATTCGCAAGCAACCAGACGCCAGGCACGCGAACTCTCGCCTGAATGTTTTGCATGGCGATGTCGTCGGTTTCCCATTGCAATTTGCGACCGATCTGCCGTTCGACCATTTGCATGTACGATTGGACCAACGGCTCGACGTCGAATTCGTAAAATTTCGCGCCGATCGCCCGTGCAAGTTTGGCGGCGGCGTTTCGGGTCGTTTCGGAACTGTTTTTCGTTCGCTGATAAACACATGTCAGCAATTCGGCAACCAGATCGTCGGGTTTTTGCAACGCGGCAACACCTTCTTTTGCAAACCATCTGACAAAACGACCGGCAAACGATTCGACACCCAACTCGCGGACGCCGAATTGCACGCCGAGCCAGACGAGGGCAGCCACGGTTGCCGAATCGGCACCACCGCTGAGCGAAAGCGTGAAACCGCCCGCTTTGACTTTTCGCATCTCATCGAACATTCCAAGCGACACGGCTTGCGCGAACTCAAGATTGCGATTCGTTTCCACTGGATTTTGTGCCGCCGCTGATTGTGTCGATGTTGATGTTTTTGTTTTGATGTCAACGGTTGCAACCGCCAATTGCATGTCACTGAACGAAAAACGGCGGGATTCGGCGATGGGATTTCCGCAAGCCGCAATGAAAGCCGAACCGTCGTAAATCAGTGCCCCGGATTCATTTCCGAGCAAATTGGCCGTCACGTAAACAGCGTTCAATTCCCGCGAACGCCGCGCAACGTCATTTCGGCGTTTTTCATATTTTCCCAATTGAAAAAACGAAGCGGTCGGGTTGATGACGATGTCGCACCGCCGTTCCGGCTGGAGCAAGGTCTCCGCAAAATCCCCTGAAAAATCATCCGATGCATTCCCGGTTTCCGGCAGCGTGTCGAAAAATTCGACCCCCAGGCGAATGCCTTCGAACAAAAACGTCAAGTCGCCGGTTGGATATGATTCGCCGTTGAGTTTAAGATCGAAACGGGAATGATTCGGCCACGCGGCGAACCACCGGGCGTCATAACGAACGCCGTCGAACGGAGCTTGCCGTTTGCAGACGAATCCGAGCAATTCGCCGTCGGCAACGAGTGCCGCCGCATTGAACGTCGAACCGCCGACACGGAGCGGCAAACCGAGCGTCGTCACGATCCCGCGCGTCGCCGGCAGCAATTCGAACAGGATTTGCAGCGAATTTTGCCAGGTTTCCGGCGCGAGAAAAGCGTCTTCGCAACCGGTCCCCGAAACAGCCAGTTCCGGCAATGCCAGCAGATGCACATCCTTCATGCGGGCCGCATCGAGCGCGTTTCGGATGCGACCGGCATTCCCTTTCCAATCCAGCGGCGTTTGATTCAAAGCGGCGGCGGCAACATTCAAATATGTCATGATCGTTAATACAATATGGTCGGCACAAAAACAGCAGCCGGGAACGTCAGTGACCGGTTTTGACCATAACATCTTTTTAATCCGTCGCTTACGCTCCGGGCTGCTGTTCTTGTCCTTGCGCTGTCGTAATAAACAATGGCCTGTTCAAGAAAAAACCGCCGGGCAACCCCGGCGGAAATTTCTTTGGAAAGATACCGCATTGCAGGCAGTGCGGCGACATCCAAAAATCAATGCGACAAACCCTATTGGGCCAATCCCTGCCGGACCTGAATCGCTTTTTGAACGAACTTGCCGATTGCAGGGAGCAAATCGCCTTCGATCACAAATTTGCTGTTTTGCGAACTGCCGCTGTAAGTATTGGTTGAAGTGATTTTCGCGTCTTTCGGAATGCTTTCGAATATTTTAAGGACATCGGCGATATTCCCGTCGTTTTGTTTGCCCAACGTCTTGATCAAGCCGCCCAGATAATACGGTCGGAACACAAGATTGGTCGCCGGAACGGCCGTTGCGGATTTGGAAGCGTCGATCGCGTTTTTCAAGTCGCTTTCGACGGTTTCCGTAATGCCCGCGGCAACAACGATCGCGTTGTCGCGAACGCCGATTTTCGCGGTGAGCGTTTTGTCCTTCAGACCTTCCGGAACATTGTCGGCATCCGGCAGTTGTTTGAACGGAACGGCAATCGAAGTGATATTGAATCCGTTGTACGTGGAATCGTCGATTTTGATCAATCCCTTGAGTTCTTCCGGCATGGAAGTCCCGGCTTTGACCAGCGCGTCATGGGCTTTGTTGCCGTCGGCGATCGTCGCACCGACAAGGAGCGTGGCATCGGCTTTCAGCGTCAAACCGAAATCGATTTTTCCGGACTTCAGCGTGCTTTCGAGTGTCGCTTCCAAATTGTCGAGCGCGAACTTGGCCGTTTCGATTTCCGTGGGACCGTATTCTCCGCCTTCGACCCCTTCTCTTGCCCCGTCGAAGAACATCTTCAGTTGTGTTTCAAATTGTTTTTTGTTGGCTTCGTCAATATTGCCCGCTCCGACGACGCCCAGCAGATTGTTGTCCGGCTGGAAGAAACCGATCATATTGGTTTTTATGCCTGCCAACGCCTTGATATCCGCGGCGAGAACGGACCCGGAAACGGCTTCCATACTCGTTTCAATAATCACGTCGTTCGCGGGGGAAATCGCGACTCCGAATTGTGCGACTTTGAGCTCGTTGAGCAATTTTTCAATCTGGTCGAAAGAAGTGCCGATACTTTCAGCCGCCGCTTCGTCTTTCGCCTGGGATTCCGCCAACATGCGGAACATGGCCAGCGAACCTTGGCAAAGCTCTTTCGGAAGATTGGCGACGTTGACTTTCACGCCCAGAATGTATTTCTGATCCAGCCCTTCCAGCAGTTTCACCGGATCGGCGGGCAGGTTGTTCGGAAGTTCGGCAGCCACGGAAATGTATGCCCATTTTCCCGCCTGTTTGATGAAAAGCGGCATATTGTTGGGCAACGGAATTTTGTAGGAGCCGTCCTTCGCTTTTTCAGCACCGGCAAGTATTTGGCTGACATTCGGCAATTTGGTGATGTCCGCCGCCGGAAGGAACGCATATCCGCCAAATTTTTCATCGTCTGCAAGCACGACGATCCCGACCGGCTTTGCCCAATCGACTGCGTTTTGCAACTGGGCCATGTTCGCTTCGAGCGGTGCCATCGCATCCGGGAAGCCCGCTTTTGCGGTGACTGCCTTGAGCGACTTGACAACCGAATTGGCGTCGGCGATCGAAACGACCGCAACGGTTCGCATGTCGGCGGCCTGTGTTCCCATGACCATGGCAACCGCCGTGAAAAAGGACACGATTAAACCGGTCCCAAAGAATTTTTTGAATTTCATCGAAATTTTTCCTGTGTTGATGTTTTGGTTGATATTTTCGTCAAAAGTGGGTGATACTCAAGTTGATACGGAAGCTGCAATACCGGGCGTCCAAGACGCTCCGGCAAAATTAAAATTTTCAAATCATGCGATGTTCTCACGGACCATCATATCCCGAACTGGGGCAATTGCGACCGGTCCTTTTTGAACTGTTCGGTGGTCTTTTTAATCTGTTCGACGATGATTTCGCCGAAACGGCCGAACGTCGGCAAAAGTTTTCCACTGACGACCATTTTTTGCGCGGCAACATTGGGGGTGCTGAAATCATTGGTGATCGTTATCGTCGCGTCCTGTGGAGCATCATACAATATTTGCGCCGGTTGTTGAAGTTCACCCTGCGACAAATCCACGAATTTTTTCAAAAGCACCCCGAGCTGTTGCGGCGTGGAAACGAGGAGCGTCTTCGGCACGGCGACTGCGGTCTTGGAGGCGTCAATCCCTTTTTTCATCCGGTCCAGATGTTCTTCGGAGGTTCCCAATCCATAAGAAAACGCCAGCAAACGATCCCCGACGGCAAGCACCGCGGAAAACATTTCGTCCCCCGGACTTTTCGGCGTTTCGCTGTTATTTCCCTTCAGTCTGGACACCGGAATGCTGAAAGACCGGATTTGGCTGTCCGCATAAGAGATTTTTTCAATTTTGGCAAAATCCTTTCCAAAATCCTTGTTCATGGACTCTTGTGCCAACTCAAAAAGTGAATCAATTGCCGGAAGAAGCCGCTTGCCGTCCACAACGCTGAACGCGATCAGCAACGACCCGCCTGGAAAAACGGTCTCGGCAACATCAAGTTTTCCCGAATCAATCGTTTGATGGGCGACTTCCAGCCCCGCTTTGAAAACCGCTTCCATTCCGTCAAGGAATTTGCCGACACCTTCCGGTTTGTTGCTCGTGTTACGTGCTTTTTTAAACACGGAAGTCATAAGACTGACATATCCTTCCAGATAATCCTTGAAAAATTTCTTTTGAGTATCCGAAAGAGACTGGGTGCCGACGACGGAAAAGATGGTCCCTTCCGGTTGGTAAAAACCGATCAGATTCGTCTTCATTTTGGCGGTTTCCGCAATGATTTTGGCCGTTTCCGTGTCCGGGAGAACGACAACTCTCGACTTGACGATCAGGTCGCCGGCACCATTGACTTTGAAACCGTAAGTCATCGAGTCGGTTTCCCGGAACGTTTTCACCATCAAATCGATCATGTTTCCGATCACCTTTTCAAAGAAATCGAAATAATTCGTCATCAATTCCCGCACATCCTCCGGCTGATTTTGGATCGGCGCAAACATGCGAATCATCGGAATCATCTGTTTGCCCATCATGGCGTAACCGCCGAGGATGCTTTTTGGCATGTTTTGCGCATTGAATCTTGCGGCGATCAGGTATTCCTTGTCGAGACCTTCGAGCAAGGTCACCGGATTGACCGGGAGATTTTTCGGCAATCGCGGCCCGAACGTCGCATAAGCCCACCCTTTCTGCTGGTTGACATACAGAAAATTATGTGTCGGGAGCGGAATTTTGTACCAGCCGTTTTCGTCTTTTTCAGAAGTGGCGACTTTTTTGCCGATCTCGAATGGCAACGCCGTCACGTCATTGAGAGGCAAAAAGAAAAAAATGTTGAACGTTTTTCCATTTGTCTGGACGACAAGCCCTTTCGGTTTGGAAAAATCCATCGTTTTGAAATTTTCGCGTGCCTGTTTTTCAAAACGGTCAATCGCCCCTTCATGTCCGGCCGCTTTGACCAATTGCTTGACCGTTGCGATCCCCGTGTCGGCGGAAGTGAACGAAATCACGCTGACGGTTTTCCATTCCTCCGTTGTTTTATTCGCCGGTGAGTCGTCAGCGACGGCACCCGAAGACAAGCCCCCCATCCCGGCACATGTCACAGCCAGAAACAAGGCCGGGAACAAGGATTTGCAAAAAAAGAAAAGCATTTTGTTTCGTTTCATCGGTCTCACTCCTTTTTTGTTTTTCGTTCACTGATCACTTTTTATGTTCACCACAATAATACGATACTTTCAGGAAACTCCCGCCAAATTCTCAAAATGTGGTCTATTAACCAACCTCATTATATCGTATGAAAATCAGCAAACAATGTTTTCGAAAAAGATTTCTCATGGAATCCGTCAAAGGGGCAACTTCGGGCGGAGTGAAATTTTTTGCGTTGCCGGGCTTATGCTTTTTCGATTCCGAAAATTTTATCGTGACACAAGATTTTTACCGCTGCGCACGCCCCTGGTGATTGATAACATGATAAGTTTTGATATGTTTTTACGCACAAACCGGTTGGAATTCTCGGAAGTCTGAACAAATAGACAGATGGCGGTGATCAGGAGGAGGGAGTAACGCGGTACCAGATATTCCCGTGTTTGAGCCGGCCTCGTGCGCTGCACTCCCGGTTGCATTTGCAAAATGCGTTTAGTCGGGCAGTATTTCCCTATAGATGCGATCATAAAATTTGAACCGCTTCCATGGCTGCCTGCTGCGCCGACATTGTTGATGCACACAAATTAGTGGCGGCACAATAAAAGTTAATTTTGTGAGTTTTGGGGCAATTTTTTTCTCACACAGAGGCACTGTGGCACGGAGAAACTGGAAGCTCCGTGCCACAGTGTGAAACCACAATTTTAACACTGGTGGCGTAGTAGCACCCGACGCAGGTTTTCCATATCCCGCTCCCGCTTCTTGAATTTTTAACCGGCTTGGGTATAATCTGTGTTCATCTGCGAAATCTGTGGATAAAAACAAATGACCGCCGGTGAATTTGATATACCGCAGTCGGTATGGGCGACAGCCTTACGAATCCGACTTTTAGTTTTTAACTATAATGTACTATCCAGCTTCCGGAATTTCTAACCGGCGTGAGTATAGGGGATATATTGCGTCATCGTAGTGGCTGTTACAAGTGATTCAATGAAAAAGAGTTGCATCGACGTTTTTTGATGGGGTCGGTGGAGCGAGTGTTCAGAAAAACAGGAATGTCATGTCAGATTCGATTCCGATGACCCGGGAAGGGTACAATAAGTTACGTCAGGAAATGGAACGCCTAGAACAGGAGGAAATGCCGAAAATCGTGGTACGTATTGCCGAAGCCCGGGCCGAAGGGGACCTGAAGGAAAATGCGGAGTATCACGGGGCACGTGAAAGTCAGGGGCTTTTGCAAGCGAAAATCAATGAGATGAAGAGCCGCCTTTCCCGTTCGGTGATTATGGATGGATCGGCTGGTCCGCAAGACGAAATCCGTTTCGGCGTCAGGTTTAAGGTCAAACGACTCGGTAAGGGAATGATTGAGGAATACGAACTGGTCGGTGCCGGTGAAGAAGATTTTATGGAAGGGAAAATCCTTCCGACTTCACCGCTCGGACGTGGTTTTGTCGGCAGGAAAAAAGGGGAAATCGTCGAAATTGACGTTCCTGCCGGCTTGCAAAAATTTGAAATTCTTGAAATCGGGGAATAACTTCAGGTATATACCGCAGTCGGTAGGAACGGCAGCCTTCGGCCTTGCGCAAACATCCTGCGTTGCAGGGCTTCCGTATCCAGTTTCAGGAATTTCTCACCGTTTTGAGTATAATATATCATGGAACGATTTTCAGAATTCAAAAAAATTGTGCGGCAACAGGTTCCGCTGGCGATGCATACTTGGTTTCAGCTAGGCGGGCCGGCGGAGTTTTTTGCCGAACCTCGCTCTGAAGAAGAATTGTGCGCGCTTTTGAAACGTTGTCGGGATGAAAACGTTCTGACACGAACGCTTGGTTTCGGTTCGAATATCATTGTTTCTGATGCCGGAGTTCCGGGAATGGTGTTTCGATTGACCGCGGGCTGTTTTTCCGACATTCAAATTGAAAAAAACATTGTCGTGGCGGGTGGCGGAGCCAAATTGGGGCGAGTGGTGACCGGAGCGGTCCATGGCGGACTCGCCGGATTGGAAAATTTGATCGGTATTCCCGGGACGGTGGGCGGGGCCATTGTCGAAAACGCCGGCACGAACAGCGGACCGATCAATCAATGGGTCAAAAAAATCCGGCGGGTCGACGATTCAGGTCAAATCATCGAAATGAGCGGAAAAGAGATTTCCTTTGCTTCCGAAGGGACTGGTTTGCAGGAAATGGTTCTGCTTGATGCGACATTCGAACTGGATGAGAACGATCCGCTTGAATTGTCGAAACGTTTGCAAAAACTCTGGATTGTCCGTAAAACGTCGTTTCCGGCAGGGCAGTGTTCCGGCTTCATTTTTAAAAACCCGCGCGGCATGAGTGCCGGAGAACTGATCGAAAGTGCCGGTCTCAAAGGGACGCGAATCGGCGGGGCCGTCGTCAGCGACCGAAACGCCAACTTTATCATCGCCGAACCGGAATGCACCAGTTCCGACATCTTGCGGCTCATCGATTTGGTGCGCGACCAGGTGCTCGACCGCACCGAAACGGAACTCGAACTGAACGTGCAGATTTGGTAGGGTGGTGTGGTTGTCCAAGAGATTTGATCGACGCTGAAAACGTCGAAGCGAAACCTCAAAACGGGAAGCATTGAGCAAGGAGCCTTGCAAAAATCAATCGCCTCACTTGGTGTTGAGGCAGAAATGACCGAAAATTTGCCGACAAAATGAGAAAATCCGCCGTTCATGCAGACTGCGAGCGGCGTCAGGTCTTTGGCAGAATCGCCATGAAAGTTTGATTTGACTTGCAATCTGAAAGGAGGTTGCCGTGTCAATTGCCTGTTCGACACGTAGTTTTCCGACGGTCTCGTGGAGCAATCCGCTTGGCTGGGATTCGTGAAAACAAAGATGCCAGCCGCAATGAAAGTGAATCCGATTCGGCCTCGTTAGATCATTAATGACCGTGACCAGCCTCCTGTCAATGGTGAAGTCAGTCATCGACGATGAAGCAACAGGTACGTGCAGTCGTTGGACGGTTCGGGGTGTGAGGGAGCAGCGGGGATCGAAAGTTGAATCAGAAACATGGGAGGTCCCAAGTGACGGACTGGCCGGTGGACTGTGAATTTTCGCAGGCGGCCTCGTCCAACTGAACACGGGAATGAATAACCGGGGAGGGTTGTTTGGGAAGTCGGATGGGGCCATAGTAGTGATGATGTCAGGTAATACTGGCGGAGCGAAGGGCCTCTGATGAATGTCCGTTGACGTTAAATGAAAAAGGAGAACCGCTTGGAAGAAATTCCCACTACGGAACAGGCAGACGACACCCCTTATCGTTTCGACAAGGGGAAGCCGATCCTGCCGAAAGTCTCCCAATTGAGGCGAAAACTGGCTGACAAGGCCAAGCGAGAACCGAGGTTTCGATTTTACGCACTGTATGATCGAATCTATCGGAAAGACGTTCTTTGGTCGGCGTGGTGCATCGTTCAGCGCAACGATGGCGGGCCGGGAATCGATCAGCAGAGCATTGCGGAAATCGAGCAGTTCGGAGCGATCCGGCTGATTGATGAAATCCATGAGTCGTTGAAATCGAAGACCTACCAGCCACAGCCGATCAAGAGAGTCCACATTCCCAAAGGGGATGGCAAGACGAGACCGCTGGGAATTCCCACCGTCAAGGATCGGATCATTCAACAGGCTTGCCTGTTGATCCTTGAACCGATTTTCGAGGAGGATTTTCTCGATTGTTCCTACGGATACCGGCCCGGTCGCTCGGCGCATCAGGCGTTGGACGTGATTGAACGGAATCTCAAGGAAGGTCGAACGGCGGTGTACGATGCCGACCTCAAGGGATACTTTGACTCGATTCCGCACGACAACTTGATGAAGGCGGTCGAATGGCGTATTGCGGATCGTCAGGTGTTGAACCTGATCCGCATGTGGTTGACGGCACCGATCATTGAGAAAGACGAGCAGGGGCGAACGACGAAGAAACGGCCAGACCGTGGAACCCCGCAAGGAGGAGTGATCTCTCCGTTGCTGGCGAACCTGTATTTGCACTGGTTCGACAGGAAGTTCCACAGCGAGAACGGACCTTTCAAGTTCGCTGATGCCCGAATGGTTCGATTTGCCGACGATTTCGTCATTATGGCGAGGCGTATTGACAGTCGAATCGTCGAGTGGGTCGAAGGAAAGATTGAAAAGTGGATGGGACTTGCCATCAATCGTGACAAAACGAAGGTGCTCAACGCGAAGGAACCAGGTATGACGTTGGACTTCCTGGGATACTCATTCCGTTACGACAAATCCCGATTTCCGGGATCAAATCGGCGATACTGGAATCGAATTCCTTCAAAGAAGTCGGTCAAAGGGTTTCAAGAGCGTCTTCATGAGTTGACATCGAAGGGGTGCAAGCCCGTCGGCGAGGTGGTTCGCGAGTTGAATTGGTTTCTGATCAGCTGGTCGAATTACTTTGGCACGGGCTATCCCAGCGAGATGTTCTCTCGATTGAATTACTTCGTCGGAAAACGACTGTGGCAGTTCATGCACCGTCAGAGTCAGCGTCCTTTCAAACCACCTGAAGGGGTGAGTTGGTATGAATTCATCTACAAGAGATTGAATGTCTATCAACTGAAAGCCAAGACTCGCGTGCAAGCCTTGCGGTGAGTGTATTCATGTCCGCCGGATGGGGGAAATCTACATGTCCGGTGGGAGGAGGGGCGAGGCTGTGTCGCGGTATGGTATGCGGCTATTGAGACACGGAAAGGGAAACCCGGATACGGAGTAATGCTGAAACCTAAAACAAACCGCTCCTCGTCTACTCGACAAACAGGCTGGTTTCAATGACAAATACACCATTGTGCCGTAAACCATGCGTTTTTTGCGTCAGATGCTGTGAAAACCCATGCAAAAAATATCCCCAATCTCAAGAAGTGGAATATCTGGGAAAAAGAGGGAAAACGAAACGTCGCCAAGTACGTCACCGGAGCATATTTCGGGCTTTCAAAATATGCTTTTTTCTTGTCGTAAGTCTTTTTGTAAAAAAACTTAAAAATACGCCCGGAGGGATTCGAACCCCCAACCCTCGGTTCCGAAGACTAAACGATGGGAAGGGTTAAGAAACGAAATAAAATAGCCATAACTGTTTGTTTTATAAATAGTTATGCCTGTTTATGTTTGCCGATTTTCGGGTTTTCAGCCCAAAAAAGAGTGACGTTTCATGACAAAAAACAACGTATTGGTTGTGCCCAAATCCGTGCCATCGGATTTTTTAAATTACGATTTACCTATTCAAAGCAACTTCAAACTCGGAGAGCGACTGGCAGTCATGTGCAAAGTCAGCAAGGCGTTCGACCTCGGCCAAATCCGTCAGGCCAAGTACCTTTTCAACGGTTGCTGGCGAAACGGTTTGAAAACGTTTGGTTAGTGTCCTAATAATGGACTTGGCTTCGCCTTTCGCTTCGCCTTTCGCTTCGCCTTTCGCTTCGCCTTTCGCTTCGCCTTCTGTGAAACCTTCATCCTTCGCCGCCTCCAGCCCGGAATAGTATTCCAGCTTCCAGAGTTTTCGCCGTCGTTCCAATTCCCGCATTTCCGGGTCAGAA
>Ga0209629_10000479_pt1 | contig 21966 bp, 9 predicted proteins | sample TergutCu122P5_FD_187286 | JGI IMG/M metagenome (GOLD analysis project Ga0209629, IMG submission 187286) | Cubitermes ugandensis P5 segment gut microbial communities from Kakamega Forest, Kenya - Cu122 P5 (SPAdes) (version 2) | ecosystem: Host-associated > Arthropoda: Insects > Digestive system >...
TGATTTTTTTAATCGCCTATCGGTAGATGTGTGCCGAACGAATGAGGCGTCCCTGAAAGGTATTGAGCGCCGAGTTTGTTTCCTTCTTCGAGATTACCCTCAAAAAATAGTTGACGTATTTTTGCCAATTGTGCTTTTCCACAAGCTATTTCCTGATTTTCGTCTGGTTGCCCGGACCAAAGCGTAATCTCATTAAGCGCAACGGTTTCCGTATCTGTTCCTCCGTAAATCATAGCGCCCAACCGTCCGTTTCCGGCGGGAGTTGCCTGCATCCATTCTTTTGCAGGTTGTCTGTACCACAACTTATGATTTTGTGAATGAATGATTCCATTCACAAATAAGATTCCTAATAACAAAAATAGTCGAGTCATTTGCTGCATGTAGTTTACGATTTAAGCAGAAGGCGATATACTCGCACGTCTTTTTTAGGAATATTAAAATGAAATGTATCTTTTACCTGCAGTTGCTTACCAAACCATAATTCCTTGCAATTATAGGTTTTTTGGGCATTCAATCCCAATAATGTTAAAGGTACATTGTATGTTAAATCGTATCCAAAGTAATTGAAAACAGCTATATACAGGTATTTACCCGTACTATATGTAAAAACAAAATCAGCAATATCGGTATTGCCATTCACAGGGCGAAAACTTTTACATTCTCTTGCCATTTGCATGATTTCCTTATTGGTCATCCATTTTTTAGCCTTTTCTGCAGTTTCCTTCAATCCGGAGATTTGACTGAAATCATCTCCGCACATGACAATTCCGGTAATAGCGACTGATGTAATACGTGCACGGTTTTCGCCGGCCGATGCACTTTCCAGCATAAAATAGTCCGGATCGTTGTAGGCGTATATTTGATTAAGCCACCAACCATACGTGAGGGCATTTAATGTATATTCCGTGTCTTCCATACTTGCCCATGCATCGCATGCAATACGGCGTGAATGAACATATTGCGCAGGGAAAAGCGGGGAAATAGCTTCAGTAATGTACATTCCTTTCATTTGCTCCGAAACGTATTTCATACCTATTGTAAATGCTTGCATTCCTGTGGTTACGTTTTTGTCGTAATAGGAATCAGCTTCTAATGTACCGTGAGTAAGAAAATCAAGTTTCAAGTATTCAAATCCGGCTTTCTTGAATTTATCCGCAAAATACTTTATACGCTGATGAATGGCAGGATGGGTAGGATCCATCGCCCAACCGCCTGCTATGCTGTTTTGTATGTGTCCGTTTGCGTATAGATAGGCGTCTTTGCATTTCCAGCCGGGAGCGCCTTCAATTTCTTTCTCAGGATTTTTTCCCCAGTCGGAAAACGGAGTATAATATATACCTGCTTTTTGATGATTTGCCTTACAATGTTGTACGAAATTCGACAACTGCTCGTCGGTCATCCGATTCCAACCGGAATCCAGACCTATGTAAACCACGCTATCGTTCTCAAAGTTATTGTTTTGAAGATTATTTTTATAGAAATCCGAAACTTCCAATATTTTTTCATAAGTCATATTAAATGCCATCTTTCCCCAACTGTTCCACCCGAAAGGTTTTCCCGAATTCCATGAAAGTGGAGGAGCGAGGACGGCGCAAGCCCGTCCAAATTCCTCCATTCCATCCCTCCAATCCTGAAAATAACCAAACAACACTTTAGGCGAACGGATGCGAAGACCTTTTACTTTACCATGTGGCAACACGTCGCGTGTAGCTTCGCCTGCCGCTCCGGTATAAAATTCGATTCGCGAAATGGTTTCAGGGGTATCCGATTCTACACGAATGCCGCTTTTCCAAACATCATGCTCGACTGATCCGATGACAATCCCATTTCTGGTACCGGCATTATATACTGCCGTCACTTCGTTGCTGTTAACACCACCCCGCAAGCTGGCGGAACGGTAACGCACCCATTTGTCGTTGTCGAAGGGAATGATTAATACCCGATTATCTCCCTTTCCCAATACGGATGATTCGTAACCTCGCGTAGTGGAAACGGGACACAGATAATTACTTGCTAATTCATTGGAATCAAAAAGCTCAATATCTGTGAGGAAATAATCTTTGTTATCATACAAATAAAAATGCTGAATCAAGGAAGGAGCGCCGGTTTTTGATCTTGTTACCGTGTAACAAATACCGGTTCCATACGCGTCATTGACAGTCATTTTTTCAACAGAACATTCAGAATAGTCTTTGCCTGAAATTCGTTTTTCGAGGTAAGCAACCGAATTGACGTGCTCCAAAATCGTTTTTCCTTGATGGATATAATCTGCATCGCCTGTGGTTTTGTCATATTTTATCAACCATTTGCCGTATTGAAAATCAATGATATCATTGGCAAAAGCAGTTGAGATGGAAAAAACGATAATGATTATAAAGCTATTAATTGTTTTAATTGAATTCATTTTTGTTAAATGTTTTTATTTTTCAGCCTCTATTTTCAAAACTACGCTTGCTCTGCCGGCTTTTACATCAGGGTTGATTCCTACCGTCATGAGGAAATCTCCTGAATAAGATTTACTTGTCTGTAGAGAAGATTTCGTATCCGGATAAAGATTAATTTCCGAAACTTTATACATTTTTTTTGCGTCCAAACCTTTCAGTTTAACGGGCAAAGCGCTGGATGCTCCGTAGCGATTACCTACCAAATAATTAAACATAACGGCAGAATTTTTATTCACATCTACATACATGAGCGAAGCTACATTACCGGAATAAGGATCGACTAAACGGAATAAATCGCCTTGCCATACCGTCTGTTTAATTGTATTATAGGTATCGAGCGCCTCGCGGCAAAAACGAAAATCTTTTTCACTTAGTTTACTAACCACAATGTCAAAGCCCATTTTCCCCATCATTGCTACGTCTATCTTGAACTTCATGGGTTGTTTTCCCCAGTCTGTTACGTGATTACAAGAGGCAATCGCCGGATAGAAATAAGAATTTTCCCATTGGATAAATATTCGTTCGTAAGGATCGGTATTATCACTTGGCCAGTATTCTGTGAAATATTGCAATATGCCGTAATCCAACCTTCCGCCGCCGCCGGAACATAGCATAACCGGTAGTGTAGGGTATTTGCTGCGAATACGTTCCAACACATTGTATAACCCTTTTACATAATCAACATAAAAATTAGACTGGTTCTTTTGCATGGAAGTATAAGCATTGTATATCACTGCGTTGCAATCCCACTTGATATAGGCTAAGCGGGGATTTTTTGTCAGAAGATTATCAACAATGCCATAAACAAAATCCTGAACTTTTGGATTAGTCAAGTCCAACACCAATTGATTTCTGAAATAATATTCTTCCCTCTGCGGCTGTTTAATCACCCAATCGGGATGATTTTCGTAGAGTTCGCTTTTAGGATTAACCATTTCCGGCTCTATCCAAATACCGAATTTGATGCTGTCTTTAGTCGCTTCTTCCACCAACGATGCGATGCCATTCGGCAATTTGGCCTTGTTTTCCTGCCAATCGCCCAAACCGGCGTGGTCGTCGTTGCGGGGATATTTGTTGGCAAACCATCCGTCGTCGAGTAAAAACAAATCCACTCCTAATTTTCGGGCGTCTTTGAACAGACCTTTCAATATCGTTTCGTTAAAATCAAAATAAGTAGCTTCCCAGTTATTTAATAAGGTATAGCGAGTTCCATTTCCATCTATTAATTTATAATTCTTTGCCCAACGGTGGAGATTGCGGCTTGCTTGCCCTGTTCCCTGATTAGAAAAGATTGTTAAAAAACAAGGAGTTACAAAATCTTGATTTGCTTTGAGAACGTAGGCAGAGGCATAATTATTAATTCCGCCGATAATTCTCAGGTTGTTTTGATTATCTAATTCCAAATCAGCACGATAGTTGCCGCTCCATTCCACAGAGCAAAACAAGACATTTCCTTCGTCCTCAGTAGCCGGCTTATCGAAAGAAACCATAAAAACAGGCGGTTGAAATAAATCAGGGCGTGTTCCTAATTTCGTATCCAAGGTTTTAATACCATGCGTAAGTTTCGATTCTTCGGGTTGCATTTCTTTTGCCCAATCGCCGTGAAATTGTCGCAACCAATAGCTGTTTGCTCTCAGATACAAATTGGCTGAGGCGCATTTATCCAGGACGACATCGCCCTTTTCGTTATGTCGGATAACACTCCACTGCTCAATGATATTTTCTTTATAATACACCTTATAATTCAATTGAACGGTGAAGTCATAAACCGGATCTTTCAATGTGATTGAATAAATCTTAACATTATCGTTTATCGTTCGTACATTTTGGGAAACATACTTCAAATCAAGCGATTTATTTCCGTCGAAATGAGTAACGGCAATTGCCGGCTCAAACAAATTGCGCGACCCTGCCGGAGTATAGGCAGAATTTAATAAACCGGTATAATCCGACTGACGGTATTCCCTGTTGATTTGTTCATATTCTTTCTCATTGCTCAGTTTCTTTCCATAATAAATAAACTGAAGATTCTTTTGAGCATCCACCTGCAAAACCAAAGCATTGTCTTTAGTTTCGATGGAAATCATACTTTGGGCTGACAAAAAAAACGGATAAGTTATAAGACTGACTGTTAATAGATAAATTTTTATAAGTACTTTCATAAATGTTAGATTGAAAAATTTTGTTTCAATATATTATTTTTGATGTGAATATTTCATTTTTTACTGTTTTTACGTTTACCAAATAAATGCCATGAGAGAGATTATCCATACTTATTCTAAAGTTTGTATTATTTATATCTGCTTTACTCAAAATACGAATTCCTTGGATTGAATAAATACCAACAGACATAAAAGGCTCTTTGCAAGTAATTTCCAAATTCTTCGCGGAATAATCAACGCAACAAGTTATTTTATTGGAAGATATAGCCGGAGTGTTAATCCTTGAATCATTGTTTGTTTCTATTCTGAAAACCTTAACATCCGTCATAGGAACAGAAGTTGAAAGAGTTCCTGTAACCGAACTTGTTGTTCCAGACCAAAGTTCTTTCATTGAATAAGTTGTACCCATATCAAGTCCTAATTCATCCATTCCGATTGAAGCGTTTATTGTGCTGCTTGTGTAATTAAATACAACCAGATAAAGGTATTTTCCGGCGTTGTACATAAATAAATTTTCGGCGCCTTTGCTCACTGAGGGCTGATAACCTCGAACAGGATAAAATGACTTTCCTATCCGGGCAATATCATTAACATCCGGATTTGTTAAATATTTTTGAGCTTTTGTTTGAGCATCCGGATTACCCGGAAAAGTGCCTCCTGTACTGAAATTATCGCCGGAATTGTAAAGTCCCGTTATAACAACAGATGTAGTTCTTGCCCTGTTCTCTCCTTCTGTATAGGGATACAGGACAACGTTATCCGGATCGTTATAAGTATATACATTATCTAACCACCAGCCGAAAGAAAGTCCGTTTAAAGTATATTCTGTATCGGAAATCGAACCGTAGGCGTCACAGGCAATTCTTCTTGCCTGAGTATATTGAGCAGGAAACAAAGGCGCTATTGATTCTGTAATAAACATATCAGAATCTAACGTCAATAATTCATTAGAAATATATCTCATACCTACATTATATGCTTGAGTTCCGGTTGTTACTTTCGGGTCGTAATGAGAATCAGCCTCTAATGCGCCATGAGTTAAAAAGTCTAATTTGATGTATTTAAATCCTGCTTTATGAAAACGATTGAGGTAATAATCTATACGCTGTTTTACTGCCGGATGAGTGGGATCTACGGCGTATGCTCCGTCTAATTTACGGATTTGCCCGTTTGCATATAGATAAACATCTTTGTAATGATAATTATTGGCGCCTTCCACAGCCCTGTTCGGGTCTAATCCCCAATCGGCAAAAGGTCCCCAATAGATTCCGGCTATTTGTCCATGTTGTTTGCAATAAGTTACGAAAAGAAATAATTCTTGATCGCTCATATTATCCCAATAGGAGTCTAAATTTAAATAAACTGTATTATCATCATTATGAAAGCTGGTATTTTGCAAATTTGAGTAAATAAAATCCGAAGTTTGAATCGCTCCCACCAAATTAAGTTTATCCTGAAAGCCGCCCCAACTGCTCCATCCGAAAGGCGTCGGACGACCCCATTTTTGTTTGCCTGATACATTTACATTGGCAATTCCATATTCCTCCATTCCTTTTCGCCAATCATCATAAAATCCTACTAATACTTTGGGCGATTTTACTGTTGTTCCGCTAATTGATCCATGTACTATTGCATCTCTTGTTAAGTTGCTGGTAATACCGCCATAACATTCGATATTTGTAATGGATTGATTTCCGGATCCGGTTAAATTAATACCGGTTTTCCATGTATCATGTTCTACGGAGCCAATAACTAAGCCTGTTCGTAAATTTCCATCAAAAATGGCTGTCGCTTCATACGAAGTAGTATTTTGATTCAAAGGTGTAGATTGATATTGCACCCAGGCATCATTATCGTAAGGAACCATTAACATTCTATTATTAGCGCTGGAAGAAGATAAAAATGTATTGGTTGCAGAAGTAACCACAGGAGCCAAATAATTGCTTGATAATTGTTGAGTAGATACTAATTTAACCTCAGTCAAAAAATAGTTTAAACCGGAATATAAATAAAAAATTTGCTGCATAGTAGGCTTGTCTGTTGCCGTGAGTTCTACAATATATTGTGTTCCGGAACCAAAATTATCGGAGATTGATGTACTTGTTATTGTAGCGTTTGTATAATTGGAGCTTTTCAATAAAGTAGTACCGTTTTTTGCTTGAGCAACTACATTTGTCAGGATAGTATTCCCTCTGTAAATGAAATCTGCTGTTTTCGTATTTGTATTGTAATCAATTTTCCATACATCACTCGCAATCGTTTGAGATTTTGTGTATAATGAAGATAATAAACAGATTATAAAACATAAAAATTGAATTATTTTTTTCATTTGTAGAATGTTATAATGAAAGAAACTGCCTTAAGTGTCATTGCGGGCGTAGCGAAGCGAAGACCCGCAATCTCCTGATAATTATCAGGGGATGGCGGGTCAAGCCCGCCATGACAGTCCCCTGCTAAATAATAACTATCAAATTTATTTTGCAATAAACTTAATTGCCTTTGTAACTTGTCCGTTTGTAGCCTTCAGGATATAAACGCCGGAAGCAAGCGGTAATTGCACAGCGGATTTATCTGCTTTAAAAGAAGCGGCAAGCTGCCCGTTCGCTGAATAAACAGAAACCGTATAGCCATCCAGATCAATCAAATTCAACGTACCGTCTGCATAGTAAGCATGAGCCGTTTCAGTTGATACGTTTGTTATTCCTGTCACGTAAGATTGTACGGGAAAATAAAACCATGAAACGCCATAGGCGTCTGTGTATTGTTGCGGCACATATACAATACATGTGTTCCTGTCAACTTTATCTCCGAATCCCCACATACCTATGCCGTTTGCTTCATCATTTACGGGTGGTGTTGGCCATGCAACATAAATTGATTGAATATTGGCGTCTTTATCACATGCCCAATTTTCCAAACGGGTAAGGCTTGCAGGAAGTTTAAGGGTTGTTAAAGCTTGATTATCACTGAATGTCCAAGCGGATATCTTTGTAACACCCTCAGGAACAGTGATAGACTTAACCGATGTACCGTCAAAAGACCATTGGACAATCTCATTTACAGTTGAAGGGATTGTTACAGCATTTAAATTAGCGCAAGATTGGAAAGCACAGACTTTAATTGATGTAACGCCTTCAGGAATAGTCACATTTGTCAAAGTTGAATCTTGCTGGAAACAATGTTCTGAAATCTGTTTCAAATTTGGTGAAAGTTGAATAAATGCCAGTTTCACACAATGAAAAAAAGCGTAGTTTCCAATGACAGACGCATGGTCTGTTCCAGTTACTGCAATCAGATTGGGAGAATCCCTAAAAGCGCTGTCGGCAATCATTGTAATGCTTGTTGGAAGTGTTACTTGCATAAGATTGGGCGATCTTTGAAAAGTACTATTTCCAATTTCTACCACATTGTAGGTTTTTCCTCCATAATCTACTGTTGCCGGAACTGTTACGGTAGCAAATGCGTATCTTGGCTGTGAGCCATCAACAGCCAGTGGCATAGCGGCTGTTTCCGCCGTCAGACTGGCATCGTCCAGATTGTAATACAAATCGCCGATTTGTACTTGCGTTTGTGCTTTTGCACCTAAAGTGAATATGCACAAAATAAATAAAAATAGAGTAAACTTGTTCATAATAATTACATTTTAAATATTAATAAATAACTTTGAATGTTTTTGTTGTTTTGTCTGTTTGCACATTTACAATATAAGTTCCCCGCGACAATGCGGAAACCGGGATTTGTAGCGGGATTGTAGAGATGTTGCCTGCAATGTCTCTATCCAATAATAATTGTCCGGCAATATTGTAAATCCGGACAGATTTTATTGCTTCGCCGGATTGTACAAACAAAATTGCCCTGTTTACATAAACGGAAATTGCAGCCTGATTAATTTCTGCAAGAGCCGTTGGCGAAGGATTGTATAGATGAATGGCAAAACCGCCGCCTTGCGCAGCATGAATGATGCGTTTATCAGCGCTTGTTACGGATATTGTTTCATTTACATACGCTTGAGGCAGCGTATTTGCATCGTCTCCATCACGAAAAATAGTTGCGTCGTATTTCATTCCTGCAGGCAAGAATGAAAAGTCCACTTCCATATCGCGTTCTGTCCAATTAGTCATTCCTCCCACATACCAATCATCGCCTTTCTGTTTTGCAATTGAAATGTATTCGCCTACTTCCGATTCCAAAGGAACCGTTTTGTCCCAAGTGGAAGGTACTTTGGTCAGAAAGTCTTTGATATCCGGAAACTTATTGTATTGAGTAGGTGAATCGGACAAATAGGCGAGCCATTGGTCTAAGATCATATACATCGACATCTCATGCGTAATTGTTCCCATATTCATCGGCGGAGTATTGTCCTTATCAATTGGTACAAATTCCTCTTTCGTTACATTACGCAACAAACCGGGAGTATAATCTTCAGGTCCTGCCAATGAGCGGATAAAAGGGAAAAGCGTTTGATAGTCAGGACCGGTATCGGCACGCCAGAAATTATCTTCCTCGCCTCGTATAGCTTCAAAGCTGAGCATATTGGGAAATGTTCGGTTCAATCCTGTCGGCACCGGACAACCATGAAAAATACCAACCATCTTGTTATCAGCAAGCTTCTGTGCCATCTGTTGTCCCCAGCGCATGGCTATCTGATCGTTGCGATTGAAGAAATCAATTTTTACACCCGATACCCCTTTATTCTTCATCGCTACAACCCAGTCATTCGGATTTTCAAGCACATTGCTCGCCCATGTCCAAACAATGATTTTTACATTCTTTGTTTTTGCATAAGCGCAGAGGATTGCCAAATAAAGATCCTCATCTTGCCAACCCGCATCAATGGTCATATATTCCAAGCCGTTTGCCGAAGCCCAATCGACCCAATACATATAAAGTTGCAAACTCAAGTTGGTATTCCCCGATGGAAAATTGACGCCTTCAAGGACAGCTTTGCTCAACCATTCCCAAGCGCTTTTGCCGGGTTGAATCCACGACAAATCGCCCGTTAATTGGTTCGGTTTAGCAAGCAGATACACCAGATTATTGTTCATCAGTTCTTTATCGTCATTTGAAACAATAAATACCCTCCACGGAAAAGTACGGTTCCCAACGGTTTGCGCAATGTAATCCGCACGAATAGTCGGTTGATGATCGGAATAATAATTGGTTGGATCCTGCACGGCAAGTGGATAACGCGCCCACATTCCTTTCATCGACTTTGCTCCGTTGGTTGTGATGTACAAGCCGGGGTAGTCGTAAGTATCTGCTTCCGTTACCGCTAATTTGACTGACGAACTTGGATAAGCATACAACACAGGCGATACTGCCCATTTGCCGGCTGTCATACCGCTTACGGTTGGATAGATATTATACGTCCGCTCAAAGTTTGAAAAATCGGTACATTCGGGGAAATACACTTTGGGATCGACCGGAAAGTTCAAAACAAAATCCTCGTTATTGATAGTAATTTGACCGCCCAAACTTGTAATGAAACGGTAAGCGACACCTTCGTTGTACGCTCTGACGAGTAAATCATAGTTTTCGTTGAACTGTATAGTTAGCTCATTGTAAGCTTCTGACAAGGTTTTGTCTTTTCCGATGAAAACGCTCAAGGTATCATTTACGCTTCTCGTTGAAGTACCTTTAATAGTTCCTGCGCCGATAACCGTTCCATCTTCTAAATTCAATCCGATCGATGAAGGCGCAACCAATTGCTTTTCTCCATTCCAGATTTCATACTGTGTTCCGCCATTCACGTGCAACAGTATTTTTAATTGTCCGTTAGGAGAAACAACTTCATAATCCGAAGCTCGTAAACTCGTCATTGCGAGCGAAGCGAAGCAAACCACTAAGCTGATTTTTATTGGATCGCTTCGGGCTATCACCCTCGCAATTACGTTGTTAAAGATTTCTTTGTTCATTTCTAATACTTAATTATATCCCGGATTTTGATCTTTGGCAGTAATATCCGGATTTGTTTTGATTTCCGTATCCGGTATCGGGTAGCGAACATGATAGGATTGAATTGTTCCCGATTTTTTCGTCCACGGATTACGTTCTTTAATCAAATTCACAAAATTTCCGGTACGAATCAGGTCTATCCGGCGCCAGCCTTCAAAGCAGAGTTCGCGCATACGCTCGTCCATGATTTGCGTCCGGAATTCAGCCTGTGACATTGCTCCCCATTGTTTATCAGCAGGAAGAACACCTCCCCATGCACGGGTGCGCACTTGGTTCACGAGGCTCACAGCATCTGATGTTTGTCCGAGTTCGTTCAGACATTCGGCTAAACTTAACAACACGTCGGCATAACGGATTAACATACAATTTTTCCCTGAGAGATAAAAAGACCGGGTCGGAGCAGCTGCCGTTCCTTGTATGGCGTCTGTCCGTATATCTTCCCATTTCTTGATATGCGGATCCAATTCGTCGGCTCCCCAGGAAGGAACAGTGAACGTGATGCCTAAATAAGTAAAATCAAACCGGATAGCAACGTTACGGCGCAAATCGCCATCTTCCCAAATTCCGCCATTGGCTTTCATTTTGTAACAGTATTCCGTTGGGAGAGCAACTTCAAAACCGCCAAAGTAGCAGGCTTCGCCAAAATTTGCATAAATAGTGCGGGAACCCATATCCCATTGCCAATAGTTTGGAGCATTCCAATCCGGACTGTAGTCCAACTCAAAAATCGATTCCGGAGAATTAAAGTTTAGGTCCGGAGAAAACAAATTAGAATATTGCGGATCCAAGCTATAACGACTTTTGATGGTTTCAAAGCAATCTTTCGCTTTGCTGAAATCGCGTAATCCGGATTCCTCAGGCGCAGACATATAGGCTTTTCCCAGCATTGCCAATGCAGCGCCGGATGTAGCTCGTTTAGGATCAGTAGCTTGCTTTTCGGGTAAATTTTCCGAAGCATAGGTGAAGTCATCAATAATTTGTCCCCAGACTTTGTCCAAGGGTTGGCGTTTAGTATTCTCCATTGTCGCCATATCAATTACAGGCACTTCGCCCCAATACATGGCGAGTTCGAACATCAACATACCGCGAATGAAACAGGCATCACCTCTCAGCGACCGAATTTTGTTGAGAGTCGCTTCGTCGCTGTTATTTTCTTTTGCAACATCTAACGCATAGATAGCATTTGCAGCGGCAATCACTGTTGGCCACCTTCTATTCCAGAATGCCGCTACCTTTGTATTGGTAGAACTTAACATTCCATTATAATAATCCAACCCCGATTGCTCGGCATCCATCATCTGAACAATCCCTTGTTTGGTTTCGTCCAATCCAACCATCATTAAAGACCATCCTTCGCGTCCGGCTTTTGAACTGCGAAAAGCCGTATATAAACCGTCCACAGCCGGACTGATATTATCCAATTTACTAAATACCTGTTCTTCAGTCAATGAAGACTTCGGCATCTGCATCAAAAAATCCTTGCAGGAAAATACAGTCGTCATTGCGAGAACCAAAATTGCGACGCCTATACACGATTTTATTTTTTTTATTTTTATTGTTGTCATAGTCATATAATATTTTTTATTTTTAGAAAGCCAGATTTAAACCAAATGTAAACATTCGCGTAGGAGGATACCAGTCACCGGTTTCAGGATCATACCCTTTGTATGGGGTCAGAATAAACAGATTCGTACCTGTTGCATAAATGCGTACATTGCTTATTTTCAAATGAGATACCACTTTTGCAGGTAGCGTGTAAGCCAGCGTCAATGCTGACAGGCGCAGAAATGAACCGTCTTGTACCGAGCAATCCATATCACTGATGGAATAGGTAGTATAAGTTTGAACATTGGGGTGTGTTTTATCCGGATCAGGAATGTATTTTAACCACTCTGGATCTTTAGTAGGATCATAATTTGGATTTAATACAGGATTTTTAAGACCGGAGTCATCAAGGATAACACGAGGATATTTGGCTCCTGTATTTGTTGGCGTCCAAGTATTATTAAGCAGGTCAATAGAAGCGGGACCTCGTCCAACGCTTGTTGCCAACGATTCATACATATAGCTTAACTTTTTAGCGCCATAAGAATAATTAAACACAGCGTTTAACGAGATACCTTTATATGTCAAATCGGTAGAGAAACCGCCGTAAGCCTTCGGATCTGTGCTTCCTACAACAACCTTGTCATCAGGACTGATAATGCCATCAGGAACTCCGTTGGGCCCGCTAATGTCTTGTGGATACAAATCACCCGGGTTTACATTACGCCCACTCCAGTCAATCTGGCTTAAACGAGCCATATCAGCTTCTTGCGCAATACCCCCATATTTCAAAATGTATATGTTATTTCGGGGCTGACCAAGAAACAAATTGCCGGTTTTTTGTATTTGTTGGAAGTCGTTATATTCTCCATAATACACGGTCATATCGCCAAACAATTGGGTAACTTTATTCCTGTCGGCTGAATAGTTTGCTGATACATTCCACTCAAAATCTCGTGTCCTGACAATTTGGGCATTCACTGAGAGTTCAATACCTTTGTTTCTTATTGTTCCAACATTTTCAATAGCTGTGCTGAAACCGGAAGTTAATGGTAACGACCGTTTCATCAATAAATTTTTATTGGTAACATCAAATGCATCGGCGGAAAAGCGAATGCGATTGTTGAGAAATGCCATGTCCACGCCAATATTGGCTTGCTGCTGACCTTCCCATGTGATATTCTTTGTTCCCTTGCGTCCATCGGGAGTATAGGTTATTTTCCCGTTGTCTAAAGTAGGATGATATAAAGTCAGGAATGCAAAGTTATCAATATCCTGATTACCAACCACCCCATAACCAACCCGCAGTTTCAACTGGTTAAATATTGACTGATTTTTCATAAAGTTTTCTTCGACTATGTTCCAAGCCGCCGATACCGAAGGAAACAGACCCCATTGATGTCCTGTGGCAAATTTCGACGAACCGTCGTAACGGGCAGTTGCCGTCAAGTAATATTTGCTCATGTAGTCGTAATTAACGCGGGCAATATAGGATTGCAATGTTGAAGTGATGAAATCAGAACTAAGATTCCGCTCGGTATTTCTCGTATTGGAACCAATATTGTAATAAGAGAAATCATTGGTAGCATAACCATTTGCTGAAGAATTAAACCAGTTGCGATCAGTGCGCGTAGCGCTCGTGCCAAGCATAGTATAAAGCCGGTGTAATCCGAATCTTTTCTCGTAAGAAATAGAATTATCCCATTGCCAAATCAACAGATTATCGAAATCCTGTTTGGCGTTACCGCCATTTCCATAACGGATAGCTTGTGCAATGTCGTTGGGTTGGTATTGATAATGTCCTTCATTGAAGTAATCGATGGAGAATGATGTTCGGATATTCAATCCTGTAATTGGATTCAGGTTAATAAAGTTTGCCGATACCAAGCGATTGCGGATGCGGTCGTTATCCATTGTTAATGATTTTATGGGATTAAAATTGTTGTCGTTGTAAGTTCCGTTCCAATTAGGTAGAAATGTCAGCGTATCTGATACGGCAAGAGTAGGATTTGCCGTGCGGGCGCTGTTATACACGTTATCATCGTTAAATACCTGCGATTCGTTGCGTGTAAAAGAAGTGTTTGTTCCAACTTTCAACCACGGCTTAACAGCTAAATCACCATTGAAGCGTCCAGTATATTTTTTATCGCTTAATTGCTTAATCAATCCCTGATTGTCGGCATAACCGAAACTAATGTAATAACCTCCTTTATCTGTTCCCCCTGAGAAAGCGAGGGTATGATTTTGTTGGAGACCTGTACGGGTTACAGCATCAAGCCAATTGTAATCTTGAAAATTGGGATCATTATAAGCATTCACATCATTTTGAGAGAATACAAACCCACCTATATTTCCACCATTTTTATCGAGAGTATAGGGCATTAATACCCTATTGTTCAGATAATAATTACGATATTCTGTCGGTGCATTAGGTAAGCGGGCATCGAAGGAGTTCATTGCCGCTTGAAGGCTTAAATCATACAATTGTTTGCTGTTCATTGTTTTGGGCATGTTGACATAAGACTGAACACCGTACCAGCCGTCGTAAGTTACTCTTCCTTCACCGGCTTTTCCTTTTTTAGTAGTGACAAGTACCACGCCGTTTCGTGCACGGGAGCCATATAGGGCAGTGGACGAAGCGTCTTTCAATACTTCGATGGAAGCGACATCGTTCAAATTGATTGAACTGAATCCGCTACCAAAGTTATCCATCACCAAGCCATCCACTACATAAATCGGATCGGTCGAACCATTAATCGTGTTGATACCGCGTATCCGGATGGAAGCGTCCTGATCCGGTCTTGCCGCGCTATTAACAAACACGCCGGCAACATTTCCCTGCAAAGCCTGAGTAATATTTGTGACCGGTTTTTGTTCCAGCGTTTTGGCAGTTACACTACTCACTGCCCCTGTTAAATCGCTCTTTTTCATCGAAACGCCGACAACCACCACTTCATCCAAAGCCTGTTCGCTTGTCTTCATAACAATGTCGATCGACTTGCGGTTATTGACGGCTACTTCTTGTTTTGCGTATCCTAAATAGGTAAATATTAACGTGGCGTTAGGAGGAACCGAGAGGCTGTATTTTCCGTCCACATCTGTAATAGCGCCTTGCTGAGCGCCTTTCACCATCACACTGACGCCGATTAAGGCATCAGTTCCGTCCGTCACCGTTCCGCCGACAATGATTTGCTGCTGTGCAAACATAGCGGAACTGAATAACATAAAAAGAAGTAAAATTTTAATTCTCATATTGTATAAATTAAATGAATGATCAACTTTGTTAATTTTATGTTTTTTATAATATATTAGTGCAAAGTTATGAATATGTCTGCGACAAAAAATGTATAAATGACGCAAAAAATAGTAACTTTGAAGCATTAGGGGAAAGAGTTAGGATTAGGAGAAAAAGTTGTGGGAGTGTTTAGTGATTTATGTCCGGCTGTAGCGTTTTCGGAATTGAGCGATTTCGTCGGACAAGATTAGGGTATGTTTTTCTGTGGACGAGTGGTATATTTTTTGTTTATTTCCCCATTCTGTTTTTCAAACTCTTTGGGAGTCATGCCGAACTGTTTCAAAAATAATTTTCCGAAGTAAGAAGGGGAATTTATTCCTACCATGTAACAAATGTCTCCTATGCGGAATTTACCTTCTTGAATAAGTTCTGCCGCTTTCTTTAGCCGTATCAGGCAAATGAAATCGACAGGGGAAAGGTTGAACAGGTTTTTGATTTTTCGCAGCAGGTTGGAGCGGCTCATGCCAAGATCTTCCGCCATGCGTTCTACCCCGAAATTAATGTTGGTAATGTTGCTTTGGATTTCCTTGATGACACGGTTGGCAAATTCTTCATCGCCTTTGTTCATCTGCATATTGTGGACAGGAAAGAACGGACGTTTCGAGAAGGCTTCCCACTCGATGCGGCGATTGCTGAGCAAAGATAATACTTGCGTTTTCAGATAATTGAAAGAAAACGGTTTCTCTACGTAGGCTTCGGCGCCGAATTTCAGTCCGTTGATTTTACTCTCGAGGTCATTTTTAGCCGTGAGGAAAATGACCGGAATGTGACACAAATTGATGTCCGCTTTTATTGTCTTACACAGTTCGTAGCCGTTCATCACGGGCATCATGATGTCGCTTATTACCAAATCAATGTGATTACTTCTCAATACTTCGAGGGCTTCATATCCATTGTGCGCTGTTTCAACGGTAAAATATTCTTCCAAACGTTCCTGAATAAAAAGAAGCATATCTTCATTATCTTCAACCAACAGAAGAGTATATCCTTTCATATTTTCATCCGTTTCCAATGAAGATTCTTCGTCAAGCGTTACAATGTCTTGTTGCACTGTTTTTTCCGTTTCCTCCCTGATTTTTTCTTCATTGATAGGGATAGTAAGCACGAACGTATTGTCGGATTGTTCCGGGTCAAGATACAGACTGCCTTTGTGGAGCAGGGCAAGCGAACGAGCCAAAGGCAGACCGATGCCTACGCCTTGCCGCGACTCCCGCTTTTTATCTATTTGATAGAATGGTTCAAAAATGCGGATACCAAGTTCCGGTGAGATTTTTTCGCCATCACTAACTACATGCACGGTGAAGGTTGTTTCATCTTTCGATAGCTCCACTAAAATAGTTTGCCGTGCATATTTCAAGGCATTGTTCAGCAGGTTACTCAAAATTTTGGTAACTGCTTCCCTGTCGATAGCGGCGATAATACTTCTGTCGGGAATGTTTCGTAACAATTCCTTTTTCTTTTGTAAAATAGTCGGCTCAAAACGCGCCATGGTTTCGTTGAGTAAAATAGTGATGTCCACATTTTCAAACTTCAAATCAAATTTCTCGGCGCCTATCTTTTGAAAGTCGAGTAATTGTCCTGCCAAATCAAGCAGGCGTTTGGTGTTTTGTCCAATGACTGAGAGGTTTTTGTTTAACTTCGGCTCGCTGATATTCATTTCGTTAATCGCTTCCATCGGACCATTGATGAGCGTCAAAGGCGTGCGAATTTCGTGAGCGATTGCCGTAAAGAAACTGATTTTTGATTCGTAGAGTTCCTTTTCTTTTTCTATTTCAAACAACTTTTGACGCTCTTCCATTTGCTTATCCTTGTGCCGTCTGTACCAGAGAAACCAACACAATACCGCAGCAATACCACATAAAACATATAGCATATATGCCAAAGCCGATTTCCACCAAGGCGGGAGAATGACAATCGAAAGTGTACGCGAAGCATACAGGCTGCCATTTCTCCCGTCTGTTGCCCTGACAGTGAAAGTGTAATCGCCCGGAGGCAATTTGGTAAAAGAGATATTCCGGTTGCTTGCCGCCTTTATCCAATCTTTATCTAAAGGCTCCATTATATAATAATATTGATTAGCTGCCGTAGTTGAATAACTTAATAAAGCTACATCAAAACTAATGTTTGATTGGTCATGAGGTAAGATAATTTTGTCTGTATGTATAATTGATTGTGTAATAGGCGAATGATTGGCAGTATGCACTGTTACTTCTTGATTATCAATGCTAAATTTAGTGATGTAGAGCGGATAAGGCGAATGAATGACTTCAGATGAATTAGGGTCAAACGCTATCAATCCTTCGATGCCGCCGAAGTAGAATTTTCCATCTTTTCCTTTCAGGGCTGATTTGTAGCTGAATTGATTACCAAGCAATCCGTCTTTGGTAGTATAAGTACGCACATACTTTGTATCCGGATTAAAACATACCAAACCCCGATTAGTACCAAACCAAAGATTATGCTTTTCATCTTCCAATATCTTGTAGGAAACATCATCGGGCAATCCGTCCTGAACAGAATACGCAGTAAAATTGTCTGATTGCAGGTTGTAACAGCAGATTCCGCCGCGGTCGGTAGAAAGCCAGATAGAGCCTCTGCTGTCTTGCATTATCGAACTGATCGAATTGGAACTAAGTGTATTATTTTGTCCTTTTTCATAAATATATTTCTTAAATGAACCACTGGACGGCGTATATTTCCACAATCCGCTACCCATCGTAGCAAACCAAAGGATACCGTCGCTGTCTTCAAATATGTCGAATATCCAGTCGTAACCTACTGTATCCACTCTGCTGAAAGCAAGCCAACCGGGCGCCGCTTTACATAAACCCCAACCGGTGCCTATCCAACGTTCGCCTCTGCTGTCAATAAAAAAGGAATAAACGCTTCCTTCGCCAATACCTAATTGTTCGGGAGTATAATGTTTTATCCCGCCGCCGGGAAGTTGCACTACATCCATTCCCTGCTTAAACAGTCCGCAATAGACTTGGTTGTTATAGACCGACATTGACAGCGTTATCAGATGATTTTTCCCGCCTGGAATATTATAATTCACCTGTTTTACTTTACCGGTAGCAATGTCGAGCATATTGATTCCACCATCTTCCGTACCTATCCAGACGTTTCCGGAATCGTCTGAAGCAATTTCCCGTACTCGTTTCGTGCTCAATGAATTGGCATCGCTTCCGGGTACGTATTTCTCGAACACCATGTCCCGGTTAGGCAGATAGTTCACGCCGCCAAACATTGTTCCCAACCAAACGCCGTCGTCTCTGTCACGATAAAGCGTATAAATTATTTTATCTGATAAGCTGAACGGACGCATTAAATCGGGTAATAAATGAATAACTCGGTTTTTACTTTCGTTGATGATAAACATACCTTCGTTTGTGCCTACCCAAAGTTCATTTTTCCAAAACATTAAATTGCGGACGACTGTTTTGGAGGCTTCAAGTAATGAAATCTTTAACAGTTCATCAGTTGTAGGATTGTATTTCATCACTTCGCCTTCTTGAATAGCCATTGCAATCCAATCGCCGTAATCACATATTGCATTGATGTTTTTCCCTTGTAGCGAACGACCGGTTTTGTCTTTTATGTAATGCTCGAAACGGTCGGTTTTATCGTTGTAACGAAACAGTCCTACACCCCAAGCGCCTACCCAAACTTCGCCGTTAGCACGCACACAAATGCAATCCGGAGCTTCCGTTTTGAGATTCTCCTGATTAGTCAATTTATAGTAATAGAGCTGTTTATCTTTATAACGAAAAACGCCTTGGTCTGGAATCACTACCCAAATGTTGCCAACAGAGTCAGCTACGATATTAGATACCCAATTGTTCATATCTACAGCTTCCTTCGTTTTTAAATTAACAGCAGTGAAGATATCTGAAACCGGATTATATTGATAAACGCCACGGTCGGTTCCTACCCAAAGAATGGAGTCTTTATCCTCGAACAAAGCGGAGATGTTATGATTACCCGTACCGGCGATGTAGTCGTCGCAGTCTTTTTGTACAATGGAAGTACCGTCAAAACGATTCAAGCCGTTTTTAGTTCCAAACCATATAAAACCGTAGCTGTCTTGCACAATAGCTTTCACATTGCTTTCTGATAAACCGTTTTCCACCGAAATGCGGGAGAAATAATAGTTTGACAAGCCTCTGTCTTCTGCAAGAATAGCGCTGGAAAAACAGAGGAGACATAATAATACCGGTAGAGTTTGCTTTCTCATAGTACAAAGGTATGCAATAAACAGGAGAAATCATTTCCTGAACACATACTTATTAATATCCAACTCCTTCACTTTTTGATAATAAACTTCCGCTTTATCCTCTTCTCCCAAACCGCTGTAACCTAAAGCCATTACGTAATAACAATGGATTTTATTCCGGGTGTTCAAATCATCATCCCATATTGCCAAGTCGGGCAGGGAAACTGCGAAATAATCAATTTTGCATTCGTCGAACAGATGTTTTTCTCCGTGAGCAATCAATTTGTTGAAACGGCTTTCGGCTTTGTTTTCATCGCCCAATTCCCGCCATGCCAGACCTTGATAAAAGATTTTATCGGGTTGTTGATCGTTATAGAAAAAGGCTTGAACGGGTTCGGAAGCGCCAATCGTCGCTTTAGAGAAATATTCTCTTGCACGTTCCGTATCTCCTAATCCTTTATATGCCATTCCTTTGTAATAATGAATTTCGTTTTCTTCGGCATTAAACAATTTTCCTTCTCCAAGATTTTCAGGATAGACATCTGTTTCATTAAGCAAATCTATAGCCTCTTTGTAATTCTTTTCTGCGATTGCTTTTTTTGCCAATTCCAACCGGCACAAAACATATTGCCCTGTCGCTTTGCCTTCCCCACCTTCCCATGGATGGAATTTTCGTTGGTCGATCATGGCTTTTGCTTCTTCATATCGTCCCAATTGATTCAGCAAGGTTACAAATTCCAGATAGAGGTCATCTCTTTGCTGAACAATATCCATCCTTGATTCGAGGAAGTACAAACGTTCTGCCGGAGGATAATTCAACCGTTTGCGCAATTGGTCTAATTCCATTAGTATGCGTGCATCATTTTCATTCAAATAATAAGCTTTTTCTAAAAGAGAAATTGTTTTCTGAACATCCTTTTGTTTGTTAAACGCCGCAAGCGCAAGATTCCTCAACACTGTGGGATAATTTGGGTTGATGGATGCTGAAAGTTCCCAACAAGCGATTGCCTCATCGTATTGCTGCTTATCATACCACAAGTTTCCAAGATAATAAGGGGCATAAGCATCTTTAGGATTCTCTGTACAAGCCGTTTGGAGAGCTAAAATAGCTTCTAAACGATTAGGAAAACAATAATCGGGCGATTGTTTAGCGGCTAATTCAAACGTTTGTTTGGCTTCCTTTTCTTTTCCCAACATTTTATAGGCGTATGCTTGATAATAATAGGTCATGGGGGAAGGATTAGCCCAATCTATACACATCTGCAACAAAAGTATAGCTTCTTCATACAGTCCGTCTTGAATATAATCCAGCGCAATTTCTTCGTAATTATGGCTATCACGAAAGTTTGTCATTGCGGGCTTGACCCGCCATCCCTTGATACCTGCAGGGGATCCCGCGTCAAGCGCGGGATGACAATTCTTTTCACTGGATTGCTTCGGGCTATCGCCCTCGCAATGACGAAAAACAGACTCTGGATACAGTTTTTTATCCGTGATCAAGTATTGTTCAAAGAAACAGCCAAAGTTAAACCGATCAATTTTCAACGATTCATCAATCCATTTTAACGCTTCATTTTTCGCTCCTTTATGACGTAAAATAGCTGCTTTGAGATGACGGGCGCGGTGATTATGCCAATTGCGAACCAAGGATTTTTCAATCTCTTCTTCAGCATCTTCCCAGCGTCCGTCGATGATTGACAGTTGCGCTAAAGAATAAAAAGCCGCATCTTGCCAGGCAGCATTCCATGTGGCTTTGTAGAACGATTCGTATGCTTCATCATTTTTCCCCAGAAATTTAAGCGTTAATCCCAGATTATAATAGGGTTCGCCATCGTAAGGATTCGGATTTCGTGCTGTAAGTGTTTCTATGGCACGGCGGAAATATGGAAGCGCTTCCGCGAATTTTCCTTTACGGAACAACCACAATCCCATAGCATTATTATTGCGCACATCGGACGGGTCGCGACGCAAAGCCTCCAGATAATAATCGGTTGCTTTATACGTGGCATGACGATATTGCTCAATATGCAATCCGGTCAAATACAGTTGTTCAGTCGTTTCAATATCAGCAGGGAGTAAGGCTCTTTGCGCCGGTTGTGGTAAAGGTTTAACCGTTTCCTTTTCAGGTTTCCAAGATAGAATCAAAGCGTTGTCATTGCGGGCTTGACCCGCAATCCACCGATATACTTCTACCGTTAAATCATTATATTTTACAGCATTCAACGCAATCTTTTTCTCATAAACGGCTTTTGGAGATAAAGAGACAATGTCTTCCAACAAAGTTTTACCATTCGCCTTTAAAACAATCTTTGCATTATTTAAATCACAGGTTGCAAGTAATTTAATTTTGGC
>Ga0209629_10000480_pt1 | contig 21961 bp, 17 predicted proteins | sample TergutCu122P5_FD_187286 | JGI IMG/M metagenome (GOLD analysis project Ga0209629, IMG submission 187286) | Cubitermes ugandensis P5 segment gut microbial communities from Kakamega Forest, Kenya - Cu122 P5 (SPAdes) (version 2) | ecosystem: Host-associated > Arthropoda: Insects > Digestive system...
GTTTGCAGACCAGTTGCTTCGGCTGGCCGGCTAGGCTTCGGCTATCAAAGTTCAGAGGGAGCGGCTTGCACACAAAAACGAAAATGGTTCATTTTGCAAAAGGCTCATTACAAACAAATTGCAATCAAAGCCATGCCTGCTCTCGCTCATAGACTTCTGTAGATACCTTTGCACCATTTGGAGACAATAAATAGGGTTGATTAAACCATCGTCCGCCACACTGCCACAGAAAATACCTTTTCGATACATGGTGTTCACGATACGACAGCTAAGCGTCCTTTTTTATAGCATAACAGCGGAAAAGAACGCAAGAGTATTTCAGCCAGACATTTGTTGCGATTATCATGACTCCTCTTCCGGCAGCCAGTTGTCATCCATAATTTCGGCAAATGTCCATGGGCAGGTTTCGGGGAAAACGGCCAAGTCGGTCTCAGCGATGGCTTGGATCAAAGCATCATTCCATACACTTTTCCACCATTCTCGATCAGCAAGTTGAGATCGTTGGCTCGGCATTTCTGTCAGCGCACGTATAAAAAGTTTACGTCGAACTTCGGCTATCAACCGCCAGCTTTTACTCCGGCATTCCGGCTGGTATTGCCATCTTAAGAGATGCGCCAAGAGGGCAGACATGCGTTTCATCAGTTCGCGCTGTTCAGCCCAGCCCACGTCCTCTATTTCCTCGGCGATGTTTTCAATATCGAGCAGGTCGAAGCGCCCGGCCCGCAACAGCCCTGCCTGCTCGTTGGCCCAGGCGACGACATCGGTTTCATATGAAGTGGTCATGATTGTCCCTCAATCAGATAACAGATTCGACGCAGTGGACATCGACGATTGAATCTTTAAGGAAAGGGATTGGCGGCACCAATTCGCCGCTTTTGTATTCGATGCTGAATTGGTACACTATTTTCCCCGTTCAGGCAAATTCAATCGTCACCACACCAACAAACCACCCTTCTCTTTCAGCACACCATGGAACAGATCATCACCACCCTCGCCGCCTTCAGCCGCGCCGACTGGCTGCTCGCCGCCCTTGCCGCCATCAATATTTTTGGCTTTATTATCTTGGCCTGTCGCAAAAATACTACCGATTTCACGCCGATTTTCGCCCGTTTCGATCTGGCTGAACAGTCACGGGAACGGCTGGAGCGGCTCTTGCGCGAGGAAACGGGCCGTGGCCGTGAGGAGGCCGCCGCTCAGGCCCAGCGGGCGCGCGAGGAGGCGCGGGCCGAAGCCTTCGCCCTGCGCGGTGAAGTTAGCGATGGACTGCGCGGTTTTGGTGATTCTTTGATTAAAAACATGGGAGAAATCGCCATCTTGCAGAAGGCGCAGTTGGATATTTTTGCGGCTCGGCTCGATCGGCTCAGCGAATCGAATGCCGCGAGTCTCGAAAACCTGCGTCTGGCCGTCGAGACGCGGCTCAAAGGCATTCAGGATGACAATGCCCAGCAACTCGACAAGATGCGGGCCACCGTCGAGGAAAAGCTGCAAGGGACGCTCGAAAAACGTCTCGGCGAATCGTTCAAACAGGTGTCGGAACGGCTGGAGCAGGTGCATCAGGGGCTGGGCGAGATGCAGGCCCTGGCCACCGGCGTCGGCGACCTGAAGAAAGCCCTGACTAACGTCAAGGTGCGCGGCGGCTGGGGCGAAATCCAGCTCGAAGCGCTACTTGAGGAAATCATGGCGCCGGAGCAGTTCGCAAAAAACGTCCGCCCCAACCCGGCCTCAAACGAAGTGGTGGAATTCGCCATCAAATTGCCAGGCCAGGACGATGCGCCGGTGTTTTTGCCGATCGACGCCAAATTCCCGATCGAGGATTATCAGCGCCTCACCGAAGCCCAGGAGAAGACCGGGCCGGAAGCGCTCGAAACCGCCGAAGCCGCCGCCAAAATGCTGGTCAGCCGTCTCAGACAGTGCGCGAAAGATATTCATGACAAATATATTCTGCCGCCAGCGACCACCGATTTCGCCGTCATGTTTCTGCCGACCGAAGGTCTGTACGCCGAGGTGGCCCGCCGTCCGGCCCTGATCGAAACGATGCAGCGGGACTTCCACGTCATCATCGCCGGGCCAACCACCTGTGCCGCCCTGTTGAACAGCCTGCGCATGGGTTTCAAGACTCTCGCCATCCAGAAGCGTTCCGGCGAGGTCTGGACGCTTTTAGGCGCCGTAAAAAGCGAGTTCGGCAAATTCGGCGAAGCTCTCGATAATGTTCGCAAAAAACTGGAGCAAGCCACGAGCGGCATGGACAAAGCCGCCGTCCGCAGCCGCGCCATCGAACGCGCCCTGCGCGGCGTCGAGGGACCGCAAATCGAAGGACAAAGCGATTCGGATGAGAGCGATGACCGGCTGGCCGCCTCTGCGGATCAGCCTTTATTGTTCTGATGCCAGATGAACTGGCGGCAAATGCCACGGATGATTTTCGCGTCCTTTTTGCCGAGGCGCATACGGTGAAAAAACTGGCGGATATTGTTCATCCAATAGGCGTGGTTGTTTTCCTGCAAAAAATCAATGCGCACCAGCGCCTCTTCGACATGGGCGTACATGCCTTCCAGTTCGTGGCTGTCGGCCAGCCTGGGTCGCGGCTCGATGGCTCGTGGCTCGTACTCCAGGGCATAGAAGAATTCATAGCAATGAATCGCCACCGCCTGCGCCAAATTCAGCGACGAGAAACCGGCGGTCGGGATGGTGGATAGCAACTGGCAGTATTTCAGGTCTTCATTGGTCAGGCCAGCGTCTTCCGGGCCAAAGAGAATGGCAACCTGATTTTCCGGCAGATCGTCCAGCACCTGGCTGACAACTTGGCGTGGGCTGCGTTCGAGCACCCGCTGACGGCCATGCCGCGCCGTCGTGCCGATGACCACAGAAAAAGGCGCCACCGCTTCGGCCAGATGGTCATAAACCAGCATGGTTTGCAAGAGCGGCGCCGCCTTGTGCGTGGCCAGTTTGGCCATGGCCTCGTGGTCAAACGGCTTCTCACCAGCGTGTGGGTCGCGGACGACAATCAGCCGCTCGATACCCATGTTGTGGGCGACGCGGGCGGCGGCGCCAATATTCTCCGGAAATTTCGGGCGCACCAGGATAATGGCCAGATGCGATAGCAGATCGGAAACCGGATACTCGGCGGCAATCATTTCGTCGAATCGTTCAGCGGCAGGCGCCCCATCCCATCGTAATCCTGGGCCGATGGCCGGTCTTGTGCGCTCGGCATCAGGCGTTTCAGCATCGGCATGACGCCGGATTCCGATTTCTCGAAACGCTGCTCGGCCTCTTTCAGCGTCACCTGCCAGGCCGGGGCAAAGCCCGGCGCTTTTTCGAACATGATATCAAGCGCGGTTTGGTAGATATAAAACTGGCGGATCTCCTTGCGGCCCGGTTTCTGGTTCAGCGACTGCACGGTGATGCGCAGATTGTCGCGCTCCTTTTTCAGTTGCTCCAGTTCCGCCTTGCGCCGCTCGGTCTCGCCGGCGTCGATTTCCAGCTTGGTATGCAGATGCGTGCGTAAGCGCTCGATCTCCCGCCGCAGTTCCCGGCGGCGGAAAAAGCCGCGCACCATGGTCACGACGCACAGGACCAGCCCCAGCGCCAGACCCCAGACAAACCGGCTGCGCAACAAAGACGCAAGCAAATCATCCATACGTTCCTCCATTGATAGAAAAGGGATGAAAACAGGGCATCACCATTATGCGAAAGCGGGCGGCAAGTCAAGGCGAATAGCGGCGAGTGCCCTGGCCGCTGGCCCCGCCCTTTTGGCGCCGGCCATCTTCCTCGATGACGAAATTGAGATGTCGGCGGCGGCGATCGGCCTCGATGAGGCGCACGGCGAGCGTATCGCCGATGGTAAAAATTCTGTGTGAAAGCTCGCCGGTCAGTCGCTGCTTTTCCCGGTCATAAAAGTAGTATTCCGGCAACGTGTCGAGGGCGACGGCGCCGGTCACCGGCGGCTCGGCGATGTCGATGAAAATCATCGTCTGGCTGAAGCCGGCAATGACGGCGGCAAAGGTCTCGCCCAGGCGGTCGGCCATGAAAATCACGCGCAGGCGGTCGTTCATTTCCCGGCTCACGGTGATAGCCAGGCGTTCACGCGACGACAGCCAGTCGCCCTCTTCGCGCCGCCGCTCTGGGCTGATTTCTTCGGGTTGGCCAGCGAACAGCCGCGTCAGCGCCCGGTGAACGAGCAAATCGGGATAGCGGCGGATCGGCGAGGTGAAATGGCAGTAGCAAGCGGCGGCCAGGGCGAAATGCCCGGCGTTTTCCGGGGCGTAACGGGCCTGGCGCAGTGTGCGCAGCAGGAGATTACCGATGACATATTCCTTGCCAGCGCCTTCGGCCTGGTGCAGCACCTCGTGAAACCAGGCTGGGCTGAGTGCCGGTGGCGGCGGGTTCAGCCCCAGCGAACGAATCAGTTGGTAAAAATTTTCCGTCTTTTCCTCGTCCGGAACTTCATGAATGCGATATAAAAAGGCCCGGTTCCTGGCGGTGAGTTCCTCGGCGACAGCCATGTTGGCCGCCAGCATACATTCCTCGATCAATTGCTGCGCCGCTCCAGCCTGGCGCCCGGCGAGCGAGGCCACATGTCCCGCCGCATCGAGCGTGAAAACCGGCTCGGCAATGGTCAGATTGATGGCGCCCCGCTCTTCGCGCCGCCGCCGTAACCGGACGGCAAGTTCATTCGCGACAAGAATGGTTCGTTGCCAGGGTTCCGTCACATCCTGGCCGGCCAGTACCACCGCCGCTTCGGCATAGGTGCAGCGTCTGGCACTAACGATCAGCGACCGGCAAAAGGATTTGCCCAGCAACTCACCGGTGGCGGAAAAGTCGAGGGTGGCGGTCAGGCAAAAACGCGGCTCACCCGGCCTGAGACTGCACAAGTCATTGGATAAGCGCTCCGGCAGCATCGGGATGACCAGGCCAGGAAAATAGATCGAGGTGCCGCGTTTTCTGGCCTCAGTATCAAGGGCGCCGCCTGGCCGCACATAGTGGCCGACATCGGCAATCGACACATAAAGGCGGAAACCATCGCCGCGCCGCTCGACGGCGATGGCGTCGTCGAAATCCTTGGCGTCGTCACCGTCGATGGTGATATGAAAAATCTGGCGCAGGTCGCAACGATCCGGCGGGCAATCGGCATCAGCGCTGGGTTCAGGCATGGCGGCGGCTTCATCGAGGGCGGCCTGGGGAAATTCCACGGGCAACTCATGGGCCAGGATAACCAGGCGTGCCTGCACATACGCGCTGTCGGGATCGCCGAGAATTTCCCGCAAAAACACGCTGGCTCGGCCTGGCGAAATCGCCTCGGCCAGCAGCTCGGCCAGCACCATCTGGCCATCGGCTTCCGGGTCGATTGGGCCATCCGCCGCGAGCGGCAAAACCTCCGGATAATGGCCGTCTTCCGGCAAAAAGACCGCCCGCCGTTTTTCCAGACGGCAAATACCGGCCAAGAACGTTCGCCGCCGCTCGACGACGCCGACAATTTCGCCTTCGCCGCTTTTATTCAGTTTGCCGAGAGCGACCAAGACCGTATCGCCGTGCCAGGCGTCTGTCACCTTGCGGGCTGGAATGAAAATATCATCGGCTTGACCCGCCACTTTGACAAAGCCAAAGCCCTTGTCGGTGCGGGAAAAAACACCGGTCACGAATTTTCCGGCGGCCAGACGCCAGCGGTTGCGGCCATGCCGCTCGATCAAGCCGAGATGGAGCAAGCGGTCAATCTCGCCGGTCGCGACGCCATGACCGGCAATATCCCTGGCCAGGGCCGATTTGCCATGACCATACAGCCACAGCAGCATGGCCCGTTCGCCAGCGGTCAGACCGGCGCCCAAGCCAGTGGCCTCAGCCTTTTTGCCAGCCTTCCGGCCCTGCCAGCCGCGCCCTCGCCTGGGCCTTTTTGTAAACATGGTTTTCCGTTCCGCAAAAGTTGTAAAGTCCGGTATACTACATATTTCCGCTTTTTCCAGGCCACGCCGCCCACCGCCTTCCACGAGGAACGCCATGCAGAAGAAACAGATTCCCTTTGATACCGCCCGCTACCGGGCGCAAATGGAACCAATTCTGGCCGGTCACGCCAAGACGGAAATCTTCTGGGACGCCCTCGAATTCGCCGAGCGGGCGCATCACGGCCAGTGGCGCAAGGCCGGCGACGCCTATATCCTGCATCCCTGCTCGGTGGCCAGGATTCTCGCGGAAGAGATGGGGATTGTCAACCCGGAGATCATGGCGGCGGCGCTGTTGCACGACACCATCGAGGATGTGCCGGAGGTGACCGACGAAGTGATCGGGCGGCGCTTCGGCGCCTATGTACAGGCGATTGTCGAAGGCTGCACGAAAATCAGCCACGAATCGGTTGACCGCCACCTCAGCGCCCACCTGACACACAGAAAATTGTTCTCCGGCGCCTCGCTGCGCCCGGAGGTTATGCTGGTCAAATTGGCCGACCGGCTGCACAACCTGCGCACTCTCTACGCCCTGCCGAAAAAGAAGCGGCAGCAAGTCGCCGACGAAACCCTGAACATCTACGCGCCGCTGTCGTCCCTGTTCGGTTTTTTCGACATCAAACGCGAGATGTATAACCTGGCTATCAGTTTCCGCTACAAACGGCGCAGCGACCTCATCAATGCCCATACCAAGGAATTGCGCGACAACCCGGTGGCCAATACCCTGGTCGAAACCCTGCGCCAGAAGATGAGTGAAATGGGCCTCGACTGCGAGGTCAACCTCCGCGTCAAGGATTTGTGGGCTTATTACGACAGCCGCAACCATATTCTGCTCGACCGTATCGAATTCCCCATCGAAATTCATCTCGTCACCACCGATACCGACAGTTGCTACCGCGTTTTGGGCGTCCTGCACGCCACCTGCCAGCCCCTGCCACGCACCATCCGCGATTTCATCGCCAATCCGAAAAAACTCACCGGCTACCGCAGCCTGCACAGCCGCGCCGTGGTCGGCGGTCTGCCACTGCTTTTCAAAATCAGAACGCGAGAGATGATCCAGTGCGCCCAACGCGGCAACTGGCAAAACTGGCTGTCGAACGACGGCGCGCTGAACCTGGAATTCATGAAAGAAATCCAGGAATTTTTCAATGTCCTGGGCGCCGCCGACGCTCCAGGCTACCAGAATGTCATCGCCGCCAACGAATCGAAAGAAATCTATACCTACACGCCGCGCGGCGATATCATCCGCCTGCCCTACAAAGCGACGGTTCTCGATTTCGCCTTCCAGGTGCATTCGGAGCTTGGACGCGCCTGTCAGGGCGGTTTGATCCGTAACAAAATGTATCCTATCGACCAGGTACTGCGCGACGGCGATATTGTCAAAATTGTCCGCGCCGAGCAACCGATCCAGTTTCCGCAGGAAACGCTGGGCTGGGTGCGGACGAGCACGGCGCGGGCTGGGCTGGCCGAGGATTTCCGTATCCGCCGCCGCAAAGTGACGAAAGAAATCGGCTACACCATGCTGCGCCAGGAACTTCACCGCTACGGTTTTTCCCCCGACATGCTCGAAGGCGACAGTCGCGAGGCCCTGTTACGCGCCCTGGATCTGCCCGATTTCGATGAGATGTGTGGCCGCATCGGCGAGGGAAAGATACATCTTATCACCATCATGGAGTTGATCAGAGACGATTTCTACGGCGGCGCCGCGCCGTTGGTGACGCCGACCGGCGGTTTCAACTCGGTGAAGCTGTCCACCCTCGACCCGGTCTGCGTCAAGCTGTCGTCCTGCTGCAAACCCGACCCGACCGGCCACGACAACTTAGCCCTCCTGACCGAACGCGGCGTCTCGGTGCATCAGAAAAGATGCCAGCAACTGCGAACGATTTCCTTTCAGCGCGACGATGCCGTGGATATTTCCTGGAAACTCAAGGAAACCCCGGTGGAAAAGATGCAGGAACTGCATCTGCGCGGTCTCAGCCGCCTGGAAGTCCTCCGTCTGATCGCCTATGCGCCGGAGGCTTTGCGGCTCCATACCCTGCAAGCGGTAGGCGACGAGGCAAATCCCGACGGGTGGCGACTGCTTTTCCAACCGACCGACCTGCTGGCGCTGCAACGGGTGCTTCGCCATTTCCGCAGGTCAGGATATTCCTTCGATTTCTTCCTGCAATGCTGAGAGTATCGCTAAGCGGCAAGCCGCCAAATAATTTTTTGTATTCCACCAGACGAGATGCTATCCTGATACGGTTAAGGGCTTACTTTTCGTCGCGTTTTTTATCGTCGCCGGCGGGCGGTTTTGTAAGGAACGGCTATGGAAACAAAAGAAGAAATATTGGCGCGGATATTGCCGCGGGCGGTGCTGGAGCCACTCACACTGGAAGCGAGGGTCGCCCTGCCGGAGTTTCCACGCAACGTCGGTTATGTGGTCATTCACAAGTTCCCGTTCCGGATTGGCCGCGAGTCACGGGTGCGCGTCAGCCGCCAAGGTGGCTTGGAGCGGGTCGAGCGCCTGCACCTGACCGACGAAGACCCCAACAACGATCTCTATCTGGTCGATTCCGGCCAGTATCTGAATATTTCCCGCGAACATCTGCAAATTGAGATCCGCAATGGCGCCTATGTGGCGGTTGACCGTGGCAGCGCCTGCGGCACCCGCGTCGGCGACAACAGCATCGGCGGCGACGACAAGTTGGGCGTTTCCTCTCTCAGCGACGACGACATCATCGTCTTCGGCACGAAAACTTCTCCTTATCAGTACCGCTTCGTCAGCTTCGACGGCTTCAAGCTCGTGAAGAAAAAAATCTGAATCAGCGCGACCGGTTGAACCAGGAATTCAGGCGCGGCGACGCCGGTTCCGGCACGGCGTCCGATTCCGGAATGACGAGCCGGCTGGTGGCGGTGGGCGGCACAGGTTGCTCGACCATTGACTCGAGCGTCGCGTCCATGCGCAGGCGGTAATCGGTCGAAGAGATGATCGAGCCATCCGCCGGGTCAACCAGCCTGGCTGAAACATAAAGCGTATACCCGGCCCGGGAATAGGTGCCGACGAGAATCGCCTGCGCTTTGACATCTGGCGACAGACGGCGCAGATCCCGCGACAAGATGGTTTCTCCGTGGCGTGGCGTGATGTCGAGGCTGTCGGCCAGCTTGATTTCCCGGACCTGATAACCCAGTTGCGCCAAACGCGAGGCCATATGTTCCTGGACAGCGCGGCCAAACTGACTGGTTTTGCTCAAGTCATTGTTATCGACAAAGGTGGTGGTCAGGATCGGCATATCCGGGTCACGCGGCGAAAGCGGCGGCATGGCGGTCTCGGCCAGGGTGTCGGCGGCGGTGTAGGCCAGTTCGACCAAGTCGGTGTCCCGGCCCAACAGGCCTTCCATGCCGGTGCCATTGAAGCGGGCGCAGGAGGCGGCGGCGAAAACGACGGCCAAGAGCAGCGGCCAGCGGGTGAAACGCGGCAAAAAAGACATGAACATCTCCTTCAAAATTACGGACGCGGTGGCGGAATCGGGACGATGGCTTCAGCGGTCGCCGGACGCGGCAAAGCCGGCAGCGTTATCTTTTCTCCAGTCTGGCCGTCAGTTTGCTCACCAGCCCGCAGGCGGACGGCGGTGGCCTGTCTTTTCTGCCGCTCCAGATAATGGAGATAATCGGGGTCGTTGATCATATAAATATCACTGGTCCGGAACAGGTAGCGGTTGCCGCTGCTGATCGAGGTGCTGATGATTACCTCGTAATGACCGGTATCGATCATATTCTGCACCGCGTAATCGACGACGCCGCCGGCGGCGATGGTGACTATTCGGGCCGGCGCATCGCGCAGCACCATGACGGCGGCGGTCAGCGCCGTGATAACGCCGGGCCGGGGCCGCTGCCAGCGGACAGCGTCATGGCGGACGGTCTGCACCTTGTAATTCACTTCGAGCGTATCCGTGCTGGCCTGGGGCCGCACCGGCACGCCCAGCGTCACCAGTTCGGTTATTAAAAGATCGTGAAAGGCCTCGTTGAAGGGGCTGGTTTCGCGCTCTTCGCAGACGTGGTTGTCATCGCCGCAGGTGGCTTTGACCGTCAGAGCGGTATCGAGCATATCGAGGCTGATCAGCTCGTTGTTGATGCGGGCGGCGACATCTTTGGCCAGCACCTGCCAATGGTAGGAGGCTTCGAGTTTCGGCGACACCCGGCGCTGCGGGTCGGTGGGCGCCGAGGTTTTGGCGCAGGCGGCAAGGCTCAGGGCCAAAGCAACCATGAAAACAAGCAAAGGAAACCGCATAGACATCTCCTTGAAAGAAAAGATAGTCTCTTATTATATCGGCAAGCCACTGACAGTTTAAGGATGATTTTGCCGTTTACCGGAAAATCCAATGGCCATCCCGGCAAATTTGCGGTGGCGCGACTTTCGCCCATCATGATAAGTTGAACGCATATTTTTGCCGAAACCAATATGGGCCAGGACAATACAACCATGGATAACGACCTATGAAAGTGCGAGGATTTTCCGCGTCGGCGATCGCCGCTGGCATCAGAAAAAAAGACAGGCTCGATCTGGGGCTGATCCACAGTCAAATCCCGGCGGTGACGGCGGGTGTTTTCACCACCAATTTGGTCAAGGCGGCGCCAGTCATTATCGACATGGAGCGGCTGAAGCAGGGAGGTATGGCCCAGGCCATTCTCGTCAACAGCGGCTGCGCCAATGCCTGTAGCGGCGAAATGGGTCGCCAGGCGGCGCTGAAAACCGGGGCGCTGGCGGCTAACGCCCTGAACATCCCGGAAAACCTGGTGCAACTGGCCTCGACCGGCGTCATCGGTGAACCGTTGAATGTCGCCGCCTTCACCAAAGCCATGCCGCAACTGGCAACAACGCTTTCCGCGGATGGCTTTGCCGCCGTCGCCGAGGCGATGATGACCACCGACACCAGGCCGAAAATGGTGGAAAAAAGCGCCAATATCGGCGGTGTAACCGTCAATTTCCTCGGTCTGGCCAAAGGCTCCGGCATGATCATGCCGAATATGGCGACCATGCTGGGCTTTGTCGTCACCGACGCCCGCATCGGTTTTCCACAACTGCACCGTGCCCTGACAGCGGGAGTAAGCCGCACCTTCAACCGCATCACCGTCGATGGCGACACCAGCACCAACGACACGGTGCTGGTCATGGCCAATGGCCTGGCGGAAAATCCCTGGATCGACGATCAGGCCGGGGACTATTGCGCCTGCTTTCAGTCGGCGCTCGAATCGGTTTTACGCGACCTGGCGCTGATGATCGTCGCCGATGGCGAGGGCGCGACCAAGTTCATCACCATCCGGGTCAGTGGCGCCAAAGAAACGGAAGACGCCCACCGCATGGCGCGAACAGTGGCCAATTCCAACTTGGTCAAGACCGCCTTTTTCGGCGAGGACGCCAACTGGGGCCGTATTCTTGCCGCCATGGGCCGCTCCGGTGTCCATTTCGACCCGGAAAAGGTCGAGGTCGCCTTCAATGGCGTCACCTTGGTCAAAAACGGTCTGGCGGCGGGTGGCGACGCCGAGGCGCGCGCCAGCCAGGCGCTGCGAGAAAAAGAGATCATCGTCGATATTACGCTGCCCGATGGCAACGCCAGCGACGAAGTTTATACCTGTGATTTTTCTCTCGATTACGTCAAGATCAACGCCGACTACCGCTCATGAAAACGCTGTATCTGCTGCGTCATGGCCAGGCGCCGTGGCCGCCGGAAACGTCCGATGACTTCTATCGCCCATTGGATGCCACCGGCGAACAACAGGCGGCGGCGGTTGGCCTGAGACTGGCCCAGGCCGAAGCCAAGCCGGAGATGATTGTCGCAAGCCCCGCCGACCGGACGCGGCAAACCGCCCGCATCGTCGCCGGGGCTTTGTCCTATCCAGAAAAACATATCCGCTACGCGCCGGAGATCTACGCCGCCGATGTCTGGCTGCTGGCGCGTCTCATCCAGGAACATCCGGCCAGCCTGAACAGCCTGCTCATGATCGGCCACAATCCGGTGCTCGCCGCTTTCGGCGAATGGCTGACCGGCGAACATTGCGGCCATCTCCCCACCTGCGGCCTTCTGGCCATTGGCTTCGACCTGGATACATGGCCGGCAATTGGCCGTGGCCAGGGGCGGCTGCTATTCAGATGACAGAGGACAGAGGACAGAAAGCAGGTGACAGGTGAGAGAAAAGTTTGACATAACAAAAAGGAGTATTTCGTGAAAAAAGCATTGATTACCGGTATCACCGGCCAGGACGGCGCCTACCTCGCCGAATTCCTTTTGAACAAAGGCTACGAAGTGCATGGCCTGAAACGGCGTTCGTCGCTGTTCAACACCGACCGCATCGACCATCTCTATCAGGGGCCGGAAGTCGAAGACCGCCGCTTCATCCTGCACCATGGCGATCTGACCGATTCATCAAGCCTCATTCATTGCATCGGCAAGATTCAACCTGACGAAATATATAATCTCGCGGCCCAATCCCATGTCGCCGTATCGTTTGAAGAACCGGAATATACGGCCAATTCCGACGCCTTGGGGGCGCTGCGCTTGCTCGAGGCGATACGCATTCTCGGCCTGGCCCAAAAAACCCGGTTTTACCAGGCATCGACCTCGGAATTGTTCGGCAAGGTGCGCGAGATACCGCAAACGGAAACGACACCCTTCTACCCGCGTTCACCCTACGCGGTGGCCAAGCTTTACGCCTATTGGATCGTCGTCAACTACCGCGAAGCCTATGGCATCTACGCCTGCAATGGTATTTTGTTCAATCACGAATCGCCGGTGCGCGGCGAAACTTTCGTCACGCGGAAAATCACGCGAGCGCTGGCCCGCATCGCCCTGGGGCTCCAAGATTGCCTCTACCTCGGCAACCTCGATGCCCGCCGCGACTGGGGCCACGCCCGCGATTACGTCGAGATGCAATGGCTGATGCTGCAACAGGAGACCCCCGACGATTTTGTCATCGCCACCGGCCAGCAGTATTCGGTGCGGGATTTCGTCAACGCGGCGGCCAAGGAAATAGGCCTGACCATATCGTGGCGTTTGAAAGGCGTCAACGAAACCGGCACGATTGCCGGCTGGCACGACCGGCCCGCCGCCGCGCCAATTCCAGGCAAGACGATTGTCCGCGTCGATCCGCGTTATTTTCGTCCGGCCGAGGTGGAAACTTTGCTCGGCAATGCGGCCAAGGCCAGGGAAAAACTCGGCTGGCAGCCGCGCACCAGCTTCAGCGAATTGGTCGCTGAAATGATGCGCGCCGACATGAACGAAGCCAAACGCGACGAACTCTGCCGCGATGCCGGCTATACGGTACTGAAACGGCAGGAGTGATTCAGAGGCGAACGGCCAGACGCCATTGCCGCAAAGTGCTATAAAAACAATTTACATTGTAAAAAATATTTACACGAATATCCCTCGTTTCTCTTCTTCGTGTCAGCTTGGCGACGGCGATTTTCCTCGTCGCCCATTTCGCGCCCATAATAATTTCCCGCATCATCCGCTGTCCGGTAAGCGCTCATCATCGCCGCACTTTCTTGCTGATTTCCGGAAAATAACCTAGCACGAGACCAAGCAACCGCCCGCCGACGAAAAAAGTTGCGGGCGCTATTTGCCATTGTCCCCGCAATAATGGTACGCTTTTTGCGTAATCAGGGAAGAGCATCTGGCCACCGGATTTGAGCGAAGGCAAAACACAGGAAAAAAACGGCATGAAAAAATCCGATCATCCCGCCGGGTTCACCATCGTTGAACTGGCGGTAGTCCTGGCGATAGCCGCCATTCTCGCGGCGGTGGCGATACCGGCGATCAGCACATGGTGGCCAAGTATGCAATTGTCCAGCGCGGCGCGGGATTTGTTCGGCACCTTCCAGCGCGCCCAAGTTGAAGCCAGCAAACGCGGCAGGCCATGCACGGTGGTATTTAACGCCGTTGATGCCCATGGTCAGCAGTTCGCCTACTTTCTTTTTCAGGAAGTTAATAATCCCGGAGCTCGGGGAGTCTTTGATCCTGGCGACTTGTTCATTTCCGGGGAAACAAACCTGCCCGCCTCAGTCAATTTCGATTTCGCGACCGCCCAGCCATTGCCACTGAACGCCGCCGGGCAATTTTTCATTACTTTTCTCCCCAGTACGCTGCCCGTCGATGCCGCGAATCTGGTCAGGGGTGGCGCGGTTTCTCTGCGAAACACCCGCGGACAAATACAGACTGTCACCATCAATAATGTCGGCAATCTTACAATCAGGTAAGGCTATGTCAAAAAGTACGCGCGGCCCTATCGCTTCCCCATCTGGCTTCACCCTCGTCGAGCTGATGATGGCCATGGCCATCTCTCTTTTGGCGATGCTGGCCATCGTTGCCGCCTATCTCGGCCAGAACCGCAGCTTTGTCACGCAGCAGCATGTCGTCGATGCGCAGCAGACGGCCCGCGCCGCCATGTTTATGCTGACCGATGATATCCGTATGGCTGGCAGCAACGGCGGCAACCTTAGCGCTGGCCGGCTTCCTTTCACCCAAGCCCAGGCGAATAATTTCACCTTTCAATGGCAATTACCGGGTCAAGCCGTACCACAAAGGGTCACCTATGCCTTCTGCAACCCTAACGGAGGCGCGAACGATTCGCTCTGCCGGACGATAGCTGATAACAACGGCAATATCATCAACACCGAAACCATAGCCAGCAATATCGAAGCGCTCGAATTCTTCTACACCACAGGCCAGGGTTCCGTGCCATCGACAGTGACACCCACCGACTCAAACCAAGTCACCGCCGTTCAGGTCTCTCTTTTGGCCCGAGCCGCAGGCTCCGATCCAAATTTCCACGATGCAAACACGTATACGCCGGCATCCGGCAGCGCCAACTGGAGCGGCAACTGGCCCGCCGGCATAGCAAATCCACCCAATGACAATTTCCATCGAAGACTGGTCATTGAAAACGTGGTCTGCCGCAACTTGGTGAACTGATATGAAAACCCTGTTCCATCATGCCCAGGATGGTTTTTCCCTGATTGAAGCTTTGTGCGCTATTGCCCTGCTGGCGATAGGCATTATGTCGCTCTACACCATGCAGATTGGCGCTATTCACGCCAACGGCACGGCCAACATCGTATCTCTTGGTTCAAACCGGGCCACGGACCAGATAGAGCGACTCCTCAATATGAATTTCGACGATTTGGTCGATGGCAATGGTAATGGCAATGGCACTGTGAACGGGATTGATCCCACCGGTCGTGAATTTGGTCTGAACGACACCCAGAATCCATTGCCACCGGCTGGCACGTGGCCATCTTGCGCCGATCTTCTTGCACCTTCAGTGGCTGACTTCTGTGACGATACGCATCCACCCTACGTGGTTTTTTATAACGTCGCCAATGACATTCCGGTTCCCGGCGCGAGAACCATCCGGGTACTGGTCGTCAGCCAGGACCGCGGCCAGCGGGTGGTGCTGCCCCTGACCTATTTCAGAACGAGGGAGTGACGCCATGGCCACCGATGTCTATCATGACGCGGGAATATCTCAACGGGGATTTGCGCTGATTCTGGCCATGCTGATGCTCGTGACCCTGACCCTGTTGGGAATTATTGTCACCCGCACCAGCGTTATGGAAAATATGATCGTATCGGGTGAACGGACCCATCGGGAAACCTTCACGCTCGCCGATGGTGGCAGCCAGGTCGGCACCACTCTGCTCGAAGAAAACTTTGTCTGCCCGGGAGGCTTTCAGAGACAACAACCGATCACCATTGGCGCGACGGTGGTGGATCCTCCTGCCGCGCTCACTGCCCCCCCCCCCGTCATCAACGGTTTGCCATTGGCCAATGGACTGATTTTTTGGCAACAACGCGGCAATTTGGAGGCACTACAAATCAGTGACGACGGAGGCATCACCCAACGCCCCGTAGAACCACGCGATATAATCAGCGATGCCAACCGCTTCGTCTGTATTCGCGGGCAAGGCGTCAATAGCCCGGGCGATACCAGTTGCCTCAACCCCGGTCCTGCCGTTGGCAACGCCGCCCTGCCCCACACCAATATTTTTTACAACACCGGCGCCGCTGTGGCTACACCTGGCGGGACCGCCAATATGTCCGGCGGCGCCTCAGGGATGGGATACGATCAATCCCAGGGCGGAACCATGAATTTTACGAACATCGCCTCGCAGCATTTGGGCGTTCAAAACAGCATGTCAATCGTCGAGGTTCGCTGGCGGCATTTAATTGGCCTGTACAGCGGAAATTGTATTTATTAAAACTATTTTTCTATGCTGCGCGGCGGCTGAAACTGGAGGGGAACCATGCGTGCTTTTTCTTTGATCTTTTCAATTCTACTTTTAATTTTGATTCTGTCCAGCCCATCACAAGCGGTGATGCGGAGGGTCGTTGAACAGCCGGGAAGCGATGCGACATCCCAACCAACGGTACAACATCCGGCGGCGCCGACCGCCAATCAGGGCAAAAAATCTTTTTCCGTTCCTGACTTGAATCCGGCAGCGCCAATGAAACCAGCCCTCGATAACGGGAATCATCCATCGCAATCGAACTGACAGAAACAAAGGGCGCCCTGGATACGTGTTTTTGTATAATCGCCCAAACAATTGAGCGATATGGAGGTATTGATCATGAAAGCCAAACAAACATATTCTTTGTGGCAAATGGCGCCGCGCTTGGGAGTCACGCTGGTGTATGGCCTGACCATAACCGCGATGGCGGTTATGCCCGCGCGGGGAGTTTTCGCCGCCGTTACCAGCGCCGATTTTGATTTGACTCCTCTGGTCGCTCAGGCTCCTGGCTCTTCGAACATTTTGATCATCCTCGACAACTCGAACAGTATGGACGAAGACGTCGTTGGCAACGCCGCGCCGGTGGACGAGAACGGCTTCGGCGGCAGCGCCAGCAAGTATAGCCGCTCACAAATCGCCCGCAACGCCATTAAGCAGGTCATTTACACCTACAAAGACAACAAGAAGATGCGTTTCGGTCTGATGGCCTACGACCAGAACAACCCCATCACGAACGTGACAACAATCTCCAAGAGGTATCTATACAACAGCTATTATTACGCCAGCTATAATCCTGATCCGGCCTTGTATAACTGGCAGGCACCACCTCAGGCAAAGGACTCATCGCTCAAAACGAAAAGAGTGATGAACCCCACTGACCCGAACCCCAACGGTAAATGTTGCTCAGATCCTGTTTTTCCTGATCCCCAACACCCTGATCCCAACAATCTTGATCCCAGCGGTAACTGCGACAACAGCATCCACAAATATAATTGCATTTATTACAATACCGCTCTGCCGTTTTATGACACAAGCAGTGCGTATCCTAACCAATTTTGCCATTCATGGAACTATACTAACGACGGCCTCTTGGGCTTTTGTAATGAGTTGGGCCAGTGTTGCAACCCGCCAACACAGTATCCGCCTAATCAATTATGTCCGGTGTTGGCTCCGGGATATTATTTAGTGAACGGCGTTAATCAGTATTACGGCACGTGTAGTCTTGTCAACGGATGTCATCCGACTATAGGCTCATGTGATTCTACAGGCTCATGCTTCGGCAATGACCTTTACTCGTGCTATACGAAAAAAACCTGGACCAACAATGGTGTAACCCCTTTCTGGGCTGGCCAACCAACTGGTCCCGGTGCTACGCCGCCAACCGCTCTCCCTCTAAACTTCCTCGTACCCTATGGTTACGCTGGTACGAATATTTACAATGGGGTTTTTGGCCCAACCGATTCGGATATTGCCGCCGGTTTCAATCAATTCGGCTATGAAAACGCTTCCGTATATGTCGGCCCTACGTGGTTTTCCTCGTCCTCCAATAGCGGCGGGCGGCTGCTTATCAACATCGACGACTCGACAACGACACCTACACCCCCTATCCTCCCTACACCCTATGACCATATCAGCCAATTCTTCGACTTGGACGTAGTGGTTTGGGATCAGTACGGCAACCCAGCTCCCAACCCAAATATTCCGCAAAACGACCCGAGATGGGAAAAGGGTAAACTGGGGCGGTCGCAATTTGTCAACGCGGTTGACACGCCGCTGCGCAACGCCGGCAACACGCCGATCGCCGGCACCCTCGACACGGCGCTGAAGTATTTCTCCCACCAACCGGTGCCGACCGCTAGCGATCTCGCCGAGGGCCAGAACAACCCGATCGACTCGACTATTTCCTGCCAGAAGAATTTCATAGTCTTGGTCACTGACGGCCTGCCCAGCATCAATTCCCACGGCCAGACCGGCACCACCGATGAACTGCTGCAAGACGTGAAGGACAAGATCACAGCGCTGAGAAACGTCACCAATAGCGGTCAGACTTATGACGTCAAAACATTTGTCGTCGGTTTCGCCCTGACCGGAAATCCCGCCGCCAGCGATGCTCTCGATCAGATGGCCACGGTCGGCGGCACTGGCACCCACTACGACGCCAGTGATGAGGCGACATTGAACAGTGCCTTGCGAAATATTTTTCAGCAAATTTCCCAAGCCGCCTCTTCCGGCACCGCCGCCGTCATCAATACCAATTCGCGGAACGGCGATGGCGCGACGTTCATGAGCATGTTCTACCCGGAAGTCAGCGATGTCGATAACCACCCCATTAGCTGGGTGGGTAGACTTGGCGCCCTGTTTCTCGATCAAAACGGCAGGCTGCGGGAAGACAGCAACGGCAACGGCATCCTCGATGAGAATGTTGATCGCATTATCGAGTTCCAGACGGATAGTTCCGGCAATAATGTCATCGGCTACCTCAACCCGGTGGGCGCCACATCGGAGATAGTCGATTTGACGATGCCGGATGCCTCCTCGTTGGCAACAAAATATTTTCTGATCAACAGCACCAAAATCGGTAACGCTTACCATGAATACTATGTCTGGTTTAACGTTGGCAGTGCTGGGCCACCCACCCACCCACCAGCAACGCAACAGCCCGGAGGATTGCCGCCAATTGGCATTGAAGTAGACCTGAATACCAGCGATAGCGCCGCCACCGTGGCCATCAAGACCGCGCAAGCCTTAAATGACAACCTTTGGTTTCATGCCACAGTTGTGTCCGGCGTGATAGTGCGCGTTCAGCACCTCCCGCCTGGCTCGGTAGTAGACGCAAGCAACGGTACCGCTACCACCGTGTCCGTCAACGTCACCACGCAGGGTAGTGGTCAGACTGGAACAATCAGCCGCGAACCCAAAGATAACGCCCTTAAATATTTGTGGGATTCAAACTACCGCCTAGCCATGAACGATGCCGACGCGCTCAACCAGCCGGCTCAGTATGAGGGCCACAACGATAGTCAACGCTATATTTTTACCTTCGTGGACGCGGGCGCAAAGATGGTCACCAGCACCGGGAACGTGGAACAGGTTGATTTCGCGTCCCCATCCGATCCAACGGCAGCCGATTTGACCGATCCAAATAAATTGTTCCTTTACATTCTGGCCGGCATTTCAACCCCTCCCCTGTCCACTTTTGTCGATCCGAATACCAAAACGGTAGTCGATCTGAACGTGAGCAGCGTTCCTGCCGCGCTGAAAACGGAATTTCTGCAAAAACAGGCTAAACGAATAATTGATTACATCCGTGGCGCCGATCAGGGACCGTTGACTCTTTCCAATGGCATAACTGTTCCCGCCTTTCGTTCCCGGCAATTTAAACGAGCTGGAGACGCCAGCCCCATCACTTGGCGTCTCGGAGATATTGTCAATTCCAATCCGCTGACTGTTGATCGGCCACGGCAAAACTACAACCAGATATATGGCGACAGCAGTTACACGACGTTCGCCACACAGTACCAGAACCGCCGCGCTGTGGTTTATGTCGGCGCTAACGATGGCATGTTGCACGCCTTCAACGCCGGTTTCTATGAAAATCGCCTTGATAAAAACCAAACCCAAACCGGCGATAAGGTCATGCAATATTTGCGGCGGCCCTATGTTTATCAAAAGGACGCGCACGGCTACAGCACTGAAAGTCTGGTGCTAGACCCCAGTATTACCTGGACCCCCCAATTAGGCGCGGAATTGTGGGCCTATGTTCCTTTCAATCTTTTGCCGCATTTGCCTTGGCTGACCGAACCCGGCGAACCCAGCGAACCCGGATCGCCTCCAACCCTGCCCCATCATGTCTATTACGTCGATCTGGAACCGACAGCCTATGACGTGAAAATCTTCACTCCGGGTCCGGATCATCCACAAGGCTGGGGTACCATCTTGGTCGGCGGCATGCGTTTCGGCGGCGGCGCCATCGACGCCACTATCAGCGGCTCCCCTCGCACCATGTCGTCAGCCTATTTCATCCTGGATATTACCAATCCGGAAAAGAAACCGACGGTGCTGGCCGAAATCAACTTGCCCAACCAGGGCTTCACGACCAACGTGCCGGCCCTGACTATCATTAAGGATCGCGGCGACGCGGCGGGCACCAATAATCTGTGGGCGCTAGTTTTCGGCAATGGGCCAGTCTCGTCAGCAGGCGCGGTCGCTCCGTTATCAGTGGGCAAGGCTGATTCGGCGGCGCTCCGTTCCGGCCTGAGCCAACTGCCGGCGCGAATTTTTATGGTCAATCTGAATGAGTTGGCACAAAACCACAAGCTGCAAACCCTGAACAGTAGCGGCACTTGGCAGGACTACAACCCCGCTGACCCCGCTTATCAGGTTTTCAATAATGACAAGAAAGCCTATGTTTCCGATATTGTCGCCAGCGACTTCAACCTCGATTACAAGACCGACGCTCTCTATTTCGGCACGGTACAGGACATGAGCAATCCGCCCGTCGCTGGAGTGGCCATACCCACGATACCATCTCTCTCCGGCAAGCTGCGGCGGGTGGTCATCGACAATAACGCGAATCCGGCACAGTGGCAGGGCGATAGCGTACTCATCGACCTGACGACAGATAAAGACAGCAACGGCAATCTCTTACACCAGCCGATTACCGCCGCTCCCAACACGGCAACGGATGACCAAGGCAACGCCTGGGTCTATTTCGCCACCGGGCGCTACCTTTCCCTTGACGATAGGGATATCGACGACCACCAGGCCGTTTATGGCATCAAAGAACCTCAAACCGGTAACACGCGGAATTGGGGAGGAGTTGTGCGAAGCAATCTTTACGATTCGACAGGTATCCTCATCAGCGCCAGAAAGGAGGATCCGAACCAACAGGTCAGCGGAACATACACGGGGAGCTGGAATGATTTTATCGCGCAGGTAGCACAATCCAAAGGCTGGTTCATTGATCTCGTCGATGTCGTTCAAAACCGATCTGCGGAACGGGTTATCAACCAGCCAGCAGTTGCCGGCGGACTGGTGGCATTCACCAGCTTCGTACCAATCGACGACCCATGCGGCCAATTGGGCGAAAGCTTTCTGTGGGGTGTCAATTATCTTACCGGCACAGCGTCGAACATGAATGTCATGGGAATTGACAGCTCTAATAATTATACCAGCCGTGTTTCGCTCGGCGCTGGTCTGAATTCACGACCAACGGTTCACCAAACTGCGAATGGTCGTACATACATTTACGCGCAGCGCAGTGATGGTTCCCTCTTCTCCACCCCAATTAAACTACCCGGCATCAGCAAATCCGGACGAGTCGGTTGGCAGGTGCAACAGTAAAAGAGCGAGGCGATACGCCGAAACGAAACGGCCAGCGGGTTTTCAAACCCGGCTGGCCGTTTTTTTATGCGCTTCCCTAGCGTCGTCAGCTCTTCTTTTTGATCCGGCACTATCCCTTCATTTGCGTCAAGACATCCGTGATTTGTTCACGTAATACTACGACATCATTACATAATATGTCCCACAGCATATTACTGTCTATCGCGAAATAGTCGTGCGCAAAACGGTTGCGAGGTAAAGTCGCCGGTTGCTTCGGTCACTGGCAGTGCTGCCCCTTTATCGCCCAGCGACATTGATTAGTCGATCCTGAAAAAAGCGCGGTATTCGTTTTGAGGTTGAACGTTTTAGGATTGTTGAGGGTGGCTAGCGGGCAATGCCAAGGGCTGGGAGCTTGATCAGCGCCAAGGTGTCTTCGACAATGCTT
>Ga0209629_10000481_pt1 | contig 21923 bp, 17 predicted proteins | sample TergutCu122P5_FD_187286 | JGI IMG/M metagenome (GOLD analysis project Ga0209629, IMG submission 187286) | Cubitermes ugandensis P5 segment gut microbial communities from Kakamega Forest, Kenya - Cu122 P5 (SPAdes) (version 2) | ecosystem: Host-associated > Arthropoda: Insects > Digestive system...
GCCGCTCTATGGTGAACTGGCCCTGGCCGCGCCCCTGTTCGACGCCCCGGTCATCGCCGTCACCGGAACCAACGGCAAGACCACGGTGACGACTTTGATCGGCGAAATCCTCAAGGCGGCGGGCAAAAAGGTATTTGTCGGCGGCAACATCGGCACGCCGCTGCTGCGCCATCTGCTTTCCGGCGATAAGGCCGATGCCCTCGTGCTCGAGGTATCGAGCTTTCAGTTGCAACTGGCCGGGGCCTTCGCGCCGCGCGTCGGCGTGCTTTTGAATATCACGCCGGATCATTTCGACCTGCACACCGGCATGGACGAATACGCCGCCGCCAAGATGCGCCTGTTCGCCCACCAGCGGCCGGATGACGCGGCGGTGCTCTGCCTCGATGACGAGATGACCGCCCGGCAGGCCGCGAGGGTAAAGAGCCGCCTCATCAGCTACGGTCATGGCAGCCATTGCCTGGCATGGCTTGGCGAACAGGGCCTGCGTCTGCGCTGGCAGGGCGGCGAAGAAGACTATGATTTGTCCGGTTCAGGGCTCGATTTTCCCATCGGCGTCAGCAATGCGGCGGCGGCGGTATGCGCCGCCAGGGCCTTTGGCATTGCCCCCGATGTTATCCTTGCCACTCTGCGTGCCTTTACCCCTTTGCCGCACCGCTTGCAGCCGGTGCGCGAACTGGCCGGCGTCCGTTACGTCGATGATTCAAAGGGTACGAATACCGGTGCCGTCATCGCCGCCCTCGAACAGACGCCGGGCCGCGTCGTTTTGATTGTCGGCGGCCGTCACAAGGGCGAGGACTATCGCCTCCTGAGCGCGGCGGTGGCCGGCCATTGCCGCGCCCTGGTCTTGCTCGGCGAGGCGGCGCCGCTGATTGCCGAAGCGCTCGCCAAAGTCGTACCCATGACCACCGCCGCCGATATGGCCTCGGCGGTGCAAACGGCCGCCCGTATCGCCCAGGCCGGCGATACGGTACTGCTGTCGCCGGCCTGTTCCAGTTTCGATATGTTCAGGGATTACGCCGAGCGCGGCGAGGTCTTCGCGGCGGCGGTCCAGGCCCTTGGAGAAAAACCATGACCGCGTTCAAACTACTCATCAGCGGCGGCGGCACCGGCGGCCACCTCTTCCCGGCCATTGCCGCCGCCCAGGAATTACGCGCCCGTCTACCGGACAGCGAGGTGCTCTTCCTCGGCGCCGGCCGTAAAATCGACACGCTCGGCCTGACCTCGCACGGTTTCACCGGCGCGGCCATTGAAAGCTTCGGCTTCAAAGGCGAGGGATGGGCCGGTAAATGCAAGGCGGTTGCCGCCGTGCCGAAATCGATTGCCCAGGCCATGCTCCATATCCGCCGCTTCCGTCCCGATGTCGTTTTGGGCGTCGGCGGCTATGTCACCGGTCCGGTACTGACGGCGGCCAGGCTTTCCGGCATCGCCACCGTTATCCACGAGCAGAACTCGGTGCCTGGCCTGGCCAACAGGATGCTTGGAAAATTGGTCATGCGCGTCTGCCTGTCTTTGCCCGAGAGCAAACGCTATTTCCCGGCGAAAAAGTGCGTGCTCACCGGCAATCCGGTGCGGGAATCGATTATTTCTCTGGCATCGTCGGCGCGAGCGGACGACACCGTTCCGCCGAGGCAGACGCTCTTGGTTCTTGGCGGCAGCCAAGGCGCGCACGCCCTCAACCAACTGGTCGTCGAGGCCTTTTGCCAGACGGCGAAAAGCGATCTGGCCGCCATCCGGCTCATTCATCAAACCGGGGCGGCCGATGAGGAAATGGTGAAAAAACGTTACGCCGAGGCCGGTGTCGAGGCCGATGTCGCCGCCTTTTTCGCCGACATGGCGGCGGTTTACCGCCGGGCCGATTTCTGCCTGTCGCGGGCCGGCGCCACGACGCTCGCTGAACTCGCCGTTGTCGGCCTGCCGGCCATCCTCGTGCCCTATCCCTACGCCGCCGACAATCATCAGGAGCGAAATGCCGATCATTACGTGCAGGGCGGCGGCGCCTGGATGTTCAGGCAGGATGAACTGACCGCCGCCTCGATTGCCGAGCGGATTGTCTCCCTAGCCGGCGACGCGGCCAGGCGTTGGGCGATGGCCAGGTCGATGCGCGGCCTGGCCCGGCCGGAGGCGGCGAAAAAGATAGTCGATATCTGCCTGCAAGGAGCGGGGAAAGCGGTGGAAGGGAGCGCGTGAATGTACCAGAAATCGAAAAAAATCCATTTCGTCGGGATTGGCGGCATCGGCATGAGCGGTATTGCCGAACTGCTCTTGAATCTCGGCTACAAGGTCTCCGGCTCCGATCTGAACACGACGGCCATCACCGAGCATCTGCGCGCCCTGGGCGGTATTATCCACCAAGGGCATGACGAAGAAAATATCGGCGAGGCGGAGGTGGTCGTCACCTCCTCGGCCATCGCCGGAGACAACCCGGAGGTGCAGGCGGCGCGAGCGCGGCGCATCCCGGTGGTGCAGCGGGCCGAGATGCTTGCCGAACTGATGCGGCTGAAAAAATTCGGCATCGCCATCGCCGGTTCGCACGGCAAAACCACGACCACCTCGATGGTCGCCTGGTTGCTGTCGCAGGCGGGCTTCGATCCGACCATCGTCATCGGCGGCCGCGTCGATAGTCTCGGCGGCAACGCCCATCTCGGCGAGGGGGAGTTTCTTGTCGCCGAGGCCGACGAAAGCGATGGTTCGTTTCTGAAGCTGTCACCGGTGCTCGAGATCGTCACCAACATCGATCTGGAGCATCTCGACTACTACCGCGACATCGAGCATATCAAAGAGACTTTCCTGCAATTCATCGGCAAAATTCCCTTCTACGGCGCCGCCATTCTTTGCCTCGACGATGAGAATATCGCCGATATCCTGCCGCGGATTTCACGCCGCGTCATTACCTACGGCCTGACCGCCCAAGCTGATTATCGCGGCGAAAATCTCCGTTTCAAAGACGGCCGCGTCTTCGCCGATGTCTACCGCGGCGAGCGATTTTTAGGCGTCATCGATGTGGCGCCGCCGGGAAGGCACAATATCTATAACGCCTTGGCGGCGGTGGCGATTGGCGAGGAACTGGATATCTCCTTTGCCGTCATCAGCCAGGCCCTGCGCGGCTTTCCCGGCGTGCAGCGGCGGATGCAGAAAAAGGGTGAAATCGCCGGCGTCACCGTGGTCGATGACTACGGCCATCATCCCACCGAAATCCGCGCCACGCTTGCCGCCATCAAAACCGCCTGGCCGAACAAACGCCTCTTGGCCCTGTTCCAGCCGCATCGCTACAGCCGCACCCAGGCCCTGGCCCAGGAATTCCACACCTGTTTTCACCAGGCCGATGTCCTCTTTATGACCGAAATTTATGCGGCGAGCGAAGCGCCGATAGCGGGCGTCAGCGGCGCCGGCCTGCTCGCCGAATGCGAGCGGCACGGCCAGAAGCAGGCGCATTTCGTGGCGGGTGTCGAGGACATGGCGGCGGCGGTGCTGCCGATCTTGAAGGAAAACGACCTGGTGCTGACCCTTGGTGCCGGCAATATCGTCAAAGTTGGCGAGCATCTGCTGGAATTGCTCGCCGTTGGACGGGGGCCGGGGAAATGAAGCCGCAGCTATCAGCGGAGCTGCGGCGCGAGCTGCAAGCGCTCGTTGTCCGGCCCGTGGCCTGGCAGGCGCCTTTAGCCGCCCATACCAGTCTGAGAATCGGCGGCCCGGCCGAGGCGCTGGTGCGAGTTGAAAGTTGTGAGGAAATTGCCGCGATTCTGGCCCTGGCGCGAGAAAACAATCTGCCCTGGCGGATGCTCGGTAAAGGCAGCAATGTCTTGATCGCCGATGAGGGTCTGGCCGGGATGACGCTGATCCTGGGCGACCAATTCCGCCGTCTGGAAAAGACCGGAGCGGAGGAAATTGCCGTCGGTGCCGCCGTCGCCTTGCCCGCCGTCAGCCATTTCTGCCAGGAGCATGGCCTTGCCGGACTGGAATTCGCCGCCGGAATTCCCGGCAGTGTTGGCGGCGCGGTGGTGATGAATGCCGGGGTTAATGGCTGCCAGATCGCCGATTGTCTGTGGGAAATTGATATTTGCGGTGAAAATGGTATACAAACGCTGCCGGTTACGGAACTGCGCTTCGCCTATCGCGCTTGGCTCGACGCGGCGAAATGGCTTGGCGCGGCGGTGATTTGCGCCGTCCGATTCCGCTTGCGTGCCGACGACCCGGGGGCCATCGCCGCCCGTATACGGCAATACCAGGAGACGCGGCGGGCCAGCCAGCCGCAGGGCGCCATGAGCGCCGGTTGCTTTTTCAAAAATCCGCCAGGCGACAGCGCCGGGCGGCTGATCGACACCTGTGGCCTGAAGGGCCGGCGCGTCGGCGATGCCATGGTGTCGCCCGCGCACGCCAATTTTCTCGTCAATTGCGGTCAGGCCACCGCCGCCGACATGCGCGAACTGGCGCGTCAGGTGCGCGAGGCGGTCCATAGCCGTCACGGCATCCATCTGGAGCAGGAGATCGAAACGTGGTGAATGAGATCGCCGAAGCAAAGGGAAAAAGCCGGATTGGGGCGCGGCAAGCCAGGGTGAAAACCGTCTCGATGGCGCCGAAATGGTGGCAGTGGCTGAGCGGCTGGTGGGATGATTGGCGCCGCCGGTGGTTCCCGCGCCGAAAAAAAGTGCGTCGCCATCGCCATTTAGGGCAGCACGATTTTGCCGCTGAAGCGAAACAGCGCCCGGTGAAAAGGAGAAAAATTTTCGGCGCTGGTTTGGTGATCGCGGTTTTGGCGGCGGCGATATGGTTTACCGGCCCGCGTTACCTATGGAATGTTTTGACCTCTCTTTCTTCTGTGCAGGTCAGCGCCTTGCGCATTCATGGCGCCCACGTCGTCGAAACGAAACGAATCAAAGAGTTGGCTGGCATCGTCGAAAACCACTCGTCGATGCTGACCGTCAATGAGGCCGAGATCGCCCAGCGCATCCGCAGCGATCCCTGGGTCAGCCAGGTGAAGGTGAGCCGCGACTGGCTGGATATGGCCGTCGACATCACCATCAGCGAAAACGAGCCGGTGGCGCTCGTCAACCGCAGCGGCAAGGACGGGCCGGAACTGTGGTACGCCGATGCCCGCGGCGATGGTTTTTTACCGATGAAGGTTGGTCAGGACGCCGATTATCCGGTAATTTCCGGCCTGGATTTTCTGTCCGATGAAAAGGACAAGCGCGAGGCGCTGGTCACGATCATGGGCCTATTGAAAAAGGCGGCTCGCGTGACGAAAGACGCCCGGCAAAAAAATTTGTACCTGACTACGCCGACGATCTCGGAAATTCTCGTGACGCCGGAGAAAAAACTGGTCCTTTTTCTTGTTGATTACCCATTCCCGATTTTTCTTGGCAAAGATACCGAAAAGCAATTCCGCTATCTGGCCAATGCCCTGGAAAAATTGTACGGTGATATGAAGAACGTAAAAATCGAGGACATTGTCGCCATCGAGTTGAACTACAACGACGATGAACACATACGGCTTATCAGGAAAATCAAGAAGGAACAGCAGTGGGGTGACGGCCATGCAGGATAAAAATTTGGAATTGCAGCCGATAAACAAGCGGGGTGATATGTCCATCGAGGGGCGGTTCAATGAACAGGCGGGCGAGATTGACAGAGCGAGTGAGATCGTTGTCGGCGTCGATATCGGCACCACCAAGGTATGCTGCGTCATCGCCGAAGTAAAAGACGATCTGATCGAAATCATCGGCACCGGTTTTGTCGCTTCCAGGGGAATCCGCAAAGGTGTGGTGGTCAGTATCGAGGAAACGGCAAATTATATCAATAAGGCCATCAGCGAAGCGGAAGACCCCGCCGGCAGGAACGTCCGCGAGTCGGGCTGTCCAGTCTATATTTCGATTTCCGGCAGCCATATCCGTGGGTCTGTCAGTCCGGCAATCATCCTGCTGAATGGCAAGGTGATTGGCGAGCGCCACATGGATGAGATCAAAAATTTCGCCAGGATCACCAGGCTGCCGAATGACCACACGCTGATCTTTTCCGAGGTGCAGGAGTATTCGGTCGATGATCTTGGCGGTATCAAGGATCCGCGCGGCATGTCCGGCGTACGCATGTCGGCCACCATGTACCTGGTGACGGCGGCGGTCGGCGACCTGAACAACCTGATCACCTGCTGCCAGAAAGCCGGGCTGGATGTTCCTATTGAAAACGTGGTACTGGAATCCATCGCTTCGGCCGAGGCGGTGCTGAAAGGCGAGGAGCGGGAAATGGGCGTCGTCCTCATCGACATCGGCGGCGGCACCACCGGCGTTGCCGTCTACCAGAACCACACCCTTCAGCATATCCGCGAAATCGCCTACGGCGGCCATGACCTGACCGAGATGCTGGCCACGGAATGGCATACGTCAATGAGCGCCGCCGAAGAACTGAAGGATAAATTCGGCGCCGCCGATCCGGCGATTTTCAAAGATAACGAGTACGTCGTCATTCCCACTCCGGGCGACGAGGACGGCGGCAAGGTGCCGCGCTCGGTCATGGCCAGGATGCTCGAGGAACGGATGCGCGAGCTGTTTCAGGTCATCAACGACGACCTGGTGAAGAGCGGGGTGAAGAGCAAGATCAAATCCGGGGTCGTGCTTACCGGCGGCGCCGCCGAATTGGACGCGCTGACCCCTTTGGCGGAAGCGATTTTCGGGCTGCGGGTGCGGCGCGGTTATCCGGACGGTTTCGAGGGCCGGGACGCCTGGAAAATCAGCGGCGCCCGTTTTGCCACCGCCGCCGGGTTGATTCGCTACGCCCAGAAGACCATTGGCGAGTACGACAGCGACTGGGAAGGAGAAGGCTGGTTGGCAAAACTCGCCGGCTGGTTCAGGAAAAAGTTTTTCGGCAGGTAACAGATATATTTCGCATGGCGAGAGTCTGTGCTACAGTCAGGCCGTGTGTGGGAAATGTTTTGGGGCCAGATGGTAAAGGGGGAAATATGATGTTTCGCGAAGCAGGACCGGAAGACGGGAGTGTCGGCGCAATAATCAAAGTGATAGGTGTTGGCGGACGCGGCTGCTTTTCCGTCAATGCCATGGCCGAAAATGAACTTTTGGGCGTCGAACTGATCGCCGCCAATACCGATTTGAAGGACCTGCGCGCGGCTAAAGCGAAGACCACCCTGCAACTGGGGCCGAAACTGGCCAAGGGCAAGGGCGTCGGCATGAAGCCGGAGCTGGGCGCCAAGGCCGCCGAGGAGTCGATCGACGATATCAAGGAGTTGCTCCGCGGTTGCGACATGCTGTTCATCACCGCCGGCCTCGGCGGCGGCACCGGCACCGGCGCGTCGCCGATCATCGCCAAAGTCAGCCAGGAAATGGGCATCCTGACCGTGGCCGTGGTCGGTATGCCGTTTTTTATCGAAGGGAATTTCAAAGCCAAGCTGGCCGAGGAGGGTCGGAAGGAACTGAGCCAGTATACCGACGCCATCATTACCCTGCCGAACGACCGCTGCCTGTCGCAGAAAGGCAAAGCCAGCATCCTGGACGCCACCGGCGCCATGGGCAAGGATGTCCTGATGCAGGCCGTGCAGGCGATTACCGACATGGTAAATTTGCCGGGTGAATACGGCGGCCTCGACTTCAACGATGTCAGCACGACGATGAAGGATAAAGGGAAGGCGGTCATCGGTGTTGGCCGGGCCTCCGGCGAAAACCGGGTCATGGAGGCGGCGCAGAAGGCCATCGACAACCCGCTGATGGATGACTCGCGTATCGACGGCGCGAAGGGATTGCTTTTGCACCTGCGCGGCAACGGCCACGACATCACCTTCGAAAATTTCGCCGCCGCGGCCGAAATGATCACCAAACAATGTGACCAGGAAGTCGTATTCAAATTTGGCATCAGCCATGACGAATCCCTGGGCGCCGATGCCATCGTTTCCGTGGTTGCCACCGGCGTCGGCGAACAGACCAATGTCAAAAAAGATCTTCCGAAGAAACCGCCATTCCCCGGCCCTGTCCCCGGCCCGATCATCCTCTCTGAACCACGGACGCCGCCGAAAGGGCAACAGGTGCCGTCCGATTTCGGCGATGACAAGCCGCTTTCCGGCCCACCGAAAGATCGTTCCGTCAGTATTAAAATCGAGAATGACGATGCCGTGGCGCCAAAACTCCTCAGGAAGGTAGCCAACTGATTCGTGACCGCGCGACACCACGCCCGCCTGCCGCCCCGCCGTGATCTGCTCGCGGCGGAGTGGGGCGCGAGCCGCAAGAAATGGGCGGGCAAACTGCCCGTCGCCCTTATCTCGCCCAACGCTTACCCGGTTGGCATGGCCAATCTGGGGATGCAGCTTGTCTACCACCTGCTGAATCAGGAAGATTTCGTCGTCGCCGAACGCTTTTTCATTTTCCAGGACAGGCCGCCGAACGTCCCGCCGCTGTCGCTCGAATCCGGGCGGCCGCTGGCCGATTTTCCCATTGTCATGGCCAGCATCAGCTTTGAGGAAGATCTGCCGAATCTTGTCGCCGTGCTGGTTCAAGGCGGAGTCGAACCGCTCGCGGCGCGGCGAAAGGAGGCCATCACCGCCGCCTCGCCCTTGGTGGTTATCGGTGGCGTCGCCCTGTCGGTCAATCCGGAAACCGCCGCCCCCTTTGCCGACCTTTTGGTGATTGGCGAGGTGGAGGCAATTTTTTCTCAACTTATCGAGAGTCTGCGCGACGGTTTACAAGAGCCGCGTCTTGAATTGCTCGCCGCCCTCTGCCGCGCCCTGCCTGGCTGCTATCCACCGGCTTTATACGAAGCGGTCTACGAAAATGGCCGCTACCGGGGCCATCGCGCCTTGACGGGGAATCTTCCCGCCCGTATCCGCCGCGCCTTTGTCGAGGATGGCGATGAGGCGGGATTTTCCCGGCTACTCAGCCCGCACTGCGAATTCTCGAATTTGTTCCTGACTGAAATGGGGCGCGGTTGTTCACGTTCCTGCCGCTTTTGCGCCGCCGGTTTTGTCTACCGGCCACCCAGGCGTTGGACGGCGCCGGCGATTCTTACGGCGCTCGACGCAAGGCCAGCGGGCATCGACCGCGTCGGCCTTTTGGGTATGGAGATGACGCCGCCCGAGACACTCGAAGCGGTGACGCGGGCACTCGCCGGCGAAGACTGCGCCCTGTCCTTTTCTTCGCTGCGCGCCGACGCTTTGAGCGATGCGCTCTTAGCCTTGCTTGCAAAAAGCCACTTGAAAAGCGCCGCCATCGCCCCGGACGGCTGCTCGCAACGGCTGCGTCAGGTAATCAACAAAGGTCTGTCGGAAGAGGCGCTGCTCGAGGCCGCCGAGCGCCTGACCTCCGCCGGTATCGTCAAACTGAAACTGTACTGGATGATCGGTCTGCCGACGGAAACCGACGCCGATATTGCCGAAGCGCTTGGGCTGATCGAAAAAATCAAAGCGAGAATCGACCCGATTGGTCAGGCGCGCGGCCGTATCTGCAAGGTCAGCCTGTCGGTGAACTGCTTTATCCCGAAACCTTGGACGCCCTTTCAGTACCACATCTTCGGCGGCGAAACCGAGGCGAAGGAAGCTCTGGCCGTGCTGCGCCGCCGTCTCGACTTGTTCCGGCGGGGACTGCGCTCTTTTGCCAACCTCAGCTTTCACGGCGATAAACCGGAAAATGCCCTGTGGCAGGCGGTTCTCGCCAAAGGCGACCGGCGCCTGGCCCCGGTGCTGCTCGACATGGCGGTTTCCGGCCGTCCGTGGCGGCAGGCGATGAAGGGCCATGGCCTGGCAGCCGAAGACTACGCGGCCCTAACCGGCGATGGCGAAACCGTCTTCCCCTGGCTGATTGTCGATCATGGTCTAAACGATGATTACCTCTGGCGCGACTATGGCCACGCTCTGGCCGGGCAAACCACCGCCGCCTGTCAGCCGGAGAATTGCCGCCGCTGTGGAGTCTGTCATGACTGAAACGAAACCGCGGCAAAGCGTCGATTCCGGTCTGCGCCCTTTTCGTCTCGTCACCTATTTTTCCTTTTCCAGCCTGGCGGTGATTCTCGTGTTCACGCTGGTACTGTCGTGGCTGATTTCCGCCAACGCCCGCCGCGTCATGCTGAAGCAGAGCGAGGAATACACGCTGCTCATGGCTGAGAGCCTGAACCAGCAGGTTTTCCGCCGCTTCGTTTTGCCGACGGCCTTGCGCTACGGCAATATCGCGCTGAGTAATCCGGAACAGTTCGAGTCGCTTGACCGCATTATCCGCGGCATTATCGCCGGCATGAAGATCGACGCCGTCACCCTCTACGACTCGAACGTCAATATCATTTCCTATTCGACCGAGAAGGAAAAAATCGGCGTCAAAGGGGTCGGCGGCGAGGAATACCGGCGGGCGCTGACCGGCGCCGGCAACTCACGGCTGACCTATCGCGGTGACATGTTGAATTTGTTATGGGGCGAACGCCCCGGCTGTTCGCTGAAAACCTTTCTCCCCTTTCGGCAGGTGCGGGAAAGCGGCGAAGAGGATGGCCCGATCATGGGCGTTATGGAAATCGACAAGGACCTGTCCGGCGAATATCTAAACATCCTGCGCCTGCAGGGCGGCATTGTCATCGCCTCGGCGCTGGTCGGGCTGATTCTTTTCCTGACCCTTTTAGCCATTGTTTCACGCGCCGGGCGGATCATGGAGGAGCGGGCGCGCGAGCGGCTGCGTCTCGAAGAACAACTGAACCAGGCCGAGCGGCTGGCTCATCTCGGCACCATGGTGGCCACCGTCTCGCATGAAATCAAAAGCCCCTTGGGCATTGTTCGCAGCACCGCGGAAATCCTGGAAAAGCGCATCCAGAAACTTGCTCCCGGCAGCGAACAGTTGGCGCGGATCATCGTCGATGAAACCATGCGCCTGAACGACATCGTCGTCAGCTTCCTCGATTTTGCCAGGCCGCAGCAGCCGAAGCTGGCTGATGGCGACGTCAATGCCCTCCTCGATAAGGTGCTGCTTTTTCTCGAAACGCGGCTGCGCAGCCAAAACATCGAACTGGAACGCGACTTGGCGACTGACTTGCCGCCTATCCCCGTTGACAAGGATCTGCTGCACCGCGCTTTTTTGAATATCCTCGTCAACGCCATGCAAGCTATTGATAAGGACGGAAAAATCACCGTCACCAGCCGCCGGGCCGGTCCCGATTCCGTTCAAATCACGATAAGCGATACCGGACCGGGTATGGACGCGGAAAAGCTGGCGCGGATATTCAAGCCGTTTTACACTGACAAACGTAAAGGTACCGGCCTGGGACTGGCGATCAGCAAAAATATCATCGACAGCCACCATGGCCGCATCGAGGTGGTGAGCGCTGAAGGGCAGGGCGCCACCTTCCATCTGTTTTTACCGGTAAATGCCGGAGAATAAGCTGAACGGCCCAGGTAGGAGCCGGTGGTGAGGAGGATGAAAATGGCTAAGAAAATCGTGGTTATCGGCGGTGTCGCCGCCGGGCCGAAAGCGGCGGCCAGGGTAAAACGGTTGCTGCCAGACGTCGAGGTGACGCTGGTCGATCAGGACACGCTGATTTCCTACGGCGGCTGCGGCATTCCCTACTATGTCTCCGGCGACATCGCCGACGAAAATGCGCTGCGCTCAACCAGCTACCACATGCTGCGCGACGCCGATTTTTTTGCCCGCGCCAAGGGCGTGACCGTGTTCACCGGCACGCGGGCCCTGGCCATCGACCGTAAGGCGAAAAGCGTGCGGGTGGTCGATTTGGCGACCAAGGCCGAGCGGGATCTCGCTTATGACGCCTTGGTCTTGGCCACCGGCAGTGAACCGGTGCCGCTGCCGATTCCCGGCATGGCACTCGATGGTGTTTTTAGCATCAGCGATCTGCACCAGGCCATCGCCATCAAAGGCCGTATCGCCAAGGGGCTGGTCAGCCGCGCCGTCATCATCGGCGGCGGCGCCATCGGTATCGAAATGGCCGAAGCCTTCACCGATTTGTGGGGCATTGAAACCTCGATCGTCGAATTCCGCGAGCAACTGCTGCCTGGCATCCTCAGCGCCTCGTTGACGACGATGCTGCAAAAGCATCTTGTTGATAACAAAGTAGCGGTGTACTGCGGCGAGGGGGCAAAGGAAATTGTCGGTGAGGGTGGCAAGGCCGTGGCCGTCCGCACGGCGCGGCGTGATCTGCCCGCCGATCTGGTGATTTGCGCCGCCGGCGTCCGCCCGCGCTCCGCTCTGGCCAAAGACTGTGGTCTCGAGGTTGGCGCCCGGGGCGGTATCGTCGTCAACGAACGGATGCAGACGAGCGACGCAAATATTTTCGCCGCCGGAGATTGCGCCGAGATCCGCCATCTCGTCACCGGCAAGAGGTTTGTCGCTCCTTTCGGTAGCCTGGCCAATAAGGAAGGCCGGGTGGTCGCCGATAACATCGCCGGCATCCCCGCCACCTTCCCCGGCAGTGCCGGCGCCTTCATCATGAAGGCCTTTGCCTCCTGCGTCGGCGGCGTTGGCCTGTCGCTTGAAACTGCCCGCGCCGAAGGCTTCGACGCCGATTGCTCCTACACCGCACCGTCCGACCGCGCCCATTTTTATCCGGAGCAAAAGGTCTTTTGCCTGGAACTGGTCTTCGACCGCCGCAGCCGCCGGGTGTTGGGTGTCCAGGGCTTCGGGGCGGCGAACGACGCCCTGTTCGCCCGGCTCAACGCGGCAACGCTTGCCGTCAGCCAGGGCGCCACGATCGAGGAAGTCGAGAATCTGGAATTGCCCTACGCTCCGCCCTTTGCCACCGCCATCGACGCCCTGAACGCCGCCGCCCATACCGCCGAAAATATTTGTGATGGGCATATGGTTCAGATCACGCCCGGCGAATTTCTTGCCTGGATGGCCGATATGAATTCGCATCCCAATTGGCTGGTGGCCGATCTTCGCCATCAGCAAGAGGCGGCGGCGGCCTTTGCACGGTTTGGCGCCGAACGCTGGCTGGCCATCCCCTACGATCAGGTGCGCGCCCGCCTCGCCGAATTTCCGAAGGACAAGACTTTGATTTTGCTGTGTAATTCCGGAACCCGCACCTACGAGAGCCAGCTTGTCTTGCGGGCGAACGGTTTCAGCAAGACCCTGGTCGTCGGCGGCGGCAGCAATTTCCTCAAACGCATGGGAGCCGACTGGGCCTAGTGGCATTGCCGTCCTGGGGGCGGGTTGGCAACTTGCCTCCAGGACAGCAGCCGTCGGTTGCAATCCCTTCTTTTTTCGCTTTAATGACCACTTCAGGTTAAGGCACGGGACGCGTCATCCCGCCAATTTTCGCCGCCAGCCAGGCCATGACCCGGAAAACACTCGCCAGGTGTCACATACTCTCGATGGTTCTCGCCCTGTCGCTGGTCTTCTTGGCCGGCACCTGGCTCCTCGCCGCCGACAATCCGACTCAGGCGTCGCCCGGCCAAAGCGGCGTCGGCGCCAATACCGCCCAAAGCGGCGGCAGTCTGGTGAACATCTATTCCCTATCCTCAACCATCCCCGAAGATCTGCTTAATTTGCAGGAGGGACTGGTTTCCTTGCCTGATGCGGCGGCGCTCGGCCACGAGTTGGACGCCATCGCCATCGATATCGAAGAAATACAGGATGATGTCGCCTTCGTGAAAAACAGCGACCGGATGCGCCCAGGACATGCCCAGGTCTATGAAGGTCAGGCGCAGCGGCTGGCCAGCCGTTTGAAGACGGTTATTGACGCGGTGCGTCAGACGGTGGCCGATTTATCGAGCCGGCGGGAAAACTGGCTGACAAAGAAGACCAGCCTCGATGACATCCGGGTCGATACCGGCAAACGGCTGGCCATCGTCGAAGACGAGAAGAAAAACCTGGGCGCGAAAATCGACCAGGCCATTGGCCTGATCGACAAAACCCTGTCACCCTATCTCGATTTAGGGCGCAAGGCCGGCGATGTCCAGGCGCGGCTCCAGGCGATCCAGAACGATTTACGGAAAATCGGTGGCAAAATGCGCGCTGAAAACCTGGCCAGGCAGGGGCCGTCGGTATTTTCCCCCGCATTCTATGGCCGTTTCAATAGCGAATTATTGCGGGAATGCGAACGCAGCTTCAAGACTTTTCTCACCGAACAAAAGGGCCTGATACATGAGAGGGGCACAGGTCTCTTACTGGCGCTTTTGCTCGTGCCGCTTTTTGCCGCCGCCTACTGGTCGAAGCAATTCGCCGGTGCCGAGCGCTGGATGGCCTTTGCCAGACAGCCCCTGGCCACCGCCGTTTTCCTCATTTCCACCGGCTTGTTGCTGCTCGACAAGGTTTGGCCCAACCTTAATTTGCCGCAAGAATGGCAATTGCTTCTGTATATCGCCAACATCCTGGCCGTGGTGCGCCTTTTACGCGGTGCCGGCTTGCATCCGGACCACCGCCGCGCCCTGGGCTGGCTGGCCATATTTCTGGCGCTGGCTCTCGTTCTCATTACCCTCAACCTGCCGATAAGTCTGATTTTTCTTTACGTTTTCCTCGCGTCGGCGCTGGCGGCCTGCCTGTACTGCCTGGGGCTTGTCCGCGGCAGCCGCGATGGCAAGGGCAAGGCCGAGGAGGTTTTCCGCAAATTCTGGGGCTTTTTCCCCGCCATTGTCCTCGTCGCCGGCCTGGCCGGTTTCGACCATTTTGCCGTCTTCTTCTTTTTTGTCACTCTGTCGAGCATTGCCTCGATTTTGATGATTTGGATGCTGTTCCGCTTTCACGAAAGCCTTTTAGAACTGGCGCTGTCGCTCGTGCCGGTGGCGGCGATCCGCGAGCATCAGGCGATAATCCTCAGGAAAAGCCGTCCGATTCTGCTCTGGGCGCACGGACTTTTGATGCTGGCGGTTTTGGCCGTGGTGTGGACTATCTATCCCAGAATCGATGCGGCGATCGCCGGTATTAACGACTTTGGTTTCACCGTCGGCGATGTCCGCCTGTCGCCGGGATTTATCGTCTTGGTCATCCTGATTTTTTATATCGGGCTGCTGCTGTCGGAGATCAGCCAGTATGCGCTGGTGCGCGGCGTGCTGTCACGCTATACCAATGAGTTGGGCGTGCGCATGTCGATCGCTCGCCTCGTCCACTACGTCATCATCTCCCTGACGCTTATCATTATGCTCAGGGTTCTCGGTTTCAAACTGGCGCAACTGGCCATTTTAGGCGGCGCTTTGGGCATTGGTATCGGCTTTGGCTTGCAGGCGATCGTCAATAATTTCGCGAGCGGCCTGATTCTTCTTTTCGAGCGGCCGATCAAGGTCGGCGACACCATCCGTTTTGGCAACGATACCGGTGAGGTCAGGGAAGTCGGCCTGCGCGCCACCATCATCCGCACCTACGACAATGCCGAAATCGTCGTCCCCAATTCCATGCTGATTACCAGCCAAGTGACCAACTGGACGCTGGCCAACCGCCGGGCGCGGCTCAAGGTGCCGGTCAGCGCCGCCTACGGCTCGGATGTGGCCAAAGTCATGGAAATCCTTTTGGCCTGCGGCAAGGAGCATCCCGGCGTTTTGTCCGAGCCGAAACCGGCGGTCTTTTTCCTGGCTTTTGCCGCCAGCTCGCTCGATTTCGAGCTGCGGGTCTGGCTGCCGGATTATCTCGATTCGACCAACATTTTAAGTGAGCTGAATATCGAAATCGCCAGCCGTTTCGCCGACGCCGGCATCGAAATGCCTTTCCCGCAAAACGACCTGCACCTGCGCAGCATGGATGAAAGCGTCGCCGGGCAACTGCGCGGCCTGCAAGAAAAAGCCACGAAGCGGGAGGATGAACGATGAAGCCGGCCATCGTCATCCCGGTCTACAATCATCCGCAGGTGGCGGCGGTGGTTGAAAAAGCCCGCGCCCTCGGTCTGCCCATCATTGTCGTCGATGATGGTTCGGGTGAGGAAACGCGGGCGGCGCTGGCGTCCCTCGTCCATTTACGGGAGGAGAGCAAAGAAGAGGGTGATATTACTCTGCTTCGTCATGCAAAAAATCAGGGGAAGGGTGCGGCGCTGCTCACCGGACTTGCCGCTGCCCTGGCTTCGGGCCATGATGCCGCCCTGACCATCGACGCCGACGGGCAGCATGATCCGGCAGATGCCGCCGGGCTTCTGGCCATGGCGGCGCGTCAGCGGGCTTTGATAGTCGGTGTGCGCCAGGGCATGGCCGGGCAGCATGTGCCATGGACCAGCCGCTTTGGCCGGGGCTTTTCCAATTTTTGGGTGTGGGCCTGCGGCGGGCCGTGGCTTGGCGATTCGCAATCGGGATTCCGGCTCTATCCGCTGCCGGAAAGCCTCAATCTCGGCGTGCGCGCCCGGCGTTATCAATTCGAGGTGGAAATTCTCGTCCTCGCCAAGAGACGGGGTCTAACCATCCGCGAGGCGCCGATTTCGGTTGTCTACCAGCCGAAAGGCGAGCGCGTCAGCCATTTCCGCCCCTGGCAGGATTTTTGGCGTAATACGAAAACCTTTTCCCGCCTCCTATGGCAAAGGGTCAATCCACTTTGAAGCGAAGAGGCGACATAGCGATGTGTATCGCCTATACTTTACGTATTCCATGAGGGCTGGATGCTTTTTTATCAAGCGATTTCAATTCTTTTCTAGGCAATCAAACGAGAGGAAATTTCATGCGTATCCTGCAACCCGGGAAAAAACTTCAGGAACCGGAACACATCCTGGACAGCACCAAATCGAGCAATTCCTGGAGGATGTTCCGCATCATGGCCGAATTTGTCGAAGGCTTCGACCTCCTGTCGCGCCTCGAAGCGCCGGCGGTGAGCATCTATGGTTCGGCGCGGACGCCGCCCGGCAGCCCCTACTATCTGATGACCGAGCGCATCGCCTATGATCTGGCCAAAGCCGGTTATGGCATCATCACCGGTGGCGGGCCGGGCATCATGGAGGCGGCCAACAAGGGCGCGACCGAGGGCGGCGGCATTTCCATCGGTCTGAACATCGACCTGCCGCACGAGCAATTTCCGAACCAGTACGCCAACGTGCCCATCGAGTTCAAATATTTTTTCGTCCGCAAGGTGATGTTCATGAAGTACGCCGCCGGCTTCATCTGTATGCCTGGCGGTTTCGGATCGCTTGACGAACTATTTGAGTCGATGACCCTGATCCAGACCAAACGCGCCAATCCTTTTCCGGTGGTACTGGTCGGCAGCCAGTTCTGGTCTGGGCTTGTCGGCTGGTTAAAAGATACGCTGCTGGCGTGGGGCACCATCGCCGAGGAAGACCTGCACATATTCACGGTTCTCGACGACCCGCAGGAAATTGTCGACTTCATTTTGTCCCGGATGCCGCCGATTTCGCTGGAACCTGGAAAGAATTAAGAGCAAGATGGCGCAAATTGACGCTTTTTTCAAACTCATGAACGACGAGGGGGCGTCCGACCTGCACCTCGTTGCCGGGCAGCAGCCGATGCTCCGCATCCGTGGCGACATGGAGCGGGTGAAGTTCAAGCGGCTGACCAACGAAGAACTGCGGGTGATGCTCTACGAGATCTGCCCGCAAGAGAAAATCAAGACCTTCGAGGAATCGGGCGATATCGACTTCGGCTATGAAATCCCCGGCCTGGCGCGTTACCGCTGCAACTTCTTTCAGCAGAAGTACGGCATTGGCGCCGTCTTCCGCGCGATTCCAAACGAAATCATGACCGCCGAGCAGCTTGGCCTGCCCCAGGTGATCACGCGGCTGGCGCATCTGCCGAAGGGTTTGGTGCTGGTCACCGGGCCAACAGGTTCCGGCAAATCGACGACCTTGGCGGCGATTATCGACGAGGCCAACCGCACGCGCAAAGACCATATTATCACCATCGAAGACCCGATAGAATTCGTGCATCGTCCGCAGAAGTGCGTCGTCAACCACCGCGAAGTCGGCTTGCACACAAAGAGCTTTGCCGCCGCCCTGCGCGGCGCCCTGCGCGAAGACCCGGACATCATCATGGTCGGCGAAATGCGCGACCTGGAAACCATTTCGCTGGCCATGGAAGCGGCGATGACCGGGCATCTCGTCTTCGGCACGCTGCACACGATTAACGCCATGAAGACGGTGGACCGCGTCGTTGAAATCTTCCCGGCCAATCAACAAGGGCAGGTGCGCTCGACCTTGGCCGATGCGCTCAAGGCCGTGATTTCCCAGACCCTTTTCAAGCGGGTGGATATCAAGGGCCGCATTGCCGGCCTGGAAATCCTCATCGCCACTCCGGCGGTGCGCAATTTGATCCGCGAGGCGAAAACGTATCAGATTTTATCCGCCATGCAGACCGGCAAGAGATACGGGATGCAGACGCTAGATGACGTCATCCAGGGCTTTCTCGACCGCAACATCATCAGCCCCGATGACGCCTACTCGAATGCCGTGGAAAAGGCGCGTTTCGTCAAATACCTGCGCAATCCACCCAGCGATTTTACCGAGGCGTGACGATGGCTTGCGCATTCGGTCAAGGCATACTATAAATGGCTATAAATGGGCGGCAAGGGGATTAACGACGAGCAGAAGTGGGACAAGTACGCGGCATTTTTCTTTTCATTGGCCTGCTTGCACGACCGCCAAATTAAAACCCAGCGCCCTGGTAGCTTGCATCACCGTAGTGAAGGGCGGGTCTTCATCTTCTAAATCCGTACACGGAATTTCGTGCCCGGTGCTTGCCTTCTCAAGCCGTCGTTTGGCGCGGGCGGCGGTATTTAAGGCGCGGGGAAAATACTCTGCGGGGCCTTCCTCGATAGCCGCTTGCAAAAACTCGCGAATTTCTTCATCGGTTTTTAGGTAATCGGCGGCGTCAAACGGCGATATTTCAAGTTTCATTTCGTGTCCTCCAGGCTTTCAAGCATTGTTTTCGCTTTCCTGATGTCATCCACCTGGCTTTTCTTATCGCCACCAGATAGCAGCAGGATAATCTTCCCGTCCCTGATGGTGAAATAGGCGCGATAACCAGGCCCGTAAAACATGCGCAATTCATAAAGGTTTTCGGCAATCATTTTGTGGTCGCCAAAATGACCGTCAATCATGGCGTCCAGCCGTTTGGCAATTCTGACATTCGCCATCCGGTCTTTCAGACTGGATAGCCAGGCGTCAAATTGTCTGGTGCGTTTGATTTCGTACTTCATTATTCATTAGTGCCTTGTAGCGACAAACGGGCAAGACTCCCGCCAGTAGATACAACGCTCTGGTTGGCCGCTTGCTTGCTGTTTCCCAGCTAATCAATACCCGTTTTTATAGCCACGCTTTTCCGTATAAGGATTGACGTAGTCATCGCTGTAGTAGTTGTTGCACTTGTGGTTATCAGGCAGCGCAGCCACAAAAGGGCCACACTTGATAGTGTTCATGCCGGCCATTATTGGACATCAATATTGTCTCTATGACTGGCCTTTATAATGACATCATTTGTCAACGTCAAGAGGGCTTCTTGGTTATCCACTGGCGCCAGCGAAATACTTTGTTCACACTCTATACACCAGGAAATAGAATCAATTCCATTGCCATATCAACATTATTGAAACGTCATTGCGAGGTGCGGCAGTATCGCGCCGTGGCAATCCAGCTTTTCTGCGCGGCAATCCACTTTTTTGGAATTGCTTCGCCTTCGGCTCGCAATAACTATTAATTTTTCCCTTTCTACACAATCTCTCTGGTCTTTCTGAACTCAATCTCCGGCCATTTTTCGATAAAGAATTTCATCATCCAATCGCTTTCGGCGAGATAGGTGAGAAATCCTTCCGAATCGGTGGCGAGAGCGCCTTCGTTTTTGCGCTCAAATTCGGCCAGTTTTTTCTTGTCGTCGCAGTGGATCCAGCGGGCGGCCTGGTAGTTGACCGGCTCGTAGATGGCATCGACGCCGTATTCGTTTTTCAGCCGCGCCATCGTCACCTCAAATTGCAGCACGCCGACGGCACCCATGATGTAGTCGGCGCCGATCTTCGGGCGGAAGACCTGGATCGCCCCCTCTTCGGCCAGTTGCGTCAAACCCTTCTGCAACTGCTTCAGTTTCAAGGGATTTTTCAAGAGCACGCGGCGAAAATGCTCCGGCGCGAAATTGGGGATGCCGATGAATTTCAGCGGCTCCTTTTCCGAGAAAGTATCGCCGATCTTGATGGTGCCGTGGTTGTGCAGGCCGATGATGTCGCCGGGCCAGGCCTCATCAACGTTTGCCCGCTCCTGGGCCATGAAGATGGTGGCGTTATTCAGGGCGACATCCTTTTCCAACCGGTGGTGCCGTACCTTCATGCCGCGCGCAAAACGTCCGGAACAGATGCGGAAAAAGGCGATGCGGTCGCGGTGCGCCGGATCCATATTGGCCTGAATTTTAAAGACGAAGCCGGAAAATTGTTCTTCAGTGGGAGACACCAGGCGGCTCTGGCTCTGGCGCGGGCTAGGCGCGGGTGCCATCTCGACAAAGGCGTCGAGCATTTCCCGCACGCCAAAATTGTTAATGGCACTGCCGAAAAAGACCGGTGACTGGCTGGCCTTCAGATACTCCTCATACTGAAATGGGTTGGCGGCACCGGTAAGAAGTTCCAAATCATCGCGCAGTTCCTGGGCCTGCCGGCCGAGAAATTCATCGAGGCGCGGGTCTTCGAGCGTTTCGATGGTCACGCCGCCGGTGTCGCGCGTTTCGCCGCCAGCCTTGAACAGGTGCAGACCGCCGGCCCGCAAATTCCACACACCGCGAAAATCCTTGCCCATGCCGATCGGCCAGGACAAGGGCGCGCATTCGATCTGCAATTTGTCCTCGATTTCCGATAAAAGTTGCAGCGGCGGCAGGCCCTCGCGGTCGAGTTTATTGATAAAGGTGATGATCGGCGTGTTGCGCATGCGGCAGACTTCCATCAGTTTTTCCGTTTGCGCCTCGACGCCCTTGGCGCTGTCGATGACCATGATCGCCGAATCGACGGCGGTGAGAACACGGTAGGTATCCTCGGAAAAATCCTGGTGACCGGGGGTATCGAGCAGATTGATTTCATGATCGCGGTAAGCGAATTTCATCACCGAAGTGGTGACGGAAATGCCGCGCTCCTGCTCGATGGCCATCCAGTCGCTGGTGGCGTGGCGCTGGGCCTTGCGCGACTTCACCGCCCCGGCCATGTTGATGGCGCCGCCGAAGAGCAGCAGTTTTTCCGTCAGCGTCGTCTTGCCGGCGTCCGGGTGGCTGATAATGCCGAAGGTGCGGCGGCGGGCGATTTCTTGTTCAATCTGGGTTGTCATGTTGGAAAAATTGGCAAAGAATTGCTTGAAGAAAACAGATGCGGTATAAGCCTGTCGGTAAAGCCCCGAGAGGCCCATCCTGATTTTGGCGAAGCCGCCTACAATATGATTTTTTCCACGGAATGCAAACATTATGACGCGAACCATCCTTGTTACCGGCGGCTGCGGCTTCATCGGCGCCAACTTCGTCCGCCTCGTCCACACCGAACGCCCGGATTGGCGCATCGTCAACGTCGATAAGCTGACCTACGCTGGCAACCCGCAAAACCTGGCCGGCATCAAAGAAGGCCGGAACTACCGCTTCGTCCGCGAGGATATTTGTAACGGCCAGATCATGCGGCAATTGTTTCACGAAGAAAAGGTCGATACCGTCGCCCACTTCGCCGCCGAATCGCACGTTGATCGCTCGATTACCGGGCCGGCCGCCTTCATCGAAACCAACATCGTCGGCACCTTCAGCCTGTTGGAAGCGGCGCGGTCGCTGTGGCAGGGCGCGGCTTGGCAGGGAGGATCACCCTGTTTCCTCCACGTTTCCACCGATGAAGTCTACGGTTCTTTGGGCGACAGCGGCTATTTCACGGAAACCACGGCCTACTCGCCGCGTTCGCCCTATTCGGCCTCGAAGGCCTCGTCCGACCATCTGGCCCGCGCCTATTTTCACACCTACGGCCTGCCGGTGCGCATCACCAACTGCTCGAACAACTACGGGCCGTACCAGTTCCCGGAAAAGTTGATCCCGCTCACCTTCAACAACGCCCTGCACGGCAAGCCGCTGCCGGTCTATGGCGACGGCA
>Ga0209629_10000482_pt1 | contig 21920 bp, 9 predicted proteins | sample TergutCu122P5_FD_187286 | JGI IMG/M metagenome (GOLD analysis project Ga0209629, IMG submission 187286) | Cubitermes ugandensis P5 segment gut microbial communities from Kakamega Forest, Kenya - Cu122 P5 (SPAdes) (version 2) | ecosystem: Host-associated > Arthropoda: Insects > Digestive system >...
ATAGCGGATCTTCTCCCCTTTGGTTGTATTTTCCCCAAGACTATTATACCATATGGGGAGCAAATCCGCTTGTTTTATACTCTATTTTCCTTGATGCAATGGTATGCTGGATGTGCGAAAGTTGAGTTGTTTAATTTAACGTGATTTGGACGAAGTCGAACAAGCCGCGCAAGCGGCTTAAATCGCGAAGTGATTTTCAGTTATGAGTACATTTTTGCGCATTCTTTGCGCAAAAATGTACGAATTTATCAAAGTTCGATGAACGCTTTTTGTTCGTCGAACTCACTTTAATTTAGTAGAAAAGAAATCCATTTTTATATACAGCATGGCATTTTTTATTAATGAAATACTGGTAAAATGCTGGTACAATTACATGGCCGGGATACTTTGCAGAAGGCGTACATCGTGATACTAAAACGCGGTACAGGGGGAACTGTGGAGTATACCCGATCTAAGATTTTCCTGTTTAATCTTAAGAAAGAAGGGGATTTTTATGCGAAAGCATCTTCACCTCGTCATGGCGTTTGCTTTATCGTTTGCCATTGCCTTACCGGCGGTTGTGCTGCTTCAGTCGTTGACCGTCTTCGCGTTTACAAGCCAGGCGAATATTGCCGCGACGACAGACTTTATCAAGGATTGTGATAACGGAACCCAAGGCAAATGGAAAAGCGTCGATTTCGGTTCGACGCGCAGGTTTACACGTGTGAGTATTACAATCGGCAGTGCCACCGACACCACTCAGTTCCAAATGGATAAGTACAATTTCACAACAAAAGACTGGGACAACTTATACCCGGCAGGCTTAGTGCCCGGCACCGGTGCGACGCGGACGTTTGACGTCAACCTCAGCGCGCCGGCGGACGCATCCAAAATACGCGTCTTCCTTCCGGCAGGTTCTACCGGTGCCGCTGTCAGCTCAGTTGCCGTGTACAACGATTCTCCGATTGTAACGGCGTCAACCGTCGATATAACTACCAGCGTCGGTGTCCCGCCGGTTTTGCCGAACTTCTACAATATTGCCCAAGATAACGGCGGCCGGGTGCTGCTCGCGATGACGTGGCCGGCGCTTGCGAGTCAAAGCAGGGAGAAATGTGCGACCGTCGGAACATACCAGGTCAGCGGAACTTACGTTTCCGGAACGGAGAGTGGGACGATTACCGCCAACATAACCGTTAATGCCGATTCCGGAGTCGCGCCTATGCCGACTCCTTATATGGGCTGGAACGACTGGTATTACGCGTACAGCGGCATAAGCGAGAGGATTGCAAAGGACCAGGCCACCTCAATGATACAGCTGGGTCTTGACAAGCTTGGTTACAACCTGATTTGGATCGACGATTACTGGTGGGGGAAAGGCGTAAACAGTTACGCCGCAAACGAGGAATATCAGTACAGGGACGCGAACGGCCATATCCTGACAAGGGAAAACTTCAATTTTGATTACGGCCAATGGGTTGACTGGCTTCACAGTAAAGGCCTGAAATCAGGTATTTATTCCGATACAGGGCCGCACGGCTGCGGTGAGTATTTCGGCAGCGGCGGCAATAACTGGTTTGAGTTCTACAGAAAAGACGTAGAGCAGTTTGTCAATTGGAAAGTGGACGCCGTTAAACTTGATCACTGCGGCGGACACAACGGCCTTACATATAACGAGGATGTTTACAGCGCTTTCTACCAGGCCATGCAGGACAAAGACCCCAACCATAAAATTATGTTTGACACCTGCGAATGGGGCCAGGAAAGCCCGCCGGAGTGGGCTTATAAAATAGCCAACGCATGGCGCACCCAAGGCGACCTGGGCGGGCAGCTCGGTAGTTGGAGCTCGTTTTTAAACTTTTTCGATGACAATCTCGCTCCGGCGGCAAATGGGCCGAACCACGTCAGCGACCCCGACTACATCATTTTCGGCGAGGACATAAACGGGAACAAGGAGTCCCAGTTAACGGACTTCCAGACAAGGTCCTATTTCACCCTGTGGTGCATGACCGCCTCCCCGCTGATCCTTTCATCCGATATGGCGTCGATAAATGATTACAACCTGCAAACCATAACCAATGCGGACATGATTTCTATAGATCAGGACTCGCTTTGCAAGCAGTATACAATCGTGCGCGAGGATTTACCAGGTTTGCAGGTCTGCGCCAAACCGCTTAAATGCGATGACCCCGGTAAAGCCAAGTACGCCGTTATGTTGTTCAACCGTACGGGCTATGACGGGACAATTGGCTTTAACTGGAGTGATATCGGCCTGTCGAACGTTGTGTCGGCTAAAAACGTTTGGGATAATACGACCGAGACAATAACCGGGCCGCAGTATTCCGCGGACGTTAAGGCTTACGGCACGACGGTTTATATCGTAGAGGGCGACGTTGTCGCAAGGACATGCGCCAGGCCGGTGAACAACCTCGCTTTGGGTTTTGACGTGGAAGCTCTGGGCAACAGCGGCACAAATCCCAAAACAAACGCTCAAAAAGCCGTTGACGGTTATTCTACTACAAACTGGCAGCCGTTATACCGCGACTATAACAACGCATACTGGATTCAGGTCGACATGGGCGTGGAAAAAACGTTTGATCAGGTTGTATTGAGGATGAGCACATCGCCCGGCGTCGCTTCTACAATAGACACGTCGGACGACGGAAAAACGTGGACAACCCAGCAAAACATAGGCACGTTATCAACAACCGCGGACAACACCGTTAATCTGCCGGCGCCCGTTACGGCCCGGTTTGTGCGCTGGTACATACCGAATGCAACAACGACGCGGCCGGTGTTAAGCGCATTCAGTGTTTTCGACAGCGCCCATCCGGACAACCCCGGATATCAGAACTTGGCGACCTCATCGGGGCAATCCGTCATCGACAACCTGGCGTTAAAAGCCACGGCATCGGCGTCGTCACAATATAACGCTAGCTATTCCGCCGCGATGATTAACGACGGGAATACGGGCACCCGCTGGAATTCCGCCGCGAACGTCATGACTAACGGGACCTTTACATGGGTTGAGCTAACATACCCGCAGGCGACGGCGGCCAACTGCATTATGCTGGACGCGGCGGCGTCAAGCTGGTACTTAAGGCTTGGGAAAGCGAGGATCGAGTACAGCGACGACAACACGAACTGGACGCAGTTCGCCGTAATCGCACTGAATCCCGGCCCCGGCGAGATCCAGGTCACACCCACGACTGTCATTCCGTATCCAAACATTTCACACAAATATTACCGGATTGTTTTCATGCAAGGCCTTTCCCAGGGAGGCGGAACCGACCCAACAATATGGGAATGGCGAATGTATAACTACCCGATAACGGCGGTGAAGGATACCTTTGTGATGACGGACGCGGCAAACACGGCCGGAGCGTTGCCGCAAACGGTACCGGCGACCCGCAGCGACGGCCTGACATTCGACACGCCGGTGATTTGGGACGCTTATCCCTTAACGGTCGGCACGCACACGGTTCATGGTACAATCGCCGGCTCCGATGTTAAAGCGAACGCGGTTGTGCTTATTATTGACAGCATTCCGTCACAATACGTGCTGAACTTTAACGTAACGCCGTTCGACGCGGCTGTCGCCCTGACAGACGGAACCGGCGCAACCGTTGCCCCGCTGGTTAACGGCGTCTATCAGCTGTCGTCAGGTACATACTCCTACGCCGTCAGTAAAGCCAACTATATTTCTCAATCGGGTACGGTTGTAATCGACGGCAGCGCGGTAACGGTGCCTATCACGCTGGACATAGTGAAATACAGCGTCGGTTTCAATCTTAGCGTGCCCGACGCGAAAGTCGTTGTCACGGACGCGAACGCCGCGGTTGTTTCCTCGGTCAGCCCCGGCAGTTATAAACTGGCGATGGGGACCTATACGTATTCCGTGACCCGGTTGGGGTATTTCCCGATAAGCGGCACATTCGATGTTACCGGCGATATGACCGTCCCGGTCTATATGGTAATGAAGGACAACCTTGCGCTTTTTGCCGCGGCAACCGCGTCGTCAATCTACAACACGGGTTACACAGCGGTTATGGCCAATGACGACGATCTGAACACTCGCTGGAACACCGCCCTAAACGCTGCGACGCAAAGTTCCGAAAACTGGCTGCAGCTTGAATGGGACAAACCCACCGCGTCTAACACGGCTGTCATTTATTTTTCCTGGTATCAACGGATCGGCAGGGCCGCCTTGCAGTATTGGGACGGAAGTAAATGGGTTGACTTGGCTGTAATGTCTGACAATGATATGCCTACCGATCCGGATGAGATTTATGTTTTGCCGGTTACGAGGATCACTTATCCGACAGTAACGACGACCAAGCTGCGCATCAATTTCTATGAAGCGAGGAATTATTCGGGTACGGATTACACGGTCAGAGAATTCCGGATTTACAATTACCCGGTTGTTTCCGCCGATCCCGCAACCGCCGAAACCTTTGTGAACACGGCGCCCGTAATGCCGGCAACCGTCAACGCGACGCGTTCCAACGGCCTGTCGTGTGATAAAACCCCCGTAGTTTGGGACGCGATCAATCCTTCCGACTACGCTCAGCAGGGAACGTTTACCGTCGGCGGCACCGTCGCGGGCACAGATGTCAGGACGAAGGTGACGGTGACCGTAAAAGACTTGGAACCGGGTGCGGAGGCAATCGCGTTCTTTGACGACGCCGGCAACGACATCACTCCGATAAATAAGCTTCCAGATACGGGAAATCTGAAAGTCAGGGCAGTTATCAACAACGGCGGAACAGGCTCGTCAACGGTGCGCCTTATCACCGCTGTATACAGCGGTTCGCGGCTCATCTCCACCGACGCCAAAACAATGATCATTGCGGCGCAGATCGACGCAACCGCCGATCTGTCGCTCAATCTGCCGGCGGACAGAACCGGGTTGACAGTTAAGGTATTCCAGTGGGGCGAGAACTATGACCCCTTATGCCTGCCGATAAATTTCCCCTCATAGCAGGCAACAAAACAAAACAGGCTGCCGGGCATTGCGGCAGCCTGTTTTTTGCTGGAAAAATCCGAAACATAGAATTTACTTAAACTTACTCCGCGAACTCTATACGCGTAAACTTTTCCGGACAATGGTTATCGTTTGTCCCTATTTTATCCCAAGCCCAAAAGGCGGATACCTCTTTGCCGCCGATACGCAGCTTTTCGCATCGCCCCAAGAATATCCGCCATATGTCGCCGATCCGGGGCGGCAGCGGCCTGCCGCCCGCCAACCATTTCATGCCGTCCCAGGCAAGCGCAAGCTCGACGTTAAATCCGCGGGAAGCCGTCATATCATTGTTTAGCTCGCCGTCGATTTTTACCACGGTTTGTAAACCGGGGAAATCCCAGTTTAAGAAAGCCCACCGTTTCCCGCGTGGATGAGACCCTCTCCAAAAGCACTCATCGTTTCTGTCGTGATTGCCCCCAAACACAGTCGCGTCGTTTTGGTAGACATCAAAGGCCGGTTCGGCAATATACCGGGGGTCGCGCCTGTAGGCGTCCTGCCAGATGTAGAGCGCCTCATAAATATTATTGATTGCGTTCACCTGCAATTCATAATATGTGTCCCCGCCGTCGATCATGATCTCTACCGCGTTCTCCAGCCATAAGGGGCTGTCCCGTTTTGTGATATGCGCCCGCGGATAAGGTTCCTCGCACCAAAAGCCGATGTACAGATAATCGTCATTCCATTTAAGCGCCGCCCGCGTATCATACAACGCCGGCGCGCCGTCAATGACGTCAATAAACCGCAGCGACAGATCGGCGTTTTGCCACGCCTTCTTGCTCAAATCTCCGTCGATTAATATATTGCCCTCGGTTTTATGGCAAAGGTAATCAGCCACATATTTGCCTCCTCATTTTTCGTTAGCCTGATTCATCAAACTTATTACACCGTAGTGATTCGGATCCATACGCAAAACCTCTCCGCAGTAATATTCGCCTTTCGTGCGCTCACCAAGCCCAAGGTATCCGAGAGCCATCATATAATTGCAGTGTATCTTATTCTTTATATCAAGATCCGTATCAAATACCAGAAAATCCGGAAGGCTTACGGCAAAGTAGTCAATTGTCTGCTTCTTGAAAATATTTTTCTCACCAAAACTTATCAGGCTGTTAAAGCGGCTTCTTGCCTCGTTCTCGCGCCCCAGCGCCCGGAGCGCGAGCCCTTGATAAAAAATCATATGCGGGGGCTGATCGTTGTAATATATTGCGGCGGTCGGTTCATTAAGCCCTTGCGATGCTAGGGTGTAGTAATAATCGGCCTTGTCCCTGTCGATATGGGCGTAAGCCTCCCCCAGGTAAAAATTAATGTTGTTTTCCTGCGCGCCCGCCAGTTTGCCTTCGCCGAAATTTTCCCTGTATATTTTTGCCTCGTCGAGCTGAATAATGGCTTCGTTGTAATCCCGGGCGGCAATGTGTGACTTTGCCAGCCCGATCCTCGCCTCAACGTATTGTGTCGGAACTTTGCCCTCACCGCCCTCCCAAGGATGAAAATTCCTGCTTAAGAGCAGATCTGTTGCCTTGGCGTAATCACCGGCAAAATTTACCGCTGTCACATACTCAATGAATAAATCGTCGCGATCAACGGTTAAACTCATATTTTCCTCAAGGATCGCCAAAATGTCATGCCTTGGCATGTTGATTTTTTTGTACAGCTCAATCAGTTCATAAAACACCCTGGAATCGGTTTTATCCAGTTTAAACGCCGTTTCCAAATAACTTCGCGCCGTATCGAAATCGGAACGCTTATTGGCGTACGCCAAAGCGAGATTCCTGTAAGCCGTGGGAAAATCCGGGTTCAACTTAACGGAACGCTCCCACATTTCGATAGCGTCAAAATATTCCTGTTTGTCATACAATAAACAGCCCAAATAAAACATGGTCATACTGTCGGCAACCATGTTTATGGCTTTCTCTAATACAACCCGGTCACGCGGGGTGTTGGGAAAGCAGAATTGCGGGTCTGACAGACGCGCTTTATCATATGAGGATGCCGTATCAACGCTGATACTGTTTTCGTAGTCCGCTAAATAATAGTAAACCATCGGATAAACATTGTCATTAGCGTTTATGTATGTATTCAGAATTGCGGCGGCGTCAACAAAGAAGCCGAGCTGCGCGTAGGCTTCGGCTAAATTGATATAATTGTGAGGATCATTTCTGAGTATTGAACGTAGCTTATCTCGCTCGCAGCTTTCGGTTAAGGCCCGCTCGTTTCTGGCGAAAAAATCCATCGGATCCAATGATAGCGTTTCGTTGTTAAACAACTCGGCTTCCTTTAAATTCCCAAGTTTTCGAAGGATGGCCGACTTAATATTTCTGGCTTTGTAGTTGTTTGCGGTAACGGTAAGCGATTTTTCCGCGAATTTCAAAGCGGCGTCGTAATCGCCCCGAAGTGACGCTATTTGCCCGAGCATCATATATCCGGGAGCGCGCATGGGCCCGGCCCAGGTTGATTTGTAAAAGCAATCAAACGCTTCATCCTGCGAACCTTGATATAAAAGGGCTTTCCCAAGGTTGTAGAAAGCTTCCCCGTCGTAAGGGTTTTGGTTGTGACGCGTCAGGGTCTTTACCGCAGTCCGGAAATGCGCCTCGGCCTTCTTGAAATTCCCGCGCTTCATCATCAGATTACCGTAGGCGTTATTGAGCCTTATATCGCCGCCGTCACGCCGCAAACCCTCCAAATAGTAGTCCTCAGCGCGGAATGTGGCGTGCCGGTACTGTTCCAGGTGAAGCCCCGCCAATAGAAGGCTTTCGGTGCTGTTCAGCGTTTCCGACGGGCCGATGGCCGTCGCGGCGTCTGGCATCGGCTCTAACTTATCCGGTTTTGGGCGGTAGGTAACCAATGTTCTGCCGGAACGGCTCTTTACCTCAGCCGTCAAATCCGTTTCCAGTTCCGAAACATCGGTTTCCTCCGAAAAGACTTCGGTCGGGGAAATTGTCAGTGTTTTATTTATGTAAACGCGTTTCTCCCCTTTTAACACGACTGTTGCGCCAACGTATCTGCCGGTTGCGTAAACGGTCAGTTTTGCGCGGCCATCGAGATAATCGAGCCCGATCATTGCTTCGGTGCCGGCGTTTTTCACCTGGCCGATCCTGGTGTAAGGCATGAAATACTGTGTGAACGTCTTTTCCTCATAAGGCTGCAACCATGTGAAATCAGGCTGATTATCGGTATAAACGCCTGTCATCAGCTCGACGTACGGGCCGTCCTCGTCCGTCAGGTTACGGTCCCACGCCTTACCAAAGTCCCCGCAGCCCCAGGTCCATTGTTTTTTACCGGGCGCTATATGGTGATCAGCCACGTGCAGAACGCCCGCCCCGGCTCTGTAATCATATCCGCCGATGAAGTCATAGTCTGATTTGTATGCCATATATGATGTCGGCACCGGGATATTTTTATATCTCGTAATATCCACGCCGTACGAATAGTCCGTTTTGTAATAAGTGCTTGTTGAAATGGGAAACCTTGACACATCACGTTTTCCGTGATCCATAACGGCATTAACGTCCGGCGGAAAGATAGAGGCGGTCTCTTCGTGAACCGCTACTGCTGGATTCGCCCACCATAAAAAGGACTGCGGCTCACTTGTCGGGTTGTAAAGCAGTCCGCAGATCTCAATAAACGATTTTTCCGGGTACAGGGTAAATCCCGTTGTTACTTTAGTGCCATAAATGCGGTCTGTCTCGCTGACCCACAGAGTAACTTTCTCCGGCGAACGGTCATCAATCAGATATTCCACCGGGCCGAACGAGTTGGGCCTGTGGTGCTGCGGCCAGTTAAACTCGATACCGCCGGAAATCCACGGCCCCGTCAGCCCGACAAGCGCCGGCTTTATAACCCGGTTATAGTAGACAAAATCATAGTTATTCGTTTTGTCCAGTGCCCGGTAAATCCTTCCGCCAATCTCGGGCATGACTTGAATCTGAATATACTCGTTTTCCAGAAAAACGATTTTGTAGGTTTTATCGGCCTTGACATCGCTGATCTTATCAATGACAGCAAACGGATAGACCTTGCCGGAACTGCCCTGGTAAACCCGCTTCTCCAAAAACATCGGATTTTTATTTTTCTTACCTATTTCATATGTAGATATCGCTACATCCTGCTCCCAAATTTTCAGAGCGTTCATAAATTTCCCTCCGGATATCCGCTTGCAGACGTTTTCTAATAAAAGACCCCGGGACAAGGTCTCGCAATTCCAGAAATTGACCGGGGGCTTTATTTTATGGCGTTTGCTTCCTTAATAGAAGCTTAATTTTAAATATTGTTGTCCGCGTCGCGCGTTTCGAGCCGGTCAATTTTTAATTGGCGGCGGCGCCCATAACCTGCTTATAGTTTTCCGGCGTAACGATTATGGCCGGCACCGCCGTCTCCTGCTTCATGGCCGTGCCTTTAAGTATAAAGTTCATCAGAATTTCGGCTGAGGTGCCTCCGACAGCGTCCGAGGAGAAGTAAGTGGCCGCTTTCATGCATGAGCCTTTCGCGAACTCATCTTTGGCCAGATAACCGCCAAGCCCTATTACGCAGGAGGTTTTGTCCAGATTCGCCTGCTCCAGCGCGCGTACGGCGCCGACGGCGCCCTCCTCGTTGGCGGTCATTACCAGCCAGTTCTTGATCTCCGGGTGCGCAGTGTAAATGGCGGAGGCGGCGTCGAAGCCTTTCGAGGTCTGCCCGTCATAATCCGCGCGGTACATCTTATCCTTCGGAAACGTCGGAATAGCCTTCGTAAACGCGTCGGACTCGCCCTGGGTCCTCGGGACGCAAGAAGAAACCGTGTCCATTGTCAACAGCAGCACAGCCGTTTCGGATTTTTCGGCCAGCTTGTTGTCGGTGGTGTATTTCGCCATCCACTCGCCGTTGGCCACCCCGATATTGTACGCGTCGATTCCGACCCACGGCGCCAGCTTTTTGCCGCTCGCGTCCTGAAGGGCGTCGTCTGCGGCGACAACGGGGATGTTTGCCGACTTAAGCTTGTCGACAACCGACTGCGACAGCGTCTGATCCGGGATACACGTCAGTATGCCGGCGGCCTTGTTCGCTATGGCGTTGTCGATATCCTTCAGGTATTCCTCCGGGTTCATCTTGGCGTCGACATAGATGAAATCGCCGCCCATGGCCTTTACTTTCGTTTCGGCGGCCTTGCCCTCGTCAATAAACCATTGCTGATCGCCGGCTTTGTAAATGCCGTAAATTACCGGCTTGCCTGCCGCCGGGGCGGGCGTCGCGGCTGAGGGTGTGGCATTCGCGCTCTGAGTTGCCATCGCGCCGGTACTGGCCGTTCCGCCGCATCCGCTCAGAAAACCGGCTGCGCAAAAAACGGCCGGTATAAGAGACATAAACCTCTTCATTTTATTTCCTCCTTTTAATTGAAATGATTATTAAATGATTTGGGGGATACCCGGCCTTGAGCTTCGGACCCGTATGTATCGGTCTTTCACCGGCGGGCCGGAATTGTCCGCGCCCAAATTGAAACCGTAAATGGGTCAGGCGTTTTTCATACTCGCCTCTATCAGCTTTTTCTCCCTGTTTTGTTTTCTGAAATGATCAAACGCAAGCGCCATCAACAGCAGCATGCCTCTCGCCACATACTGCCAGAACGTCGGAACGTTAATCATAACAAGCCCCGTATTAAAGGATTGCAGTATCAATACGCCGAGCACGGTGCCGAGCATGCCGCCGACGCCCCCGGTAAAGGACACTCCGCCCAGTATGACGGCCGTTATCGCGTCAAATTCCAGGCCTATGGATGCCGCCGGCTGGCCGGAACCCATTCTGCCGGCCAGGGTGACGCCGCCCAATGCGCACAGGACACCTGTTATTATGTAACTGATAAGGGCTATGCGTTTCGGGTTCATCCCGGCCAGGCGCGCGGCTTCCTTATTGCCGCCGATGACATAAATACTTCTGCCGAACGTTGTTTTTGACAGTATCACGCCGAAGGTTATCAGCGAAACCAGCAGTATTATGACCGGTACCGGAAGCCCGGCAATGCGGACGGTCCCAAAGCCGGAAAACGTTTTATCACTGATCGGCACAGCTTTACCGCCGTTTAATATGTAAGCAAAACCGCGGAAAATGGATTGTGTGACCAGAGTGGCAATAAACGGATCAAGATTAATACGGGTTACCATAAATGTGTTAAACACGCCGATCAGGCCGCCGGCAACCAAGGCTACCGGCAAAACAACCCAGAAGCTGAGGCCGAAGTTCGCTGACAGCACCGCCGCCAAAACACCGGAAAACGCGACCACCGACCCGGATGACAGGTCGTTCATGCCGCCGATAATCAAATATGTGGCGCCGATGGCGACGATGCCCGTCAGGGAAGCTGCGATAAACACGTTTATTAGGTTTGTCAAGCTGAAAAAGTTCTTGTTCATGATCGAGAAAAACACGACGATGAACGCCAAAGCGAGCAACAGCACTATTTTATCGCTCGGTATCCGCAAATCCTTCAAAAGTCTCCTGAGCTTGCTCATACGGCTTTACCCTCATTGTCAAGCATAGCCAGGCTTAACAGCCGCTCCTCGTTTGAATCGTGCCTGTCAATTACGCCGGTTATCCTTCTGGATTTCATGACTATTACACGGTCGGCGAGCCCGATTATTTCCGACAGCTCGGATGATATGAGGATAACCGATATGCCGCTTTTGGCAAACTCGCATATCATCTTGTAAAATTCGGCTTTGGCGCCGACATCCACACCCTTTGTCGGTTCGTCCAGAATCAGCACTTTCGGGCTTGTGCTCATCCATCTGGCGATAATGGCCTTTTGTTGGTTGCCGCCGGACAGCTCCAGAATCTTCTTATATCTGTCCGGCGTCTTAACGCGAAACTTTTTTATACCCTCATCTATCACCCTGTTTTCCATTGGGACGTTGACAAACCCCAGGCGGGAATACTCCTTTAGGGTGGCGACGCTGATATTCTTGCCCACGTCCAGGTTCGGCAGTATCCCCTGTGTTTTCCGGTCTTCCGGCACAAGCACAATGCCCTTTTGTATGGCTGATTTCGGGGATTTGCAGACAATTTGCTTCCCCTCAAGAAAAATCTTGCCGCCGGTCATGATGTCCGCCCCGACGACGCCACGCATCGTTTCCGTGCGCCCCGCGCCGACAAGCCCGGAAAACCCGAGGATCTCGCCTTTACGAAGCGTAAAGGAAATATCGCGCACATACTGCGTGGACAAATTCCGCACTTCCAGCAGAACATCGCCGATATGCTCATTTCGGTCAAGCTCGCTGTAAATGTCGCCCAAATCCCTCCCTACCATCATTTTTATCATGTCATGTTCGGACACATCGCCCGGCACAACTGTTTCAATATATCGCCCGTCTTTGAAAATGGCGGCTTTATCTGCGACGCTGTTTATTTCTTTCATTCTGTGCGAGACATAGATGACTATTTTGCCTTCGCTTTTCAGCTTGCGGATAATTTTGAACAGCACCTCAATTTCCGTATCGCAAAGACTGGCGGTCGGTTCGTCAAAAGCGATGATTTTCAGTTCGTCGCGGCTACAAGCCTTCATTATCTCTACCATCTGCTGGTGCGCAATGCTAAGTTCCTTGACCAGCGTGTACGGTTTTATATTCAGGTCGAAATCCTTGATTATGCGCTCGGTTTTCTCATAAAGCAGCGTTTTGTTCACAAATCCGAGGGCATTCGCCGGCAGCCTTCCGAGGAAAATATTCTCGGCCACGGAAAGGTGCATCTGAATCTGCCGTTCCTGATAAATAACGCTGACGCCTTCTTCAATCGCTTCTTTAGGGTTTAAGAACTTTTTAACCTGGCCGTTAATTATGTATTCCCCGCCGGAAGGCTGATAATCGCCGTTTAATATTTTAAGAATCGTCGACTTGCCGGCCCCGTTCTCGCCTAAAAAGGCCAACACCTCGCCGGCCTCCGCCGTAAAGCTGATATTGTCCAGAGCTTTGACTCCGGGAAAGTATTTGGTTATGTTCTTAAACTCAAGCGTATTGCCCATAACGTAACAACGCCCTTATAAATAATAATAAAACATCGGATAATGTATTCGAAACGGCAGAAAACCCGATTCACGTATATGATAATACATTCATCCATATAAGTCATTACAAAAAATTGCTCAATTATATAGAAAAACTGCCAATTATTCCGTCATAAAAAATGAACCGGCTCTTTTGAACCATAATGTCAATTTATATATATGCATTGGACATTATTATTAATGATATCTGCTGATATTGCTGATATACTAAATTAATGTGAGTTCGATGAACAAAAAACGTTCATCGAACTTTGATGATACTCGTACAAATTTAGCCAAAATCGGGCTAAATTTATACTCGTAACGTGAAAATTCCTTCGGAATTTCGGCTGCTGACGCAGCCGGTTCGACTTCGTCGAACTCACGTTAAAATATTGAAGGGTTTCTGCCGTTTGCGCGTTTGTTTATACAGGCGCTGGGGGGAGCGGCGGTTAAATGCCCGGCTTTCAGAGCAGTCCGGAGGTGGTGAGCGCGTAGCCTTATGTTTTTAATTCAGGAAGGGTTAATCAGTGGTTACTTGACAAACGGATTTTAAGGGGGTAATAATATTTTGAAAAAGTTATTAAAGAAAATCACGGCTGTCCTGATATGCCTGGCGTTGCTGCCAACGTTTTCATTAAACCTCGACGCGGCCAATCAATTCGTTGCCCTAACCGACATAACGAACCCGAAAGCTGATGTCTTCCAGCCGGGTTACGAGCCGGATAAGGCCTTCGACGGCATCGAGACAGACCCTAACAATTGCTGGCATACCCCTTGGGTGACCGGCTCGCCCGGCTTCCCGCACTGGATCGAGGCTTCGTTCACAACGCCTCAGCTGATCGGTTCGCTTGTGTATGTCGCGCGTTCGGCGACCGCTTACCAGTGGTGTACATCCTGCGAGGTCTGGGCCAGCGTTACCGGCAGCGAGGACGACCTGCAGAAAGTCGCGGCCGCCAGCTGGCCCACCCGCGCGCAAAGCGCCGAGGTGACGTTCGCTCCTATCCTGGCAAAGCTTGTCCGGTTTGTCGCGCTGTCGAAAATAGACACTTCAGCCGAAAACTTCAGCTTTTCGGCGTCGGAAATAAAGTTCGGGCTGGCTGACGCCGTGCCGGGCATGTTTGACTCTGCGATAAACGCGTACGCCGGCAAGGCCCAAAACGTGCTTGATTACGCCGCAGGCGACGTGGGAAGCGCCGCACACCAGTATCCGGCCGCCGCTTATCAGGCGCTGGCCACCGCCCGCGCGAACATTCTGGCGCTTTTGGGCACTACCGACGCGACCGCTGTTTACGCGGCGTTTCCCGCCGTTGACGCGGCCATAAGCGCACTGCTTGTAAGCAATAAGGACGCGTCCGAGGACGTGTCGGTAATCGCGCCGAAATTCGTCATGACAGCCGCGGCCAGTACGCAGAACGCGGGCTATGAGGCGAAAAACGCCATTGACGGCGATATGGGCACTATGTGGCACACCCAATGGAATCCCACGATTGTGCCGCCCCCGCATTACTTCACGCTGGATCTGGGCAGGAAACAGCTCATCGATAAAATTTACATATTTCCAAGACAGGACGGCCAATCTAACGGGCGTATCCTGTCCGGCGAGATCTACGCAGGCGATACGGCCGACAATCTTGCGCTGGTAACGGCTTTCGCCGGAACCGACACCCCGGATCCGGCTGTCGTAAATATCTCGCCGGCTTACGCGAAAGTCATACAGATTAAGTCGTTAAACGGGGTGGGCGGGTACAGTTCGATCGCGGAAATAAATGTTTACACGTATGACCGCGGCTTCGCCGCCGCCGCCGCCGGCTATCAAAACGCGCTCCAAGCGTTGGCGTCGGCGGTGGTCGGCGGTGGGATAGGCGAGTTTACGCAGGCGGACGTGAACGCCTTCAAGACCGCCATCGACACGATTTATAACCTGAATGCCTGGCGTGGCATGACCAACAGCGCGCTCTACGGAATAAGGGCACAACTGGACGTGCAGTCCGCGGCGTTTCTGGAAAAAGCCCGGAAATATACGCTGTCTGACCTGCTCACGCTGATCGACGAGGGCAGTCAGCTGCTGCCGCAGGTGGCCGACGCGACGGATAAAGCCGCCTTGGTATCAAGCCTTGGCTCGGCTCAGGTGGTCGCGGACAACACGGCCAGCACGGCCACCGAGGTTCACGCGGCGGCCGTGCAGCTTAAAGGCGCCGTAGACATGCTAAAATCGTCACTGGCCCCGGTTTACAGCCTCGCGGGCCAATGGAACCTGAAACTGGGCGACTACAGCGCTGACGGGAACAATATTTTCAGCCAGACCGTCAATCTGCCAGGCTCGCTGGACGAAAACAAGAAAGGATCGCCGAACACGGTTATCGATATGCAAAGGCTCAGCCGGTATTACAAATACACCGGCCACGCCCTGTATCAGAAGGATCTGTACGTGCCGCACGCGTGGAACGCGAAAGAGGTGCGCCTGTTCATCGAGCGAACCCGGGTTACGCGCGTTTGGGTAAACGGCGTCGAAGTCTTGTCGCCGGATAGATATCAGGTGGCGGTATCACATACATACGATCTCTCAGCGGCATTAAACTACGGCGCGGTCAACTCGATTATCATCGACGTCGACAATAACCTGGGCGCATATTCGGCGTACATGCCGTCCGGCAGTATCCTCAGCGGTCACATGGCGACCGAGGAGACACAGACCAACTGGAACGGCATACTCGGCAGATTTGAGCTTCAAATGGCGCCGAAAGTCAGCATCACAAGCCTTCGGGCGTATTCCAACGTCGACTTGTCAACCGCGAAGGTCGCTGTCGACGTCGTGAACAACTCCGCCGCCGATTTCAGCGGCACAATCGACATCAGCTCGCCAGGCTTAAGTGTCGTTACCCAGCCTGTCACCGTCGCCGCCGGCGCTGAGGTGACCGTCACCGTCGATTCTTATCCGATGGGCCAAAGCGTAAAGCTGTGGAGCGAGTTTGACCGCAGCATGTACAGCATGACCGCCGCGATTGAGGGCGGGGATGTGAAAAGTATTCAGTTCGGGATGCGCCGGCTGGGGGTCGATCCCGCGACAAGCCAGCTCACAATAAACGGCCAGAAGACATTCCTCCGCAGCGAGGCGAACTGCGCCGTATTCCCGCTGACCGCGTACGCGCCGATGGACGAGGCCGGATGGGAGCATCTGTTCGGCACGTATAAAGCCTTCGGCATCAACGCCGTGCGCTTCCACAGCTGGTGCCCGCCGGACGCGGCGTTTACCGTCGCCGACCGCCTGGGCCTTTACCTTCAGCCGGAACTCTCCTGCTGGAACGCCGGCAGTATGTTCGGCACGGCGGTTGAGCGCAGCTATTACCATGACGAGATTATGGCGGAGCTGAAAATGTTCGCCAACCATCCCTCGTTCTGCTTGTTCACCTTTGGCAACGAGCTAGTGTACAACCCAACGGTTATCGACGGCATGACCGGAATCCAGTACGCCGATTCCCTGCTGGCAAGCCTTGAGGCGACGGATCCCACACGGTTTTTCGCCTTCGGCTCCAACGTGAATTACGGCAACCAGGCTCCCACGGCCCATTCCATGTTCTACACCGCCCAGACGTATACCGGGACGGCGCTGCGCGGCGCGTTTGCCGGGCCTAGCGGGTTTGTGTACGACAATTATCCGTCGACCACGGTCAACTACAATTCCGCCGTCGCGAAAGGCACCGCCGCCGGCAAGCCGGTTCACAGCTTTGAGGTCGGCCAGTTCCAGGTGTTCCCTGATGTGCTTTCGGAGATCAGCCAATACACGGGCGTGCTTGAACCCCGCAACTTCGAGGCGACGCTTCAAAAACTGCACGATAAAGGTATAAGCGACGCGGAGATTAAGACTTATATCGACGCGTCCGGTATGCTGTCGCGCATCGGCTACCGTGAGGAAATTGAGGCCGCCCTCCGCACGACGAACATGAGCGGCATATCGCTTCTGGGCATACAGGACTTTCCCGGGCAGGGCACGGCGCTGGTCGGCATGGTTAACGCGCTGGGCGACCCGAAACCCTATGGTTTCGCGAACCCGTCGGATTTCTCCCATTTTTACAACTCGGTCGTGCCGCTCGCGATACTGGATAAGCTCTGTTGGAAATCCAGCGAAACGCTTAACTTTAACACGCTGCTGGCAAATTTTGGCCCGAGCGATCTGACCGGGGCGCTGGGCTACACGATGGCGTATACCGACGGAACCATCTTCAGTTCGGGCGCGCTGCCGTCGAGAACGTTCGCGCAGGGCAGCCGCACGTCCGCCGGCAGCGTCAGCATACCCCTCGCGGCGGTGACGCAGCCGTCGCAGTTTAAGCTGACGCTTAGCCTGGGAGCGTGGTCCAACACCTACGACATCTGGGTTTACCCGGAAACGGTCACAAACACGGGCCGGATCTATGTCGCCGACTATCTGGACGCGGAGGCGCAGGACATCCTTAACCAGGGTGGCAGCGTGTTAATCAGCCCGCCGGCAACCACATCCAGCTTCCCGAACAGCCTTAACGGGCAGTTCGCACCGGCGTTCTGGTCCACAATATTCGCGGCCGGCACCCTCGGTCTTTATATCAATAACAGCCATCCGGTTTTCTCGGCGTTCCCGACGGAATATTTCTCAAATTTCCAATGGTACGCCATGGCCAAATACGGCCGCCAAATCGTCCTTGACGGCATCACCGACCAAAATGGCAACCCGATAAAGCCTATAGTGAAGGTTATCGACGGCTTTACGACGCTGCGCAACATCGGGATGCTGTTTGAGGCGAAGGTTGGCAACGGCAAGCTTATGGTGTCATCGTTGGGCTTTGAACAGCTCAAGGACACGTATCCGGAGGCAAAAGCCCTGAGAGACTCCATAATTAAGTACATGAACTCCGCCGATTTCAACCCGTCCCAGAAACTTAAGCCTGATGATATTTCAACTATCGTTACGGGCACCCCTAAGGCTTTGCAGGCAGCGCGCAACAACGTCGCTCTTATCAGTAAAGGCGGGGTGGCCTACCTCGGCCCGAACACGGCCGATTTCCAGGGCGGCTATGACGGAAGGTATCCCGACCGGCTGATGGAAATCAACGACGGCATTATCGATTTAAGCGTCGGCAACAGATCCTGGACGGACTGGAACTCAACCGGCACATATCCCAACGACGCAACTGTGGGCGTAACGCTTAATAAGGATTATTACGTAAACGAAATTAACGTGGCTTTCTACGAGGACAGCGGAGTTAAGGCGGCTTCAAACATCATTGTACAATATTGGGACGGATCGACGTTTGTCAACGTCAAGAACCAATCCAAAACAACGGGATTCTCCGCGGGTGAAAACTCAATTAAGTTTGATCCGGTAACGACGTCGAAAATCCAGGTTCTCATGCAGCATCAGGCGAAAATGGGCCTGGCGGTCACCGAATTTATGGTATTTGAGAGCACCCTGGCCGCATCCGTTATGGTCAGCGGCCTGAGCAATAAGGCCCAGTTCGATGTGGCCAACGGCAGCAGCGCCGCCGTCGGCTTCAACATGATTATCGCCGCGTATGACGCCGCGGGCAGGCTTGCCGAAGTATACACTTACCCGAGAAGCGTCAATCCGGGAGACACTTTAAGCGAAAGGATACCGATCCCCACGAACTGTCCGGTCATCAAAGCTTACATCTGGAGCGACGCCTACGTACCGTTGTGCCCGGCCGGGGTACTGACGCGTTGAGTTTTAAACGGCATTTCCCGGTAAGGAAGCGCGCAAAAATAACCTAAACATCGTGTAGAATGTTAACGCGCCTTGAGTTTACATTCCACTCGATAACTTAATAAGTTGTTATTGCACGCCGGCTGATGTGATTGCGATAGAATTAAGCCGCGCCCTGCCTTTTGGCGGGGCGCGATACGATGTCGGGATTTTTATCTGTTTCGGTACATCATCGGCGATAATAAATAGGATTTCTTGAAAGCGGAGATGAAACAGCTTTCATGATTAAATCCGGATAAATAACATATCTCCTTGACCGAAAGGTCCGTTGTTTCCAGCATATATTTTGAAAAATTCAACCTCGCGCTAAGGATATAAGAATGCGGCGTCTGGCCGGTTTCTTTTTTGAACAAGCGTATCAAATGATGCTCACTCAATGAAACCCGCTTAGCCAGCCCTTTTATGTTCAGATCATCGGAAAGATGCTCGGTGACATAATCGATGATATCCTCGACATAGCTGTTTTTGTCACTTTTGTCATCGGACGCGGTGTTTACGATGATTTCCGTAAGCAGGTTCGTTATGTATTTTGAAACGATTGCTTCGTAGACAACGGTTGAGTTTGGCTTGGTTTTGAATTTGTCAAAGCATCGTTCAAATGTGTTGGGATTAATAACTGTAATCATGTTTTTGTTAATATCCAGAATGATTTGGTAATATTTTTGCGCCATTACGCCGTCAAAGTGAAACCAATAAAACTCGCTGTCAGAAAGCGCGTAGTATTTATGCGGGTTATAGCAGTTCACAAGGCATACCGACCCTTCGGCGACGGCGTAAATCCCCGTTTCGGATTCCAACATGATTTTACCATTTTTTACATAGAAGAGTAAATAACTGTTATATGCCGTTCTGGCCACAGTATAGTTCCCGTTGCAATAAAAATGACCAAAACAAAGTAAATAAAAAAACAATTCTTTTGAATTTTCGCTTGCGTTATAAAAGAAGATGTCGGAGTCGCCCGTCACACCTTTTTCGACCGCTTTCATAAGGTCACCCCGGTTGTATGATTACGCTTCGCGGAAATTTACATTAAAGTACATTATAATGCCTTTGAGAAATATAATCAAGTGAAATAAAAAACCGGTCACGGTCATTTCATAAACTTTCAAAAATATTACAGGGAGTATCTTCATGCATATCTCGTATTTGATGAACGGTTCGGCAAGGCCGTGGTCGGTGTTGTACATATAGTCATTAATGAAACGCCGGGCAACCTGTATGTCAGCTACTGGGTCATGAGCGATTTTGACGGTGGTTGTGTTATCCCACCCCGCCCGATGGCTTTTGCCTCATTTGCTAAATATATACGCCTCTGATATTCATTCAGCAATGGTAATGTGTTGCGGATTCTTTCCGCCGATGCCGTATCCATATCGACAATTATAGACTCTATTCGCTGATTTGTAAAGTTTATTTATAAGCAATTCCTAAGCTCATCTCCTTCATGTCCCCGAACCTATGACCAACAGATGCCTCGGCGATAATCGGCACCGAAAATGCCTCAAAAGGCTTTTCCTCCATGCAGTTTTTGATGAAAAAAGCGGCTTCTTTTACCCTGTTTTCAGGCAATTCGAACACCAATTCATCGTGAATTTGCAGTAATGGACGAAGCCACGGTCGCTCAGGCAAGCTGCGCGGCGGCTATAGTGTCGTAGCAGGGTTCCTGGAGGACAATGCCACGGGCATAAAGAAACGAGGCCTCGAAGGCCAGGTTGTGGGCCACTTTGACGATGGAGTTGCTCTGGAAAAGGTTTTCGGTCAGCCACGCCCATATCTCTACCTGATCGGCGGCGTTCTCACCGGATCGGTGCGCCAGTGGCAGATATACGGCGTCACCTTCGGCCACGGAAAAGCTGATCCCAACGATATGAGCCTGATGCGGATCGAGGGCGGCTTTGTCATAGTTACGGTACAGCGCGTCCGGCGCGGTTTCGAAGTCGAAGGCAACCACCTCCGCGTCGGTCAGAAAAGACTGTAATTCCAATAATGTCATAATGGGCTTATACACGAAACAAGTCCTTTCCCATAGTGCTACCGTAATGTTTATGCGATTAAAGTGATGAGTAAAAATTGTCCAGAGAAAAAGTTGACATTTTTTGTTATTCTGAGATAACGCATAATCTGGAATTGCATGAATGTGCACGAATTACTCTGTGCTATAATAAAAAAGTCACAATATTTAAAAAATATTCAAATTTCCTATTGACAAAATGGCAAATACTTGATATTATCTTGACAAGATGTACCATCAAATACAGGAAGGTCTGTCAAATAAGTTAATTTATAGCATTTTAATCGCAATCATTGCCGTTATGTTGTCTTTGCTAATATTTTAACAGAATTAATTTTGGTATTAACAACAATTTTTTAGAAATACTTAGCCAGCAACCTCAAGCAAACCATTGGTAACGCCGTCGTCGCTCCCTTGTACTTCGTAAGAAATCTTGTGGTTTATTACTAAAATTTAATTGTGTAAGGGTATTGGCATTTTTTATTTCTCCTCTGGTATCTAAAATTGATAAAGGGCAAGGCGCTTCAGGGATAAACATGTTATAAAGAGATTACGTAAAGCAAAAGCAACCGGGGCTCTAACATCATTTACATACAGGAAGACGGCGAATTTGTTCCTTTTGTGGTTGTTGACGGCAAATATGGTAATGGCGTTCTTTTGTTGAGGCAGAATGTGCTTGATGAGGAAATTTCGTTCGGCGATAAAGAGTCACAGGGAACACATATGCAGGTATCGCCATCGCCATAGGCGTTATCAATAAAAGTTATCAATAAAAGTTATCAATAAAAGTTATCAATAAAAGAGGAGGTTTAGTTTAACTCATCAGCGGCAAGCAGCGGTCTGTAATAATAGGCCTCGCGGGGGGTAGTTAGGGGAAAGAACTTAATGGGCGACAGTGAAAGTCACGGACGTACAGTGCGCATCTTACTTATCAACCGCATTATATGGCATTTCACAATTGCCTGAAGGACAAAAATGAATGGAGGGGATTAAGGGAAAGAATAAAGGCTGGAGTTTAAGAGGCAAGAAAGCGAGTAAAAAAAGAGAGATTGAGGGAGACTATCGGTAAAATGTCAACCCCCTAAAATGAAAATATTGTGAAAATTTTAGAGGCCGAATAGCAAAAAAACGCAAAAAAGCCAACACCCAAATA
>Ga0209629_10000484_pt1 | contig 21893 bp, 13 predicted proteins | sample TergutCu122P5_FD_187286 | JGI IMG/M metagenome (GOLD analysis project Ga0209629, IMG submission 187286) | Cubitermes ugandensis P5 segment gut microbial communities from Kakamega Forest, Kenya - Cu122 P5 (SPAdes) (version 2) | ecosystem: Host-associated > Arthropoda: Insects > Digestive system...
TTGTGTTTCATTCTACCGAGCGACACATCCCTACGGGATGTTCTGCGACAAATGGAAATGTTAATTCCTAATTTTGCAAATCAGAAAATAAGTAGTATTTTTGCCATAAATAAAATTTGCGAATTATGCAGGAAAGATTAAAAGATAAATATATAGACCCTTTTACCGATTTCGGTTTCAAGAAACTATTCGGTGAGGAATGCAATAAGGACTTGTTGCTCGATTTTTTGAATGAACTTCTGCACAAAGAAGAAGGAAAAATAGTATCTATAACGTATCTAAAAAATGAAAACTTAGGTGTTTCAGAAGAGGCTCGCAAAGCAGTTTTTGATATTCATTGCGAAAACGAACGAGGTGAAAAATTTATCGTTGAAATTCAAAAATCAAAACAGGCATTTTTCAAAGACAGGACTCTGTATTACAGTACATTTCCGATTACAAGGCAAGCCATTCCGGGCGATTGGAGTTTTGAACTAAAAGCGGTTTACACGATTGCTATTCTGAATTTTGAGTTCGAGGATGGTAAAAACGACCGTGATAAATACCGGTACGATGTGATGTTGTCGGATATTGAAACCCACAAGATTTTTTATGATAAACTGACATTCATCTATTTAGAAATGCCGAAATTCACAAAAAGTGCAGAGGAGTTGGAAACTCATTTTGAAAAGTGGATGTATGTTCTAAAAAATCTCAAACGCTTAGACAATATTCCCGATAAACTTCGAGAAAAGATTTTTGAAAAGATGTTTTCAGTCGCAGAAATAGCGAAATTAAGTCCCGATGAATACCAAGCTTATATAGACAGCTTAAATTCTTACAGAGATTTGCAGAATTCTATTGACACTGCAAAAGCGGAAGGAGAAAAGTTGAAGACAATCGAAATTGCTAAAGAATTAAAAACTCTTGGGATACCCTTTGAACAGATTTCGATAGCCACAAAATTATCTATTGAAGAAATAGATAAATTGTAATTTTTATTGTCTATATTCGTAAATGTAAGGGAAAACTCTCTACCAAGTCGCTACCAAGTCGCTACCAAGTCTATACCAAGTCTCATAGCGGAAGAGTTTAAACATTATTAACAAATTGTTTTTTACAAATTTTCTGGGAGAATGTTTATTACTGATGTTTCGCACCTCGTAAAGTCCTAAGTAATAGAGATAATAATGCGATAAAAAAGTATAGCGCCATTTGCAAATATCGTTGAAAATAAATGTAATACAAACCTATCTCCGAAGGAGATATATATGGATAACCCCTTGCAAGCCGAAGGCGCAGCTCGGGGTTATTGGGGGTAGTTTACGTCTTCACCATTTTCTTAAATTTCGAAGGCGATATTCCAAATTTTTCATGAAAGAGTTTATGGAAATATTTGTATGATGTGAAACCAGACCTGTCGGTGATTTCTTTGATTGAAAAGTCAGGATTATTTATCAGCAAGTGATGAGCATATTCCAACCGGAGGGAATTAATATAATCGCTGAAAGTTTGTCCGTTGAAACCGTTGCGAATGGCTGTCGCCAAGTAATTTTCATTCGTAAGCAACCGTTCGGCCAAAGCTTTGCGGGTCAGGAAAGGATTGGTAAAGAGTTGTTCGGTTCGCATCAATTCTTCGAGGCGTTGCAACAGTCCTTTTCCATTACTTTCCTTCATGACGGGTTTCTCCTCCGGTTCAATATCTTTTTGTTGTAATGCAAAAAGCCGTTGTCGGGTTTCGGCTAATTCCTTTTGCAGCAGGTCTTTTTCCATTATCAAGTTATAGAGGATGCGACTTTCCCGTTTGTTGATCCGGACATATAAAAAATAAGAGACTACGGCAATTACAAGTAATAAAAAGATTGAAAGAAAAAGTACTTCTTTTTGAAAATTCGCCAATATCAATTGCATTTCAATACTGTCTTTGACGGATAGTGCATACAATTTAGTCGAGCACACCATCAAAGAATAAAGGGTCAAAAAAAGCATTTTGATGTGTTTCATATATAAGCGTGTGAATCTGTTTGCAAAGGTAAAAAATAAAAATGAAAAAAATTATTTTTTATAATAATTATTTTCATACCTTTGTGCGTTGATTTTAAAAATCAAAAATGGGCATATACATTTAACTGATAAATGACGGCTGATATGCCAACTGCCAAAAATTATTAAATAGTTTTTTTATATGAAAAAGGTATTAAGTTTTGTGATGGTTATTTTGTTTGTTTCAGCAGTATCTTTTGCTCAGACTCCCGCTCCGGCGCCGAAAGCGGAACCTGTAAAAAAAGAAGTGAAAAAAGCTGATGCTGCAACAACGAAAGAAGTAAAAAAAATTGATGCTACGGCTAAGAAAGAGGTAAAGAAAAACGAAGCCGCAATGAAAGCTGAAGTAAAAAAAGTCGATGCTACAGCAAAAAGAGACACTACCGGAATGGCGGCAAAAAGGGCTGCAAGAATCGCTGCAAGAAAAGAAGCGGGAAAAGTCAATGCCACAACAACGACGGAAGCAAAGAAAGCTAATGCAGTCGCAAAAAGAGACACTACCGGCATGGCGGCAAAAAGAGCGGAAAGGATCGCTGCAAGAAAAGAAGCAAAGAAAGCTGGGGCTACAACAACGACAGCAGTAAAGAAAGCTGAGGCCGCTGCGAAACCCGATGCAAAAGTTACTTCATCCGGCGAACACTTGAAAAAAGACGGTACGCCCGACATGCGTTACAAAGAAAACAAAGCAGCTCCCAAACCCGAGCATTTGAAAAAAGACGGTACGCCTGATATGCGTTACAAAGCAAACAAAAAAGATTCAATTAAATAAACACTAATCGTTATTCTTTTGCCATGAAAAACACTTTTAAAACTTCTATACCATATATTATTCTATTAATAATATTTACATTTTATTCCTGCGGGGAAAAAGTAATCGTTCCGGTTTCCGAATTTACGCCCTACATCAGCGCCTATACCGGCGGATTAATCGAGTCCAATTCAACCGTCAGGATAGAACTTTCCGGCGAACAGCCTGATGCTAAACCTCTCACAGAAATCAAAGATAACCTGTTTTCCTTTAAGCCTTCCCTGAGAGGAAAAACCCAATGGCTTGACAATCGAACCATCGAATTTATACCCGAAGCAGGCGCCCTGAAAAGCGGCCAAAAGTTTGAAGCCGAATTTAAGTTGGGAAAAGTGATGAAAGTGGATAAAAAACTGAACACTTTCCCGTTCTCTTTCAAAGTTGAAGAGAAAAATTTCGACATCGCAATAAATCCTTTACAAATCAAAGATTCTCAATCGGCTGCCGCAAGCGGTGAAATCCGGTTTAGCAATGATGTAACCGAAGATATAGTGAAAAAAGGCTTTTCGGCAACTTCAAGCGACAAACAAACGATCTCCACGAAAATAGAAAGTACCGGAGACGCAAAAGTATTCCGTTTCGTGATCGAAAACATTCAACGAAAAGACTCGGAAATTAAATTAACAATCACTTTTGACGGAAAAGAATTTGGCGCTGATAAAAAATTATCCGAAGAAATAGCCATTCCGGCAAATAACGACTTTAAAGTACTTGGAACAGAACTTATTTCGGAATCCGGAACAGGTATCCGGATTGTATTTTCTTCTCCCCTATCCAATCAACAGGACATCAGAGGTCTTATCCAGATTCCTGAGATACAAGAATATACTGTCAGCGTCCAAGACAACCAGGCGCTTATTTATTTCGATCGAAAAAACGTTACTAAAATCACAGTTAATATAAGCGACGGATTACAAGACAATTACGGACATCGTTTGGGAAGTTTTTATTCGACTGAATTTAATCTGGATTTTATAAAACCCCAAGTGGAATTGTTGAAACCGGGTAATATTATGCCCAATTCGGATAATTTGATTTTACCATTCAAAGCCGTGAACCTTAAAGCCGTAGATTTGAAAATCATCAAGATTTTTGAAAATAATATCCTGATGTTTTTACAATCAAACCAAATCAATGGCGACAACGAATTACGCCGCGTAGGACGTTTGATACACAAGGAAACCATTCGTTTGGATGCCGATCCTAACAAAAATTTCCACGATTGGCAAAACTATTCCGTTGATTTATCCAAAATTATCAAGCAGGAACCGGGAGCCATTTATCGCATTGAATTCTCATTCAAACAAGCATATTCTTCTTTTCCCTGCGAAGATTCCGTGAGTACAAAAAATCTCAATAAAGAAAAATCTTTTCAACGCGGCTTGGTTCAAACCTCAAATACAACCGAAGAAGACGAAGCTTATTGGGACGCTCCCGAAACGTATTACGACAATTCGGAGTATGACTATGAATATTACAATTGGAAAGACAGGGACAATCCTTGCAAACCATCTTATTACATGCTTGCCGAACGAAAGGCGGCCTGCAACGTGATACAATCAAACATCGGAATGATTGCTAAAAGCAATTCCGACAACCAATGGTGGATTGCCGTTACAAATTTGTTGGACACAAAGCCTGTTGTCAATGCAGAAGTTACAGCCTATAATTTTCAGCTGCAACCCATTGCCGCTGCAAAAACCGACGGCGACGGTTTCGCTGTGCTTACTCCTAAAAACAAACCTTTCCTTGTCATCGCTTCAGACGGTAAACAAAAAACTTATCTCCGTCTGGCGGAAGGAGAAGACAATTCCATGAGCCGTTTCGACGTGGACGGAAAGAAAATAGAGAAAGGCCTGAAAGGTTTTATTTACGGCGAACGAGGCGTATGGCGTCCGGGAGATACGCTGCATATTTCTTTCATTTTGTATGATCCCGAAAAGAAAATACCGGCCAATCATCCGGTTACCATGGAATTATACAATCCGACCGGACAATTCAACAACAAACAAATCGCCACCGAAGGCGTGAATGGTTTTTATACTTTCGCAGTTCCAACAAATGCCAATGACCCCACAGGTTTGTGGAATGCCTACGTGAAAGTGGGCGGAACAACTTTCCAAAAATCGCTTCGCATAGAAACTATCAAACCCAATCGTTTGAAAATCAATCTAACTTTGCCCGGACAGCGAATCGACGCTTCGGCCGGCGCCATTCCGGTTCGCTTGACATCTTCCTGGCTGACAGGCGCTACAGCCCACGGTCTGAAAACCAAAGTGGAAATGAAACTGTCCCGTGCAAATACCCAATTCAAAGGATACGAAAAATATCTGTTCAACAATCCGGCAAGTAATTTCACAACCAATAATTCCGTTGTCTTTGACGGCGCATTGAACGATAACGGCGAAGTTCAATTCAACCTGAAAACGCCTGAAGCCCAAAATGCTCCGGGCATGCTGAACGCCAATATTGTCTGCCGTGTTTTTGAAGCAGGAGGCGATGCCAGTATTTACACACAAGACATACCTTTCTCGCCTTTCAGTTCTTATGTTGGACTGAAATTGAATACGGATAAATACCAATCCCTCGAAACCGATACTGAACACCAATTTGACATTGTCACGCTTGATGCTTCCGGTAAGCCCGTGAATCGAAACGATTTGGAATACAAAATATACCGCATCGGCTGGAGTTGGTGGTGGGACGAAAACGGCGATTGTTCCAACTACGTGAATAATTCTTCTTACAAACCGGTCAAGGAAGGCACATTGAAAACCGTAAACGGTAAAGCCGGCTTCACTTTCAGACTCAATTACCCCGAATGGGGAAGATACCTTATATATATAAAGGACAAAGCAAGCGGACATGCCACCGGAGGAACAGTCTTCATCGACTGGCCGGAATGGCGCGGACGTGCAGGCAAACAAGATCCGGAAGGCATCAAAATGCTTTCATTCTCAACGGATAAACCTTCGTATGAAGTCGGGGAAAATATCACGGTCATCATACCCGCTTCGTCAGGAGGAAGAGCCTTAGTCGCTCTCGAAAACGGATCGACTGTTTTAGGTCGCAAGTGGATAGACGTTTCCGACAAAGGCGACACGAAATACACGTTTAAAGCGACAAAGGAAATGGCGCCGAACTTCTACATTCATATCAGTTTGTTACAACCACATGCGCAGACTGTAAATGATTTGCCTATTCGTATGTACGGCGTGATTCCCGTTTTGATTTCAAACAAAGAATCGGTTATAACGCCTCAAATCAGTATGCCCGATGTTTTGCGTCCAGAAACCAAGTTCACGGTAGAAGTCAGCGAAAAATCCGGTAAACCGATGACTTACACTTTAGCCATTGTCGATGATGGATTACTCGACCTTACAAATTTCAAAACGCCCAATCCATGGAACGAGTTTTATTCCCGGGAAGCTCTGGGTATTCGCACTTGGGATATGTTCGATTACGTTTTGGGCGCATTCGGAGGAAAATTATCCGCCCTGTTCAGCGTAGGTGGCGACGAAGCCTTGAAACCCGCCGATGCCAAAGCGAACCGTTTCAAACCGGTTGTCAAATTTTTAGGGCCGTTTGCTTTGGGTAAAGGAGAAAAGAAAAAACACGAAATCATTTTGCCGGTTTATGTCGGTTCGGTTCGCACAATGGTCGTTGCCGGACAGGACGGCGCTTTCGGAACGGCAGAAAAAACGACGCCCGTGCGAACGCCCTTGATGGTTCTTTCATCTTTACCGCGCGTTCTCAGCGTCAATGAAGAAATTAGCTTGCCGGTGAATGTTTTCGCTATGGAAAATTCGGTGAAAAATGCAACCGTAAAGATAGAAACAACCGGATTATTACAATTAAACGACGAAAACAACAAAGCGGTAACTTTCGATAAACCCGGAGATAAAATGGTGTATTTCTCCATGAAAACCGGCGCTAAACCCGGCGTTGAAAAAGTGACCGTAACCGCAACCGGAGGCGGAAAGACTTCGACGGAAACCATTGATATAGAAGTTCGCAATCCCAATCCCGACCTCATCCTCTCGGATACCAAAATACTGAATGCCGGACAAAACGGCGAGTTTACTTACCAACTCACGGGCGTTTCCGACAACGACTGGGTCAAACTCGAAGTTTCACGGATTCCTTCCGTAAATATTGTTCGACGTTACGACTTTCTGTATGATTACAATCATTATTGCTCCGAGCAATTGACTTCGAAAGCTTTGCCTTTGCTGTATCTATCTTTGTTCAAGGAAATGGATAAAAAAGAATCGGAAACGGTTGGCAAGAATATTCAGGAAGCCATTAAAAATTTGTATGAAAGACAGTTAAGTAACGGTGGTTTTGTCTATTGGCCGGGCGAAAGTCATGCCGATGAATGGATTACGAGTTATGCGGGAACTTTCCTTGTTTTAGCCCGGGAAAAAGGATATGAAGTCAACGAAGGCGTTATGAATAAATGGAAAAACTTCCAACGTAGCGCTGCTCAAAATATATGGGTCGCTTCGACATCGGTTACCTATTCGGCCTATCAGCAGGCTTTCCGTCTATATAGTTTAGCATTGGCCGGGGCTACGGAATTAGGGGCGATGAACAGGCTCAAGGAAATGAAAGACCTTCCTTTGCAAGCGCGTTGGAGTTTGGCTGCCGCTTATGCCGTAAGCGGAAAAACCAAACCGGCCGAAGAATTGATTTTCAATCAACCGACTAATGTAAGCCCTTATTATTCAAGATATATTTATGGAACATCCGGAAGGGACGAAGCCATGATTCTCCAAACTTTAGTCTTGATGGGACGAACGCAGGAAGCTTTCAAGCAGGCTCAAAAAATAGCCGCCCAATTGTCCGACGAAATGTATTACGACACGCAATCGACGGCTTACGCTTTGGTTGCGATGGGCGCTTTGGCGGAAAAAATGTCGGGAAGCATTGATTTTGATTGGAATCTGAACGGAGCTAAACAAACGGCAATTCACTCAACGAAAGCTGCTTACCAAACTCAAATTTCCAAAAAACCGGCCGAAGGAAAGATTTCGCTCACAAATACCGGCAAAGGCGCTTTGTACGTAACCGTTGTTTCCAAATCGCGACCGCTTGTAGATACCTACCCTGCCGTTTCCAATAACATTAAAATGGATGTCTCGTACACCGATTTGGATGGGAAACCGGTTAATGTATCGGAACTCCGTCAGGGCACGGATTTTCTATCAGTTGCTCAGGTAACAAATTTAAGTATATCTACCTATTACACCGACTTGGCGCTGACGCACATCATTCCTTCAGGTTGGGAAATCTTCAATGAAAGAATGACGACCGCCGAAGGTACCAACCCTGTTGCTTCTAATGAATACAACTACCGCGACATTCGTGACGACCGGGTATTAACGTACTTCGATCTGCCGAGAGCGACATCGAAAACTTTCAAAATTCGCCTGCAAGCCTCATATTTAGGTTCGTTTACTTTACCGGCCGTCAGTTGCGAGGCGATGTATGAGCCGGAAAACAGAGCACGGACTACGGCCGGTATGGTGAAGGTGGTGAAGTAAGCGAATTTTTAGTTTAATATTTGAGAAGGCAACATACCAAAATGTTTTTTAAAAACGATACTGAAATAATGTGCATCCGTAAATCCACACCTTTCGCTTACTTCAGTTATCGTATAATTGCGTGTTTGCAGTAATTCCATGGCATTGTTTAAGCGGATAGCTTTTATAAAGTCTATCGGCGACTGATCGGTCAGAGATTTGATTTTCTTGTATAACAGCGAAGAGCTGACATTCATTGCTTCAGCAAAATCTTCTTTTCCAAAATTTGGATTGGCAAGATTAGAGTGAATGATTTCCAGCGCTTTTTTCACAAAAGCGTCGTTCAGTTTGTTTGTAAATAAAGCGTCTTCATTGTTGGTTTTTAATATTTTTAAAGCTCTGTCCTTGACTAATTCGCGATTTTTGATTATCGACTTGATTCGCTGTTGAAGAATACTCATATCGAAGGGTTTAGTCAGATAATCGTCGGCGCCTAAACCTAAACCTTGCAACTGTTCTGCTTTACTGGATAGCGCAGTCAACAAAATAACCGGAATATGTGATGTTTCAAAGGTGGATTTTATTAACCGGCAAAGTTCAAAACCATCCATGTTGGGCATCATTACATCCGAAACCACCAGGTCGGGCATCCGCTTACGAATAAGGTTCCAAGCTGTGGAACCATCTTCGGCTGTCGTTACTTCAAATTCTTCACTTAGCGGGTATCGTATAAAATTTCGCAAGTCGTCATTATCCTCGACAATCAGGATATGCACGTTTTTTTGTTGTGCGTTTTCTCTGATTTGAATCTGTGGATTAATATCTAAACCTTGAATATCTGCCGGTTTTTCATTGGTAACAGTAACGGATGTTTTCTGCGCCGCTACTTCTTTATACGGCATTGTTACCAGAAAAGTTGAACCTTCGTTTTCCTGACTTTCACAACTGATATTTCCACCGTGCAGGCCAACATAATTTTTTACCAACATCAACCCTATCCCTGAGCCTGCAATTTTGTGGTTGATTGCATTTTCGCTACGGTAAAACTCGCGGAAAAGCTTTTGTTGCGCCTGTTTGCTGATGCCTATGCCTCTGTCTTTAACCTCAAGCGTCCATTCTTTTTTCCGGCAATCAAGCGTAATATGTACTTGGCTGTTGGGATGAGAGTATTTTATGGCATTCGAAATAAGGTTGTCCGTCACTTTTTCCATCATTGATTCATCAATAGCTGTTATATAAACGGTTTCGTTTGATGCGAAAACCAATTCAATGTCCTTGCTTTTGGCAAGCGAATCGAACATCAGTTTCCGGTGCGCGACTAATTTCACAATATCCGTCATGACAAATGAAATCTTATCTTTACCTATATCCATCTTTTGGAAATCAAGCAACTGTGTAACAACTTTCAAGAGATGTTGTGTTTGTTCCGTAACAAGTTGCAGGTAGTAACGACCCATATCATTCAAACTCTGATTTTTATTCATTTCTTCAATGGGCGCTTTTATTAACGTAAGCGCAGTTCGTACTTCATGAGCCGTATTGGCAAAAAATTGCACCATTTCCTCTGCATGCCGCTGCCGGAGGCGAATAACATAGTTCCACAAAATGAAAAAGACAAATCCGAAAATGAAAATGAAGACCAGCAAAAGAAACCACCAGGTTAGCCAAAACGGTGGTACAACTTTTATAGTTATTTCACGTTCATCCAAAACATTCATAAATGAATTGTCATATAACCTGATTTTCAGACGAAAATTTCCGGTTGGAATACTTGTATAGTTAATCATTCGAAGGGAAGAAGGATGACTCCATTCTTTATCATGACCTTCCATCTTCCATGAAAATTTGACGTCTGCCGTTGCTTCAATCGGAATAAGTTCCAATGTAATTGAATTTTGATCATACCGTAATTTTAGATTTTTCAAGCTATCCACCGGAGTTTTTAATTGTATGGTTGCGCTGTCGCGTACCGAACGTCCCGAAATAAAAAGATCCTGAAAAAAAATTTTACCTTGCGGTTGCAACTGGTATATGTCTAAAGGATTGAACATAACGGCGCCGTTGCTTGTCCCCCATATCAACTGTCCGTTTTTTAGCCTGCAATGTGCATTAAGATTGAAAGAAACGTTCGAGAGCGGAAACAGGATATTATAGGTCTGTACTGTTTTGTTTTTCGGATCAAAACGACAGAGTCCGCTTTCGGTACCTAACCACAAATAACCGTAGGAATCCGCAATGCTATTTACATAATTGGATGGTAATCCCGATTCCTTAGTAAAAATTTCTGTGGTTCGTTTATTCAGATTGAAACATATCAATCCGTTTCCGCTGGTAACTATCCATACATTCCCATCCCTAATCAATAAATCGTGTATCAGGTAACCTTGAAGAAGCCGTTCCGATGTGGAATTTTCCGCATCCAATAAAACCAATCCATCTGTGCAAGTCATCAGCATTTTGTTGTAAGACAACTCGGCAAAACTATTCATGTGTTGAGGCGGAAAAGTTTGAAATTTTTTCTCTTTAACATGATAACGTACGATTTCACCCCAAACGCTTCCGAACCAAAGATCGCCTCTGCTGTCTCTATATATATCGAATATATAATTATTGATTGGAGAATTGGCTTCTTCGGTTGAATAGTGCGTCAACTCTTTACCTGTTTTCCCATCAAGGACATATACCCCCGACGAAAAGGTCCCTGCCCAAATTCTTCCTTCATTATCTTCACATAACGACAAAAATACTTGCGCTTGAGCCTGTTTGTTATGGTAAAATGTTTTCCATTGATTAACTGATAAATCCCAACAACTGATCCCGTTATCCGTAGCAAACCATATCTTTCCCCTGCTATCCTCTACAATTTTATTTACGTGATTATTACTTAATGAATTAGGGTTATTTGTTTGATGGGTTATTTGAAGAACGGGCGACATTTTCTGATCAAAAAAGGATACCCCTTCGCTGAAAGTACTCACCCAAATGCGTTTGTTCCGGTCGCAAAATATGTCATATACTCCATCACCTTGTAAGGATGCTGTATTATCCGCATTTTCTTTGTAAATATTCAATACTTTGTCGGTGTTTTTATCTATTTCCCAAATGCCCTGTCCGTCAATTCCAACGAGTAAGGTCGAACCGGAATTAGCTTCAATAGCCCGCACCGGTTGTTTGGGAAAAGATGGAATATTTACGAATGAAAAAGTATGAGTATTGAAATCATACCGGAAAAGTCCCTTTGAAAGCGTTCCAATCCATAATTTTTTTGTAGGCAAATCATAATAAAATTTCTGAACCTGAAGTGGTAACGAGGACTGATTCGCATAGATGCACTCACATTTCATCGTATTGACATCCATCAACCATAATTTATTGTTTCGTGCAAAAAGCAGATGCCGGTTATCATACCATATTGCTTGAGATGTTTCCGAATTATCATCACAGGCAAGGTTCAATTCTCCTGCCTGATATTTATAAAGTCCCATGTTGGATGTAATCCAAAATGTTTCTTGATTTTCAATAAGTATATTGCCAACATATAAATGTATTGAATTCAATGGTTTGCGAATGTCGAACAAAAAATCAAACCTGTCGCATATTATATTGTAGCGAAAAACCTGACCATTGTTGGTGCAAGCCAATAGAATGGGATTTTTATAAACAAGTTTTACTGATATGACGTCCGCTGTTTGATAGGGAAGCTGGTAAATACGGAAATCATCGCCGGCCAGCCTCAGAATTCCGGTCTTGGAAGAAGCCCAGATAAAACCATTATCATCACTGCATATCGACGTGGTTTCGCGCATGGAAATTCCATGTATTGCATTGATATTATGGAATATAACATCAGAAGCATGTACATTAAAAGTCAAAACGACAATGAATGCTCCAAGTATAATATTTGCTAATTTTGTATTCACGTACTTTTCTCTAAAGTAAAGAACATATATGATCAATATATAAAGTAATAGAGCAACAAAATTACATAAAAATTTATTATTTTTAAGTATATAAATAAAAAATATTTTTTATTCCGCCTTTTTCGGTGAATAGAAATGTTTTTAACTACTTTTGTTTCAGCAAAGAAAAAACAATATCAACAATTGTATTCGTTATTTTTGCTTTTTGTATTACCTTTGTATTCAAAAAGCAAATATTAGAGAAATATGAAACGAAATTTATTTTATTTAACAGTAATTTTAGCAATGACTTTTTCAGCTTGTAGCGAAAACAAAAAAACGAACGAAAACATGAATACTCAAGTTCCGGCAATCTCGCTTGCCAACATGGACACAACGGCAATTCCCGGAAATGATTTTAATCAGTTTGTAAATGGAGGCTGGATGGCCGCCAACCCTTTGAAACCGGAATATGCCCGGTATGGTTCTTTTGACAAATTGCAGGAACAAACCCAAGTACAAGTCAAAAGTTTGATTGAAGAGTTATCGAAAAAAACCAATGAACAAGGAAGTATCAGCCAGAAAATCGGTGATTTATATGCTTTAGCAATGGATAGCAACCGCTTGAACAAAGCGAAAGCCGCTCCTATTTTGCCTTATTTGGAAAAGATAAACAAACTCAATAATAAAGAAGAAATCAGCGGGATGCTTGCAATGATGTTCCGGGATGGTACGTCGCCTTTTTTCAGACATGACGTATCTGCCGATGATAAGAACAGTACGATAAATATCCTGCATCTCAGTCAAGGCGGTTTCAGAATGGGCGACCGCGATTACTATTTGACAGACGATACTCGTTCTCAGAATCTTCGCGCCAAATATGTCGAATTGATAGAAAAACTCTTTACCTTAGCCGGTTATACTCCGGAACAGGCAAAGGACGCTTCTACAGCCGTCATGAAAATCGAAACCCAACTGGCAAAGATTGCTTCTTCACGTGTGGAACTTCGCGATCCGGTAGCCAATTATCACAAAATCACTTTGGCCGAATTGAACAAATTATCGCCGGAAATCAAATGGGATAGTTTGTTTGAATCGGTTGGAATCAAAGGATTATCCGAACTCAATGTCGGCCAATTGAAACCCATTGCGGAAGTCAGCACAATTATCAAAACCTATCCTTTACAAGACATTAAATATTATCTTTTGTGGAGCGCCCTCAACAACGCTGCGCCATTCCTGAGCGATGACTTTTCGAATGCTTCTTTTGATTTTTACGGAAAAACTTTGTCCGGAAAACAAGCGCAACGCGAACGTTGGAAACGTGCTGTCGATGTAGTCAATGGAGGTATGGGCGAAGCCGTAGGACAAATCTATGTGGCAAAATATTTTCCGCCCTCCTCAAAAGAAAAAATGATGGATTTGGTGAAAAATCTTCAAAACTCTTTGGGAGAACGGATTGAAAATTTATCCTGGATGGGTGAACAAACCAAAGACCGGGCTTTGGACAAATTAGCCAACATGAATATCAAAATCGGTTATCCCGATAAATGGCGGGATTATTCCGGATTGACCATCGATAAATCCAAATCCTATTGGGAAAATGTTGTCGCTTTCAACAGATTTGATTACGACTATATGATCAACAAATTCAACAAGCCCGTCGATAAAGACGAATGGTTGATGACTCCACAAACGGTCAATGCTTATTATAATCCTTCTGCTAACGATATTAATTTCCCGGCAGCCATTCTTCAACCGCCGTTTTTCAACCCGAACGCCGACGATGCGGTTAATTACGGAGGAATTGGCGTAGTGATAGGTCATGAAATGACGCATGGTTTCGACGATCAAGGCCGCCAGTTTGACAAAGACGGCAATCTTTCCGATTGGTGGACAGCAGAAGATGCCAAACGTTTCAACGAAAGAGCGCAAGTGTTGGTAGATTTCTTCAGCAATATCGTTGTTTTGGATACAGTCCATGCTAACGGCAAACTTACGCTTGGAGAAAACATTGCCGACCAAGGCGGATTGCAGATTTCATGGCAAGCGTATCAAACCACTTTAAAAGAAAAAGAAGCGCCGGCAAAGATTGACGGTTTCACCGATGCACAACGCTTTTTCATCGGTTATGGCTCGGTTTGGGCAAGTAACATCCGTGATGAAGAAATCCTCCGGTTGACAAAAATAGATCCTCATTCATTGGCAAAATGGCGTATAAATGGAGCGGTACCTCAGATCGATATCTGGTATGACGCTTTCAATGTAACGCCTGCGAATAAGATGTATATTCCTAAAGAAAAGCGGGTTGCGATTTGGTAAATCAAAGATTACAATTGCATCCGCTGCCGCAATAACTTATAGCCTGAAGCGCTCGCCTTCAGGCTATTTCCATTTTTAAGCCAGACCTTGTAAGTTTCTTTTTCGTAAAGTTCTATTTTGGAGATACAGGTGAGATTGACGATAAACGACCGGTGAACCCTGACAAATTGATCGGGTAAATAAGTTTCCCAATATTTCATGGTTCTGTCTTTCAAAAATTTTCCTTCCGGCGTATAAATCAACACATAATCGCCATCGGCCTCAATGTATTCGATTTGTTCGACAGGAATGGAAAAGATTGCTTGATTTTTCTTGACGCTTATTCGGGTAATCTTTTCTATAGTAGTTTTTTCCTGCCTGTTTACCGCTTCTTCGAGCGCCTCATTTTGTTCTTTGATTTTACCGGAGGACAAAAACAAATAATAAGTTAAGATGAAAACGACATGAACCAAAACTCCGGTTACGCAGCGAAACGGCAAGGTTTCTTTAAAAAATAAGTTGTAATATGTATTGTGCGACAAAAGGTTGTCTATCAGCAAATAGCCGATTCCCATCCATATCACGATGGAAATTAACAGCAGCAATAAATGAAACAGGATAAACAAAGGAATGCTCAACGAAATATCCCGGTAATAACGAACCGGATACCACAAAGCTAAAATACATCCGGCTTGTAAGAGATTGAAAATTAACCCATCAAAATAAAAGTAATAACTCGAAGGCAAAAGATAACTGTAATACAAAAGCAGTATCTGAGCAGCCATAATGAATGCCCAGATACCGGTATAATACAAACGTGTTTGAATATTTTGAAGAAAAGGATTATTCATAACACTTGATTTCTCCTCCTCCGAAAACGGCTTCCAATTCCAAGTAAACCTGTTTGCCGGATGAAGAAGATTGCACTATATTGCGAGGTCTGTTATCGGTAAACGAACCGAAAACGCCTGTTTTCTGAATGATAATATTCCAATCATCAGGTACATACAAAACAACGCCACCAAAGACGGACGAAACTTTTATTTTCACTCTTTCCACATCCGGAGACAATTCTATTTGCGTAATATCCAATTCTAAGCCGCTGAAAACCGCACTGATTTCGATGCCTTTCACATTGTCGTAAGTCCATTTTTCTTTCGAACCGCTGAAAACATAGTCCTGAGTGATGAATCCCTCCTGATTTGCGTCCGTTTCGGAATTTCGTATTCCGGTCATATCCCCGTTTCTATTGTCCAAGAAAACATTTCGCACTCCTTCAGACCTAAAAAGTCGTGATTTTTTTGTAGTGGATCTTATTATAATAAGAATACCTAAAACAATGATTATCAATGGCCAAAAGAATCCGCTAACATCTACATTAAAGATTCGGGGCAACAAAAACAGCGCCCCAATGGCAGCCAAAATAATACCAGCGCTTTTACTACTCGACTTATTGTCAAATAACAATACCACTCCAATTCCAACCAGCAATGCCGGCCATGAAATAACAATGTGGTAAACATCCCAAGGGATAAAGTCCATGTTACGAAATAACAGGAAAATTCCCACAAACATAATAATAATTCCAAATACAGCCTTTTTCATATTTTTATATATTTAATCTGGGTACAAAATTATGAGGAGTTATTATCTGTTTATATAGAAATTCGTTGAAAGATGGAGAATTTTCGATAAAACGCCGGTTTTTGTCGATTAATTACCGGTAAACCATTTGCAATAAAGTTGCAATCCGCAAGTTTCGCACTTGGGCTTGCGTGAAACGCAAACATACCGCCCGTGTAATATTAACCAATGATGTGCAATAGACCACAACCGTTTGGGAATATTTTTGGTAAGCTCCCGCTCCGTTTCCAAAGGCGTTTTGGAATTATCCGTCAAACCAATCCGGTTGGCCACCCTGAAAACGTGTGTATCTACCGCCAAAGCCGGAATATGGAAAGCTACCGAAGCAACCACATTCGCCGATTTCTTCCCAATACCGGGCAGTTTCATTAAATCGTCAATGCTCGAAGGTACTTTCCCTCCAAAATCGCTTACTATTTTTTTTGCCATTTCAACCAAATGATTGGCTTTGTTATTGGGATAAGAAACGCTTTTGATGTATTCGAAAACCGTCTCTTTGTTCGATGCAGCCAAAACTTCCGGCGTTGGAAAAGCCTCAAACAAAGCTGGAGTAAGCATATTGACCCTTTTATCTGTGCATTGTGCGGATAGAATTACAGAAATCAACAATTGGAAAGGATCTCCATAATGCAACTCTGTTTCGGCGATAGGTCTGTTTTTTTCGAACCAATCGATAACTTTATTATATCGTTCTGTTTTTGTCATACTACTCTTTTGTATTTTACACCGTCATTGCGAGGGCGAAACTACTGTCAGGTAGCCGCTTCAAATTCCCGTAAAAACCGTACATCATTTTCAGAAAACAACCGCAAGTCTTTCACCTGATACTTAAGATTGGTAATTCGTTCAATACCCATTCCGAGAGCATAGCCCGAATAAATCTTAGGGTCTATTCCGCAGTTTTCCAACACATTGGGATCGACCATGCCGCAACCCAATATTTCTACCCAACCGGTGTATTTGCAAAATGGACAACCTTTTCCGCCGCATAAGTTACAACTGATATCCATTTCTGCGCTTGGTTCCGTAAACGGAAAGAACGAAGGCCGCAAACGGATTTTCGTATCTGCTCCAAACATTTCTTTGGCAAAAAATAAAAGTACTTGTTCCAAATCGGCGAAGGAAACGTTTTTGTCCACATACAAAGCCTCTACTTGATGGAAAAAGCAATGTGCGCGGTAAGAAATCGCCTCGTTTCGATAAACCCGTCCCGGACAAATGATGCGGATAGGCGGTTGCGTTTTCTCCATTACACGCGTTTGAACGGAAGAAGTGTGCGTTCTCAACAGTAAATCCTCTCCATGTTTTATGAAAAACGTGTCCTGCATATCGCGCGCCGGATGATCTTCGGCAAAATTCAGGGAAGAAAAAACATGCCAGTCATCTTCAATTTCAGGACCTTCGGCAATACTGAATCCCAAACGGGCAAAGATATCGCAAATCTCTTTCCGGACAATGGAAAGCGGATGTCTTGTACCGACGTGATAGGGATAAGAAGTCCGGGTCAAATCCAATATATCATCAGTAACGTTTTGATTTTCAAAATCTTCTTTCAACGCATTTATCCGCTGTTGCGCTTTTTCTTTCAGTTCGTTCAATTTTTGTCCGATAACACGTTTTTCTTCAGCGGCTACGTTACGAAAATCGTTCATCAAATTTGTGATTTCCCCTTTTTTACTCAGGTATTTAATCCTTAGCGCCTCAATTTCTTCGCTGTTGTTGGCGCGTAAATTATTTATCTCTTCTAATAATGCATTGATTTTATTAATCATATCCCTTTGTTTGTAATTATTTCAGGTGCAAAATTACAAAAAAATAAGATACGCGCTACATTACGGTCACCATTTTCTGCAGCTTCGCAATCATACCGGTCGTCCTTCATTCCCAGTTCAGTATAACCTTTCCACACTCTCCGCTCTCCATCACATCAAATCCTTTTTGGAAATCATTGATTGAAAAATGATGCGTAATTATTGGAGATAAATTGATGCCGGAGATAAGCATCTGTGTCATCTGATACCAGGTTTCCCACATTTCACGACCGTATATTCCTTTTAAAGTCAATGCTTTAAAAATAATTTTATCCCATTGAACCGTTGTTGAATTTGGAAGAATCCCCAATAAAGCAATTTTTGAACCGTTGTACATATTTTCAATCATATTCTCGAAAGCAACAGGCGAACCCGACATTTCAAGGCCAATGTCAAAACCATGCATATTTAAATCTTTTATTGCCTGTTCGATGGTTTCTCCTTTTGTCGGATTTAAGGTATAAGTAGCGCCCATTTGTTTGGCAATATTCAACCGGTAATCGCTTAAATCACTGACCACAATGTGACGCGCTCCGGCAAAACGGCAAACGGCAGTCGCCATCGAACCGATTAACCCGGCGCCGGTTATCAATACGTCTTCGCCAATCAATGGAAATGAAAGCGCTGTGTGAGTGGCATTTCCAAATGGGTCCATAATAGCTGCCATATCATCGGAAATGCGAGAATCGATGTGAACGATGTTTTGTGAAGGCAATGATAAATACTCAGCGAAAGCTCCGTCCCTGTTTACACCCATTCCAATGGAATTTTCACAAACATGCAATTTTCCCCGGCGACAATTCCGGCAGTGTCCGCAAGCAATATGGCCTTCGCCTGTAACACGGTCTCCTATTTCAATGTTTTCTACACCACGTCCTTTGTCAATTACCACACCTGCATATTCATGCCCGATAACCATGGGCGTTTTAATTGTGCGTTGCGACCATTCATCCCATTTATAAATATGAAGGTCGGTACCGCAAATAGCCGTTTTTTTTATCTTTATCAATACATCATTAACTCCAATTTGCGGAACAGGTACGTCTTCCATCCAAATACCTTTTCCGGGATGAAGTTTTACGAGCGCTTTCATCTTTTCAAAACATTTAATTTTTCCCCGACAGTGATAAAAGCCCAAACGCATTTATCCAAATGTTCTTTTTCGTGGGCAGCGGAAATTTGTATCCGGATTCGGGCTTGCCCTTGCGGAACAACCGGATAATAAAATCCTGTGACATAAATACCTTCGTCTAACAATAATTTCGCCATTTCCTGCGATAGTTTTGCATCGTACAACATTACGGCGCAAATAGCGGATTGCGTCGGCTTAATATCGAATCCGGCTTTGATCATTTTTTCTCTGAAATAAATGGTATTTTTATGTAATTTTTCTTGCAACTCATTTGATTTTTCAAGGAAATTGAATGTGTAAATCCCTGCGCCTACGACTGCAGGCGGAAGCGAATTGGAGAAAAGATAAGGACGCGAACGCTGCCGGAGCATGTCGATAATTTCTTTCCTGCCGGTTGTGAAACCGCCGATAGCTCCTCCGAATGCTTTTCCTAATGTTCCGGTAATGATGTCGATTTTACCCCGCATGTTGAACAATTCGGTCACGCCATGTCCGGTATTTCCGACAACGCCCGCCGAATGAGATTCATCGACCATAATCATAGCGTCATATTGCTGAGCTAATTCATAAATTTTATCCATCGGGGCAACATTTCCGTCCATTGAAAAAACGCCGTCGGTTACAATCAGGCGAAAGCGTTGTTTTTGAGCTTCTTGCAGTTTTTCTTCCAAATCTTCCAAGTTCGCATTGGCATAGCGGTATCGAACGGCTTTGGACAAACGGACGCCGTCAATGATAGAGGCGTGATTCAAAGCATCCGAAATAATTGCGTCGTTCTCTTCGAGAAGCGGTTCAAAAACCCCACCGTTGGCGTCAAAACAAGCGGCGTACAAAATAGCGTCGTCCGTTCCGAAAAAACGGGAGATGGCAGCTTCCAACTGTTTGTGCAAATCTTGCGTTCCGCAAATGAACCGTACCGACGACATGCCGTAACCACGGATCGACATAGCCCGGTTAGCGGCTTCAATCAGATTGGGATTGTCCGATAAACCCAGATAATTGTTGGCGCAAAAGTTGAGGACTCTTTGACCGGAGGTAAGTTTAATGGATGCGGATTGCGGTGAGGAAATGATTCTTTCTTCTCTGTATAAACCTGCTTGGCGGATTGAAGTTAATTCGTCGCTAAGGTGTTTTTGAAATTTTTTGTAGGGTTCCATGATTTTAGAATTATGGTATTAATAACAGCATCGTCATTGCGAGAGCTGCGAGGAACGAAGCAGCCGAAGCAATCCAGCCATTAATTTTTTCTGGATTGCTTCGCCGCAAGCGGCTCGCAATGACGGGTGAGGAGTATCGGCTCGCAATGACGGGTGAGGAGTATCGGCTCGCAATGACGTGCATGTACTTTGTACCTGATTTTATGCTTTCCCTGCAGAACCTAACACACTAACTACTTTGTGTTTATAAAGTTCTTTCAGCCATTCGCGAGCCGGTCCGATATATTGACGGGGATCAAACCATTCAGGATGTTCGTTAAGCGTTTGACGGATAGCGGCAGTCATTGCCAAGCGACCGTCGGAGTCGATATTGATTTTGCATACGGCCGATTTAGCTGCACGACGCAATTGTTCTTCGGGAATACCGATCGTATCTTTCAGTTTGCCGCCGTTGCTGTTGATGATTTCTACATATTTTTGAGGAACAGACGAAGAGCCGTGTAAAACGATCGGGAATCCCGGAATCCGTTTTTCAACTTCTTCGAGGATGTCGAAACGCAAGGGAGGAGGAACTAAAACGCCGTTGGCGTCGCGTGTACATTGTTCGGGTTTGAATTTGTTCGCGCCGTGCGATGTTCCGATCGAGATAGCCAATGAATCCACGCCTGTTTTGGAAACAAAATCTTCAACTTCTTCCGGTTGGGTATAAGTGTGATGTTCAGCCTTCACGTCATCTTCGATACCTGCCAAAACGCCCAATTCACCTTCAACGGTAACGTCATATTTATGAGCATATTCGACCACTTGTTTCGTCAACTCAACATTTTCGTTGTATGGATGATGCGAGCCGTCGATCATCACGGAAGAGAAACCGTATTCGATGCAACTCTTGCAAAGTTCGAATGTATCGCCATGGTCCAAGTGCAGAACAATAGGAATGTTCTTTCCCAATTCCTTGGCGTATTCGACCGCACCCTGCGCCATGTAGCGTAAAAGCGTTTGATTGGCATATTTGCGAGCGCCGCTTGACACCTGAAGGATTACTGGAGAACTTTCTTCTACGCAAGCTTGTATGATGGCTTGCATTTGCTCCATATTATTAAAATTAAAAGCCGGGATTGCATATTGACCCGTAATGGCTTTTTTGAAAATTTCGCGGCTGTTTACTAAGCCTAATTCTTTGTAACTTACCATTTTATTTATTATTTAATTGTGTAAAAATCTATCTGTACATTCATTTTGCAAAGGTAATTCTTTTAAGACAGAAAACAAAATACATTTTTGTTTTTATCTTTATCCATATTGAAATCATACAAGGCGACTATCATCTTTTCAACTGATACCTAACATCTTTTTTAAAGATACCTGTCTTTATTTCAAACCGGGAACTTGTAAAATGATTGATTTTTTTCCCCATCATAAAATTTGCCCAAGTCTTGAAAATGAACTTGGGCAAATAATTCATAACTCATACCTCTTCTCAATTCCGGTAATGGTAATCATAACCTTCAACACTTTGGCTCTTGGTGTCTTTAACAGTTTGCAAACGGCCGAATGCGTCGTAGTCGTAGGTTGTAACGACTCCGCGCGGGTCGGT
>Ga0209629_10000485_pt1 | contig 21861 bp, 21 predicted proteins | sample TergutCu122P5_FD_187286 | JGI IMG/M metagenome (GOLD analysis project Ga0209629, IMG submission 187286) | Cubitermes ugandensis P5 segment gut microbial communities from Kakamega Forest, Kenya - Cu122 P5 (SPAdes) (version 2) | ecosystem: Host-associated > Arthropoda: Insects > Digestive system...
GGTTTGGAAATGTATTGATTTGACAGTAAGTCTTCAATGGTTAAAGGATATATCAATGTTCCGGGATTGAAAAACCGAATATGATCTTTGAAAATTTTGATTACCGAATGTCCGCTATCTCTATAATCGCGGTGAACAATCATATTCAAAACAATTTCGCGAATGGCGTCAAGCGGATATTGCCAACGTTGAATGTTTTCAACTTGCGTGTCGGAAATAATGATTTCTTTATTTATGTGTTTTCGTATGAATGACATAATGTCTTCTACCTGCGAAACAATATCCGATTGCAAAGTTACATCATCTTTTATTGTGATTTCATCTTGAAATTGACCCATTTGTATGGTCGAATACAGATTGATATCGTCGGAAAATAGTAAATAACAGCCATTTGTGATATTATTATCATCGAGCAAGAGTTCGTTTTTCGATAGAAATTCCATCGCACTGTCGAAATGCAGATTCGGATTTCGCCGTTCGATTAAAGCAACAACTTTTTCAACTTTTTCTATCGAAATATCATGCAAAGTTTTGTTGGGACGCGGATAATAATCCCAACTTGAGTTTTTGGTCTGCAAGTGCATATTGGCAACTTCTTCTATTGACATTTGGTGCGTAGAATTACCAATTCGTCTGTAATATCTTCCTCGAAAAGCAACCGGCTTAATGGGATATTCCTGTACCGAAAACTCCACCGCATCAACGCCGTTGATTTGCACCACATCATAATCGGCAACGATTGACGGCTGCGTTTTGGTTTTAAATTCATTAAGCCAACGCTGAATACTTTCTGCGCCGATTACGAAATGTTTGACGGGAATGCCTTTGTCAGTTACGCCAATGATGACTTTTCCTCCTTTGCTGTTTGCAAAAGCTGCAAGAGTTTCCATTGCTTCTTCATTGAAACCTGATTTGAACTCTATGAATCTGTTTTCGGTCATTCAATTTTTATTGTAAAGTATACCCGCCATCTATCAATAAATTGCTCCCTGTAACCCATTGTGAAGCATCAGACAATAAATATATCACTGCGTATGCAACCTCCTCCGGTTTGCCATAGCGTTTTAACGGATATTTTTTCATGTCTTCTTTCAGTTGTTCTTCGGAAATAACTCCTGACGAAAGGATATTGGTCTGAATCATTCCCGGCGATACGGTATTTACTCGAATATTTTTGGATGCTAAATCTAATGCTGCATTTTTTGAAAAACCATTTATTGCTCCTTTAGAAGCCGAATACATCGAATTTCCTATTATTGCATTATATACGCCGGAAACGGATGAAATAAAAACCAAAGAACTACCGTTTTTTATTTTCTTCTTTTTTATCAACGCCTGCGTCAATAAAATCGGGGCTATTGTATTTACTTGTAAAACATTATCCAAAGCTTTTCTATTAATGAATGCTATTGGCAAAGTCATCGTAATGCCTGCATTACATACACAGCCATCTAATGCCGGTATATTATCTATTAATTGTGCAATGTCCTTATCTTCATTTAAATCTGCAATGATTTGCGTATGTTGAACTCCTGCCAATTGCATGAAAGTTTCGTTTAGTCTTTCCGGATTACGACCGGTGATAATCATTGTTGCTCCCATCTTTGAACATTCGATTGCAATTGCTCGACCGATACCTGAAGAAGCGCCGGTTACTAATATAGTTTTTCCTTCCAATGAAAACGGATTGCAGTTCATAATTATAATTCTAACAAAGGTGAAACTGCAATTTTATCGGTATTAAAATATACGCTGCCCCACGAAAGTCCTACTCCAAAACCGCAAGCGATATGGTTTAACGACTTCGTTTCCAACTCATTTTTCAGTTGAATAATCATAGTTAATGGGATAGAGGCGCTGCTTGTATTTCCAAAATCTTTTAATGAATAGGGAACTTTTTCAGCCTGTAATTTTAATTTTTTCCGAATCTTCTCATTCATAAACCTGTTGGCTTGGTGAAATACAAAATAGTTAATATTTTCTTTGTCAATGCCAAAATGGGAAATCAAACGATCCACACTATCGGGAGCCTGTGATATTCCAAAAGAAAACACATTCATTCCGTCTAAAACCAATTGCAATTTGTTTCTTTCAATTCCTTCTTCTATCTTTTGAGGAATGAAAGAACCTTTATTAGACATGTTTCTGTATGCTCCGTCGGGAACTATGATTGTGTCGTATCCTTCCCCATTGCATGACGCATGAAATTTAAATTCATTATCGGGAGACCATTCAATTGCCGTAGCTGTTCCTGCATCGCCGAATAATGGATATGTACTCTTGTCCTCTTTTGAACAAATCCTGGATATAGTATCTCCCGCTAAAAGTAATCCCTTTTTTAATCCGGTTGCTGAAATCAAACTGCTGATCGTGCTCAGTCCGTAAATCCAACCTGAGCAGCCCAATGAAATATCCAGTGCGTAACACGATTCGCTCAATCCCAATCTCTCCTGTAACAGACACGAAGTAGCCGGTAATACATAATCCGGCGTTTGAGTAACAAAAATCAAAACATCAATTTTGTTTCCGGTCCAATTCAAATCTTTAACCAATTGTTCTGCCGCCTTTACACAGAGATCAGAGGTGCAAATTTCTTTTGAAGAAACCCTGCGACTTTCAATTCCTGTCGATACAATAAGTTTTTCGATTTCCTCGCCTGAAAGATTCGACAAGTCTCTGTTATCCTCCTTATTACTTGGAACGCAAGCGGAAATGCCTCTTATCGCAACATTTTTTATTGTAAAAAATGCCATTACATTCGTGACTTAACAATATAATACAAATCTTCAATCGTTAATGAGTTTCGAATATCGTCTCCTTTGACTTTTACTTTATACTCTTCATCAACCATTGCAATAACCGATAAAGCAATTAATGATGACCATTCTTTCATATTCTTGAATTGAGTTTTTGGCGAAAACTCACTCATAGCTGTTTCCTCAAATTGAGCAGCAAAACTTTTTACAAAATTATTCAAATCCATAAATAAATATTATTCATTAAAAAACTCTTGATACATGTGTATCCATATCATAACTCATCATTACACGTTCTCTTCCATCAGGTAATTTCAATATTTCTATTTCCTTTGCACCATTTATTTTGTGAAATCTATAAACCGCTTTATTCTCTTTATCCACTTCAAAATGCAATTCTTTTACCCCTAAATCATGAATGATGGCAAGGAATCTTTCATGAAGTTCATAAGACGAAATAGAATCTTTATTGTCAGGATTCCATCCCCAAAACCCGCCTCTTGCGCCATAATTATTGACAAATTTATTGTCTTCTTTCTGTAATGATCTATATCTGGAAAAGAGAGATAACAATAACGCAGGTTTTACAATTATTGAAGAAAGAGCCCCAACAGCTAATCTAAATTTATTTTGTTTGACTTCAGTATCAAATTGCTCGCTGTTTAAAATTGCAAAAGCAACACCCTGAACATTACCATTATCATCCTCTGCACAAACGAAAACGCTGTACTTATTTGATAAAACTATTTTATAGTAAGCTTTTAGAAACGGTTTCCCCATTTGAGCAAATATACCGTAGCCATTAACCGACCTGGTTGAATAGTGAATATCAACAATTCTATTTAAATCCGATGGTTTGGCTATTCTAAATATCATTATTTCTCATTATTTTTTGTATCTAAAATAATCTGAACAACTTTTGATACATTTTTTTCTCTTGAAAAATGCTCTAACGCATACTCACAACCTCGTTTACCCATTTCTGTTAATTGAGCGGTTTGCATAGTAATAACTTCTTCCATTTTTTTCGACAAACTATCAACATTTTCCGGTTCTACAATCCAGCCGCAATCGGATTTCCGTATCACATCTGCTGAATCACTGTCCGGATCAATACAAGCAATAATTGGCTTACCGGAAAACATATATGCTGATAATTTAGATGGCATTCCTGTCTTCGCTCCACCTGTTTTTACCGTTAATAATAAAATATCTGCAAAGCTCTGTATCTCAGGTACATCTTTACTAGGGACGTCTATAAAATCAATTGATATATTTAAATCTTGAGCTTGAACTTGTAATTTTTTTTTCATTGAACCTGAACCTGCAATTATCAACTTTGTATTGGGGTAATTTAATTTTGAGAATGCATTTACTATTACATCTACACATGAATACGAACCTAAATTGCCTAAATACATAAATATAAACAATTTATTTTTTATATGCTTTTCTTTTTGATTATTATAATTCAAAAATTTTTTTTCGTCTTGCCAATTATAAACAACTGAAATATTTTGTTTTTCTAATTTTCTTGTATCGTGTAAAAATTGTTTCATGCTATTAGAAATAACAATAATTTTTTTTGAATTCTTTAATACAAATTTATCTATAGGTAAAAAAATATTCAGTGCTAATTTCTTTAATACGATTGGTAATCTATTTGTAAACGATTCGGGATAAATATCTTGGACATGCATTACACAAGGAATTCCAAATCGCTTTGCTGTTTTAATTATCCTGTATTGAGCAAACAAAGCCCAAGCATTGAGATAAATAACATCAATTTTTTGTTTATTGGCAATTATATATTCAGCACATTTTAGCCCAAAACTATAGCTTTCTTTTAATCGCCCGACTACACTATAAGTAGAACAAGTAAAAGAATCAACTGTAATTGATTCATAATTAAAAACTATTTTTTCCTGATCAAACTGATATCCGTCAGGTCGAGTTGGTTTTGGATGTATAACTACAACATCATGGAATAAAGATAACTTATCCGCAATGTCTTTAGATAGCGTTGCAGAAACTACCGGTTCGGGGGGAAAAACACAAGATATTATCAATATCATTTGAGTACAATATCAGAATAAATGTACATTATATTCACTCCACACCACTCGTTTTACATAATCAATATAAGACAAAATAATTCGTACTACTTTATCGGAAACATTGGGCATTGAATAATCACTAACATGCTGAAAATTACGTTTCTCTCCGATTTCCTGATATTGCAGTTGTACAAGCGCTTGCATTACTCGTTCCGGATTCAATCCGACCATCATCACGCTTGCTTCTTCCATTGCTTCGGGACGCTCGTGCGTCTCTCGGATATTTAGCGCTCTGAAATTCAAAATAGAAGATTCTTCGCTGATAGTGCCGCTATCTGACAGGACGGCATAAGAATTTATTTGCAACGCCAAATAATCGCTTAGCCCCATGGGTTTCATCAAACGAATATTATCATGAAATTTTATCTCTTTTGATTCAATCATTTTACGCGTGCGCGGATGGGTAGAAACAATAACGGGCAGATTATATTTTTCTGCTATCGTATTCAATATTTCCACCAAATTACTGAAATTCTTTTCCGATACAATATTTTCTTCCCGATGGGCTGAAACAACAAAGTATTTGCCTTTTTCCAAATACAATTGATTCAGTATTAATGACTGTTGAACTTTGGGTAAATATTGATGCAAAACTTCATACATAGGGCTACCGGTTTTAATAATCCTGTCGGGAGGCAAACCTTCCGCCAGCAGGTATTCACGAGCAATATCGCTGTATGTAAGGTTTATATCCGAAATATGATCTACTATTTTTCGGTTTGTTTCTTCAGGAACTCGTTGGTCGAAACAGCGATTACCCGCTTCCATGTGAAAAACAGGTATATGATGTTTCTTTGCTGCAATAGCGCAGAGGCATGAATTGGTATCTCCCAACACTAAAAATGCATCGGGGTTTTCTTTTTCCAAAACGGGATCGATATTAATTAAAACTTGCCCTGCGGTTTCCGTGGCATTTTTACCCGCTGCATTCAGGTAATAATCAGGATTACGCAGTCCTAAATCTTCAAAGAAAATCTCGTTTAATTCATAATCGTAGTTTTGTCCGGTATGTACCAATATATGTTCTATTGCCTCGGAGGCATCCAATTTTTGCAACACGCAAGACAAACGGATAATTTCCGGGCGAGTACCTACGACTGTTATGACTTTAAGCTTTTTCATTTTTATACTTTTAAGAAAACCGTATCCGGTTTTTTCTTATCAAATATTTCATTGACCCACATAATCGTAACCATATCGGCATCGCCTGTATTTTCAATACTATGGGTATATCCGACCGGTATATCCACAACTACCAATTTATCGCCGGAAACTAAATACTCAATTATCTCATCGGAATCGATTTTTCGAAAACGAATAACGCCTTTTCCGCTTACGACTAAAAACTTCTCATTTTTAGTGTGATGCCAATGATTACCTTTCGTAATATTCGGTTTTGAAATATTGACGGAAACTTGTCCTCTGTCCGGTGACTTCAGAAATTCCGTGAATGAGCCCCGTTCATCGATATTCATTTTTAAAGGATAACTGAAATTATCTTCAGATAAATAACTTAAATAAGTTGCGTAAAGTTTTTTTGTAAAAGCATCGCCCATATCCGGAACTTGCAAATTATTCCTGCTTTCTTTGAATTGATACAGCAGCTCGACAATTTCACCCAATTTTATAGTATAAACCGGACTGACTTTTTCAAATTTTTCACCATTCACCTTGCAGCATTCACCTTGTACCTTTCCGATAAACGAATCGATAACATCGTCAGTATAAACCAAATTCATTTCTGCATTCGGATCATTCACTTGAACAGGCAAATCATTTGCAATATTATGACAAAAAGTAGCTATGGCGCTGTTATAACCGGGTCGGCACCATTTTCCGAAAACGTTGGGTAAACGATATACAAACACTTTAACATCGTTTTCTTTTCCGTATTGAAACAGTAAGTCTTCGCCTGCCTTTTTGCTTTTTCCGTATTCGTTTTCAAGGGCAGCTTGAATGGAAGAGGTTATCAAAATCGGAGATTTATTATTATGCTTTTTGAGAGAATCAAGTAATCCGGATGTAAAACCGAAATTACCGGACATATATTCTGCCGGATCTTCGGGGCGGTTTACTCCGGCTAAATGGAAAACAAATTCACATTCCCGTGTGTAAAAATCCAATAATTCCGGATCGGTATCTATGTCATACTCCAACAAATCGGCAAATCCTCGGTTGTGTAATTCGGCAATCAGATTTTTACCGATAAATCCCTTTGCTCCCGTAATTAGAATTTTCATTTCGGCAATGTTTCGTGTACCAAATCCAATTTCAACAGCAACTTTTTCATTCCTTCAATATCCAAACGGGTAGTATTATGTGAATGATAATCATCAATACCGGATATTCCTTCTTCGCCTTTACTGAAATATTTTTCGTAATTCAAGTCCCGGTTATCGGCAGGTATTCTGAAATAATCGCCCATATCTTCCGCCTTTGCCATTTCTTCGCGGGTAACCAAAGTTTCGTAAAGTTTTTCTCCGTGACGAGTACCTATAATACGAATTAGAGACTTGGATTGATACAATTCTATCAGGGCTTTTGCAAGCGTTTCGATAGTTGCTGCAGGCGCTTTTTGTACAAACAAATCACCGTTTTTCCCATGTTCAAAAGCATACAGAACTAAATCTACGGCATCGTCCAGCGTCATCATAAAGCGGGTCATATTCGGGTCGGTAACGGTTAAATCTTTTCGGGATAATATTTGATCGATGAATAAGGGAATAACCGAACCTCTGCTTGCCATAACATTTCCGTAACGTGTGCAACAAATTCCGGTAGCATTATTTTCTCCCAAAGATCGCCCTTTGGCTATTGCGACTTTTTCCATCATTGCTTTGGATATTCCCATGGCATTGATAGGGTAAGCGGCTTTATCGGTAGAAAGAACCACAATATTTTTAACTTCATGCGAAATACCGGAATCCAATACATTTTCCGTGCCTATTACATTTGTTCGTACCGCTTGCATTGGAAAAAATTCGCAACTGGGAACCTGCTTTAAAGCGGCAGCATGAAAAACGTAATCCACACCAACCATGGCGTCATCAACCGAGCGCTTATCTCGAACATCTCCAATATAAAATTTCACTTTCGGATTTTGCAAAGCATGTCGCATATCATCCTGTTTCTTTTCATCACGACTGAAGATACGAATTTCTTTGATATCGGAATTCAAGAAACGTTTCAAAACGGCATTGCCGAATGAACCGGTGCCGCCGGTGATAAGAAGGATTTTATTGGTGAATGTGACCATTAATTTTAATTTAATAATTCGTTGTATAAATCTAAATAGTCTTTGTATCTATTTTCTTTATTGAAATTCTTCATTGCTCGTTTTCTACAATTATCCGTATATTTATCTTTTCCATTTGTTTTAATAATTTCAATAGCTTTTAATAAACTCGGTATATCTCCTTGCTCTACAATAAATCCTGTATCATTTGATACTGCTTCTACACTACCTCCGGTTCGATAAGTAATAACAGGAGTGCCGCAAGCCAATGCTTCCAAATTAGTTGTTGGAAAGTTATCTTCCCATGTTGGATTGACAAAAACATTGGCAATAGAATATATTGCAGCCAATTCGTTTAAATCCTCCGTCCGTCCTATTCCAATAATATTTTTTGGCAATTTTTTTATCTTTTCTTTAGCAAGTCCCACCAATAGTATAGCAAAACCATCAGGCAACATAGCAGAGAGTTTAATAAAGTCATAAAAACCTTTTCTTTCTACCCAATCACCTGCAACTCCCAGAATAAGGAAATCCGTTTTAATACTATATTTAGATAATATATCTTTTTTCCTGTATTCTTCAATAGGCTTGAACACATTTACATTTATACCATTATAGATTCTTTTTATTTCTATCCCATTAAACAAAGATTTTGATGCAAGCTCTGCTAACCAGTCTGAAACGGGAATTAGCGTAATTAAATGCTTACATAAGCCAAAACTTTTTTTCTTATCAAGAAAATTTAATCTACTCCTATCTTTCCATATACTTTTAGGATACAAATTTTTTTGAGGACAATGATTACACTCTGTTTGCCATTTATTACAATTGACACGAGAAAAATATGTACAATGGCCCGTAAAAGCCCAGCAATCATGTAAAGTCCAGACAATAGGAATATTTGCTATTCTTAAGTATTCAAATAGAATTTCATAATTCAAATAATACCCATGTATATTATGAAGATGAATGATATCAGGTCTTATTTTTTTTATTTGAGTTATTAATTTTTTCGTTGCTCTTTTCGAAGCCAAACCATGCATATCAAATAATCGAGTAAGCAATATATGCCAATAAAGATCCAAAACATTGCCTACCTTTATTTTAATTGACTTACTTTCTCTTGCCAATCTACCATAAGCAATATAGCTATTCCAACCATTAGCAATAGCCACTTGTCCTATGTCTTCAGCAATATGTCCTGTTGAACCGGAATTTACAACAGTATTTATTTGAAAAATTTTACGCATTTTAATTAATTGAAAAAAAAGTTTTGCATTTCAGTAATGCAATGTTGTATGGCATTTTGGGGATTATAAATAGTGTTAGCTATCTGTAATGATTCTTTTCTTGCATTCTCAAACCATTGATCATCTTTCATAATTATGTTGTCAATGATAGAAATAGCATCATTCTTATTTTTATAACTAAATACATATCCGTTTTTCCCTTTAACAATTACTTCTGGAAAATTACCTACATGCTCACTTACTAAAAGAGGTAATCCACAATGTAATGCCTCAATGCATGAAAGAGGATTTGGATCAATATTTGATGGTAATAAAAAAATGTCGGAAATCGAATATAACTGTAATATTTCATTCTGATTCTTATAACCAAGCAAGCGAATGTCTAAAGAAATATTTCTTATTTTTAATTCAATTTTTGTATGCAAAGGGCCATCGCCCACTAACAAGAGAATCGCATTTGAACTATGAACAATATTGGGGTATAAATCCAAAAACTCCAAAATACCTTTCTCATACGAAAGTCTTGCTGGACAAATTAGGATTTTTTTAGTTTCGGATAATGAATATCTCTTTTTTATCTCACTTTTTGAGTTTTTAGAAAACTCTAATGCTTGTTTATAAAATTCTATATCAACTAAATTCGGCATAAAAAAAGAGGGAACACCATTTTTTTTATATTGTGAAATAAATTCATCGGATAATTTTCCTGCATTCCAAAATCCGTCAAAACAATTGTAAGTAATATATCTAATAATAGACCTATTTATTTTTTTTATAATAGAGATAGTTTCTCTCCCTATCAAATTACTTTCAGACCAAAACAATAATTTATATTTTATTCTCTTTCTAAAAAAAATAGCTTGGATAACAGGTAACATGTTATAACCACCTGCAGCTACTAAAATATCCGGCTGCAATTCTAATAATCGTTCTTTTAAGTCAAAAGAAAAGTACCCGCTTGGAATAGAGTCAATTATTATTTTTTTCTGTAATAAGATTGTATAATGAGTTTTATATTCGTCATATTCCCAATGACGATTTGATTCTTCTTTTGCCATGACAAGTACATGGAATTGCCCGTGATTATTTAAAATGTATCGATTAATCTCATCGTACATATAACGTCTGTATGGGGTAATTATATTAGTTAATATTACTAAATTCATAATAATGTTTTATCAAATTATAATTGCATATACTTAGTTTTAAAAATAAATTAACACTTTTTCTTAAATACTACATAAACGTAAGATTGTTGACATATTATTTTTTTATAAAAAGACACATTTTTTTATACAAAAAATAAGGAATAATTATAAATAATAAAAAGCCGGTAAGTTCTTGAGCAAGATATCCTCTTGATATCATTACATAAGTAAAACCGTTATACAGTGATAAAAGGAGAATTGAATTTAAAGAAAAAGAATTTTTTAAAAATCGCACCCAAAAATATTTTGATAAAAACCCTAAAAAAAGACCATTAAAAATAATCCCAAACCAACTAAAAGCATAAAAGGATTCTGTATAATTTAAATAAGCCGCTCCAAAATTGTTCCTTGGGTTATTAAATACCATATTTTGGGCGTATATCAAATATTTGCCATCCGGCTTATTAGCGTACCATTGACGAGGTATTGGCATCGCCAATGCTGTAACAATAGGTTCAAAATAAATATATCGTCCATTTTCTTCTACTTTCTTCATTACACAACCGGAATAAAAGAAAACTCCTTTCCCTTCTTCTCTCCCGCCCTCCGCCAATTGAGCTGTTGATAATTCATTTACATAAGTCAAATCTAAGCCTCTTGAGTAACTTCGAGTAAAAAACATTAATCCCATTAAGAGAAAAAAACCTATTGAAACGGGAATCCAAATGTAGTAGTTAATTTTCTTCCTAAAATATAAATGATACATTGTTGCTAAAGATATAATTAGATAAACCAACCGATACCTAAAACCACCAACGATATAAGTAATAAATGCAAATATTATAAAAAGGAACAGAAAATATTTTTTCTTATTAAAAATTGCAGGTAAAAGCAAACAACAAGCACATACTAAAAAAGAAATGCAATTAATAGCATACCAGCTTAATGCCCCTGAATTATTCAACTCAATTGAATCTGATATTCTTGAAATAGAAAATTGGATTGGCCGATACAAGGAATAAAACAAAACACCTGTCAAGAAAAGCACAATTCCTAAGTAAAGCAAAATGTTTTCTTTTATTGCAACAGATAAGTCTTTTTTTATTCTAAAACGTGATAGTTTAAAACCAATGGAGATGCAAATTAAAGAAAGACAAGCTCCCATCCATGAATAAGAGATTCCATAAGATAAATTATAACCGTAAATAAATCTTTCTCCGCTTAATATAAATGATATAGGCACATATATAGTATAATAAAAAAATATTAATGAAATAAATGTCATTGGAGACCAAAATTGATAATACTGTTTTGATCTGAAAGCGCAAACAAGATTATACCCAATAATGAATATAATAATAATTAATGAAAATACAGCCTTGAAATCTAAAAAATCAAACATTATTAACCTATTTTATGTTATTAATCAGAAAAAATTTCATATTTTTTACTTTTTAGCTATTATTCTTACTTCTATTAACTTATGATCTACATATCCATAAATACGACAAGCTATTTCAAATATTTTTCTCCCTAAAATTTTAAAAATTTTTGTATAAAATGGGGGCCATCTATGTCTATATGGTTTTGCAGAGATAACAGCGAATCCTGCCAATGTAAATAAATTACCTATACCCATTGGACTCCACGAATATAAATGTTGGTTAATATCATTTGGTTTAAATTTAACACTTATGTGTTCACATGGAACAACAAATATTATTTTTCCATTGCTCCTTAATTTGCTATATAATTTTTTTAATTCGTCCAATGGGTAATAGGTATGCTCAAGTGCATTGTCTGAAATAATTATATCAACATAATCATCCGGGACTTCATCCAAACGCTCAAATACCTCATCAAGTCCATTTTCTTTGGCAATTTTTGACGCGGAAGCATTTATTTCAACTCCTATTTTTTTCTTGCAATTTATATTTTTTAATAGAAATCCTCCACCACACCCAAAATCAAGGACTTCATCATCTTTTGAAATAAAGGCGGAAAATTTACTTTTATTAATTTTCCCTCCGAATTCACCCATTGGTCTTTGCCAATCGAAATATTTTTCATCGTAATGTATATTCGTAACGCTATTGGATAAATCCGTTAAATTAGAAATAGTATTGTCTGTATTACTCATCCTTTAATATGTTTAAATTCCTATATAAAATAATATTAAAATCCACACAATCTAGCTCTTGATAGCCATACAATAATTAATCCCATTAATCAATTTTTTTTCATAAATTTCCCAAGTATATAATTGAGCCGTTTCTCTTGCATTTTGGCTCATTTCTCTTAATCTTTGGGGATTATTTTTAAACCAGCATATTTTTTCAATAAGCATATCAGTATCACCGGCTTCAATTAAAAAACCATTTTCTCCATCCTGAATCAAATCCGGACCGGCACAATTATAAGTAGTAATCACCGGTAATCCGGAAGACAAAGCTTCTAATAAAACCAAACCAAAACCATCACCCATTGTAGGAAAGACAAAAATATGATTGTCTTGATAAAATTTTTTTATAGTACTAAAAGGGACCGTTCCCCAAAAAGTTGCATATGGTTTATATGGCTCATACAACTCCGAAAAATTATTAGCTCTACCTCCAACAATATTAAATTCAATATCTTTACCCGAGAAATGTTTTGCTGCATTTAATATTTGAGAGATTCCTTTTCGTTGATCCACAACTCCGACATATAGAATCTTTAAAGTATCATTTTCAAAGTTACATGACTGAGGAGAAAAATTAAATAAAGATGAATCAACGCCATAAGGTACAAGCAATATGTTTTTTTCAGGTACATTATTATATATGAGAGATTTTCGCGAAAAAGTTGATGCAGCTATATGAAAATCAGCGCTGGCAATTTCTTGGCCAAAATATTCTGCATTTTTTCTATCAGTCAAATAATTAAAAGATTTATAGGTTTTAATAAATTCACCAAACAGATCCTTTTTTTCACTATAGATTTTATACAAAAAATTTCTCGCAGGACTGGCATTATCCATAATGCGTATGATATATGGAGCTTTTTGTGCCAAAATATTAAAACAAACCATTGCATTTGTATCATAACAAATTATAGCATCCACATTGTGTTTTATTGCATATTTTGCTGTTTTTTTTTGAAAAGATCTTGAAATGTATTCATTTAACCATTTATACAGTCTACGAGTTTTATCCAAGCGTAAGACCAATAATACAAGAAGTCCTCCAATTTCATTAAAAAGGATGACTTTGGAATCATCAATATATTGACATTTCCTCTTACTTAGCCTATTCTGATTATCTTTTGATAAAAAAAAATTTAAGCAGTGCATTAAAAAGGAAGAGTCCTTAAAATAAACAGTAGTCACATATTTATATAAATATCCATTCTCTTCCAATGCTTTTGCAACTCTAAAAGAATGTTGGCACCCGGGATGAGCTATTATTATCCTTTTGTTCTCTTTCATTTCTTCATTTCTTTATCAAATAATTGGAAACCATCAACCTTATTCGAACATACACATTCAACGTTGTTCTAATGTCTAATAGAGAATTCAAAAGGAAAAGAGAAAAAAATATGACAAAAGAAACTAACATAGCAGACTTTCCCCATTCAAAATAGTTTTTAACATATATGTTTTGGAAAAGATGAAATATAACAAAAACCAGCAATAGGTTTAATAAATACTTTGCAAAATATTTTACAGGAAAACTTTTTAATATCAATCTATTAACATCTAAAACATACAAACAAGTTCTTAATAATCCTGAAATAGCACTTGCAATAAGAACTCCGATTAATCCATACCATTTTGCCATAAAAATTGCAAGAATTACATTTAATATAGCTTCAATTATATTTAGAAGATTATTTTCTTTGAACTTTCCTGCAGCTTCTACGATTGTTGTAAACGGAACGCGAAGCGCTCGAAATATATTACTAACGCCAAAAGCCACACCTAATATGGGAATTATATAATTAACCCCGTCAGAATTATTTATATATATCGACATAAATGGAGCAACTAAAACAATAGCGGAAGAATAACAAAAGAAAAGGACTAATCGATAAATATACTCAAATTCTTCAAATGATTTAACTAATATACCAGTTTCATTCTTTGCAATAATATTTCCAAATGTTGCAGCAAATCCGGAAGTAAAAATAGAAGTTATCATGGTTAATGAAAAAAATACCATATTATATACGGAGAAAACGCTCGCATCTTTTAAACCGCAAAATAATGAAACAATAATAATTGGAGTATATGAAATGATCATTCCTGATAATTGATAAAAAAAAGCATGGTTTTTATCTTCTATTTTTTCAAATTTTGGGGATTCGACAAATGATACATGGGGGTATTTTTTCTTTACATATCTTATCACAAAAAATAATCGAAATAAATAAGATAAGGTTGCAACTAATTGTACAAATATAATTGAAGAATGAAAAAGTATTAAAATAGCAGAGAAAAGAGTATTTAAAATAAATCCTTGTGCGTTTATATTTGCTACTACATATATTTTTTGATCTGCTACAAGTAATATCTTGTACTTATTTAAAAAAATAAATTCGGCAACGCTACCTATCCCATAAATAAATATTATTGCAAATATTACCGAAAAACTTAAACTGCTTTTTATCAGTAAAGGGAATATCAGAGCTGTCAATATAATTAAAAATATATAAATATATCCTATCCTGTTAAAATAAATACGAGTTGCTGATAATATACCATTTACACTTTCCCAATCTTTAGTGGATAAAGGTTTATATAATGCGACTTGTGATGCCACCCCTAATCCCAAACTAATAAAGCTAAGATAATATACAACTTGTCGTACTGTATTAACAAGCCCATTTACCTCAGAATGATATTCTTTTATTATCATCGGCGGAAGAATTAATCCACATATGACAAGTACAATTTGAATAAGTATATTTGAACCAATTATTTTTAAAGATTCTTTAGTTCTTGACATTATATTATATGTGTTTTCTCGCTACAATTTTTCTTGCTTACGGAAATATCGTCGATTTCTTCTATACTGCTTCAAATCTCCACTTTGCATCGATTCTGTTACCAATTTAAAATGAGTTTGCTTTCGTTCTTTTATCATTCTTGCCGGATTTCCAGCCATAATAAACATTGGAGCTACTTTTTTTGTCGTCAAAACGCTATATGCACCAATAATTGCTCCTTCTCCTATCATTGATACTCGTGGAATAATAACACAACCGGTAGATAACCAAACGTAATCTTCAATTATAAGATCATTGAAAGTTGTAGAAAAATAAGGATCATCTACATCATGAGATGCTCGTAATATTGTAACACCCCTATTAATAATCACATTATTTCCTATAACTATTTTGCTCCTCAAGTCAAGAGATGCTGTTTTGGCAATAATGGATGAATTACCTATAACAAGATTCTTATTTGCTTTTTTTGCTAAATTCCATGAAATTATGGTATCCTTTCCTATGATAGCACCATTATGTCTGGCTGCTTTCCGAATTATTAAGTATTTCAAGTATATAATGAATCTAAAACATAAACCTATATGGTAACGAAAAAAACTCCTCCCGTATATTTGCTCTCTATACGACATAGGTAAAACCGCATCTATTTTTTTCCACATAAAATTATCTTTATCTAAATCAAACTTTAACTATTTTTTGAAAAACATATCCTATCCCATTTTTTTATTTGAGTTGCCATATTAATTCCAGTGATTCAAGCATTTATTTTTATTCTATATGGTTTATGTCCAAACCTTTGTTCAATAGGTGGATATTTCATGTAATCACCATAATGAGTTTTTAGATATTTATCCCAATTATTTGCAATTGGCATTTCTTTTCCTTCAAACAGCTTATAAACTAAAGGATATAAATCAATTTTTGCGATATATTCTACTTTTCTTTTAGGGAAAAATAAACCAGCTAAATATTGTTGATTTGAATTATTGTATTTTGTCATTTCTTTTTCAAGAGCGATATTAATATAATTGCGCGGAAATAATAAAAATATATAATGAATTAACCTGCGTACAACAAACTTACATATTTCTGATAATTTTTCAGGTCTATTAGAAATATCCGGAGTATTACGAAAAGAAAAAAACTGTGCATATTTCATAACCTTATTATATTGCTTAATATTTAAATTTTCATTGTCCGGCACTTCATCAAAGGGAAAGATATCTATATATATACCATTATGTATATTAAGATTTCTGTTGCAATACTCAATATATTCGGAGCCTGTATTATCTCTAATTTTGCAATATGGGTAAGGTGTATTTTTCTCGGTCGTTATTGATTGTAAAAAATATTTATCGGACAGTTTATCAGGCGCTATTTGTATAAATCTGTCATAATTTTCACGAGTCATAGCAACATCAATATCATCATCCCAAGGAATAAAACCTTCGTGACGAATAGCGCCTAATGCAGTCCCCCCTATCAAAAAAAATTCTATGTTTTCTTCAATGCATATTTTTTGCACTTCAATCAAAATATCCATTTCAATCTTTTGAATGGACTTTAATTCATTTTCTGAATAAGCCACAATTATTCACATTTATTTAAAATCATATCCTCCATTTATCTCAATTATGCTCCCATTCACAAAAGCATTATCAATGCAAAACATTATTGCATTAGAAATCTCATCAACTGATGCAAAACGTTTTATCGCAGTTTTATTAATAATATTATTTCTAATTTCCTCCGGTTTTGTCGCTTGCCATTCTGTTTCAACAAAACCGGGAGCAATAACATTCACCGTAGTATTTGTTCCTTCAAATTCCTTTAGCAAATTTAAGGCTAAAGAATGAAAGGCTGCCTTTCCTACTCCATAAGGTAAAGAAAGACTATGTGGATAAATTCCCATCATTGAACCAACAAACAAAATGCGAGAATTATTTGGAATAATATCAAAGCAATCTCTTATCAAATAAAAATGAGAATTAACTATCACATTAAAAACGGCTTCCCATTCCATATTCGATATCTGATTTATCGATTTTCGTATTGTCATTCCGGCATTACACACAATACAATCTAAAGATGGAATTTTTGATTTACAATAAACTACAAATTCATTAAACATAGTGATATTAGACTGATCTGCTTGCAAAACATCAAAATGAGGACTTACAACTGCAAAGTCTTTTCGACTCTTTTCAGCAGCCAGGATATCAGATGAAAAATTTGTATAAACATAATATCCTCTTTTCAAAAGATCTATAACAATTTTTTTACCAATCCCTCTAGTTCCTCCTGTAACAATTGCATATTTCATCGCAGTAATATATTAGGTTTTTGAGGTATCTCCGTTTGTTTTTTTATTTTTTCAAAATTTTCATAGATTTTTTCTTTTAATACAGATGATGAAATACCTTTCCCATAAGGAAAATAACAAACCTCTACGTTCAGTTTTTTCAAATAATCATATTTACCGCACCAATCATCGCCTACAACAAAAACATCAATATTTAGATTTTTGACTGTGTTTGTATGATCTAAAGAATGCTGGGGAACAACAATATCCGGATATTTTAGAGCTTTTACTATTGCTATCCGTTCTTCAAATGGAATAATAGAAGCCGGCTTATAACTGCTTACAAGTTCGTCGGTGCTCACTCCCACAATTAATATATCTCCTAATCCACGAGCATATTCAATCATTTTTAAATGATTACTATGGAACATATCAAATGTTCCTGAAGTATAAACAACTATTCTATTCTTTATCATATTTTTTGCTGACTTGTCCCTTCTTAGTCATTTACAAGTTTTATCGTTTCAGTAATATTTTTAGAAACTGCTTTCACGATGTAAATACCTTGGGGAAGTGTAATCTTTGCTTCATTTTCCACATTCAATTGCGCCACTTTCATTCCTGTTAGCATATATATTATTACGGAAGCCGGATTCTGTACATTGAACAACAAATTTCCGTTTGCAGACCGAACTTTCAGATTTGCAGCCGGCTCTTTGAGTTCTTCGGGCAGCATACTTGAGGGCAACATACTTAATAAATCTTTCAATTGCACAGGATTGTCGGTGGTAATGAAATTTACCCCCAATCCTATGACATATTCCAAATCGTCAGTTGTGTTTACCGTCCAGACATTCGATACCATGCCCAAATTACGAACTTGTTGCACCCATGTATTATTGTTTTGCCAAAAAAGAATTTGATTGTCCATACACTTTACCTTTGCTTTATTCAATGTTTGCGGATCCTTGTCTCCGCCCAGGTATCCGACAACTGCATACGGCGCCTTTTGGCAAAGCCGCAGGCAGTTATCCCAACTGAAAGCGATATATTCTACTTGATTCTGCATTCCGGCAGTTTCTACCATGCTCACTACCGCATCCATTACGCGATTGTTGTTGGCAGTGGTGGAATGGGTTTTGATTTCACAAATCAGCTTGACGTTAGTATTTTTTTTCCCTTGTTCGAGAAAATCAGCCAAAGTCGGGATTTTTTCGCCATTCCCAAGCGTTTTGTCCTTGATAGCATTGTAAGTATTGTTCTCTATATTTACGTCGCCAATAACACCGTCATGATTGATAACTACCACATTGTCGCTTGTAATCCAAACGTCAAATTCCGAACCGTAAAGCATGTCGCCGTATTCCGACTGCAATTCTTGGGCTTTAGCAAGGGAAGCGATGGAATTTTGCGCCGATCCGGCAGTATTCCAGTATCCTCGATGGCAAATAATTTTCGGTATCGGCAACGCCGTGTTAGGTTCCGAAGATACTGTCAGTTGAACGAATCCCAAATCGTATTGTTCAGTTCCTCTGACAACAGCGAGGCGGTATTTTCCGGAAACAAAATCGGCCGGAATTTTTATTGTAATGTTTGAAGTCGTAACAGTTCCATCGCAAAGGTAATCATCGCCGGAGCCGGAAACAGGATAGAAGCGAATTTTGTCGCCGGTAGTAAATCCGCTGCCATTGATTATATAATCTTTTCCTTTGGCAACATTGATGCCGGAAAGATAATTGATCCCATTGATTAGAATGTCGCCATTCGGAATATTTTTTATTTTTACCTGATCGTAAAGATCGCTTATCTCTTGTGCCGTCAAGGCTTTGTCATAAACGCGTGCAATAGCTACATCGCCTTGCCAACAGGATTGCAGATTATTGCCGCCCGCATCGCCGCCTATACCAAACCATTGTACACCCGTAGCGTTCGGATGTGCATAATTGCCGCTAACAGTCTGCGAACTCTTCAATACGCCGTCGACATAGATATACGTTTTTCCTGCTGCTTTGTCGTAAACTCCAACTACATGGTACCAACGGTTCAATTCGGGTGTAATGCCGCTGTCTGTCCATCGATAAGAGCCTCCAATGTATGGCAGAAAGTAAAGATGACGACCGGTGCTGTTATTGCCAATCAGGAATCCTGTGCCGCCGCCTTCCATAGAACTGAACATTTTCATTTCTAAATCGGTGGCAGGAAAGCTTTTCAAGGTAAAAAACGTTTCAATCGTATGTCCATCTGTTAATCCGTTCAGGATAGTAGTATTAGTATTATAATTTATCTGATAGCATCCGCTCGATGCGAGTGGCGTAACGGTAGATCCCGGACTATTATGGTGGAAACGAGCCACATAACCTCCAAAAGCATCGTTGTATGTAGTCAGCATTTCTTGACTTGCATTAGTTGTTACCGTACTTTTCAGAGGAGAAACATCTTTAGCCGTTCCATCGGCATTGAATACAACGTCCAACAGGTCGGCAACCGGAAGTTTGCCGGTAATGGCAGATAGTGTGGTCGTCATGACCAAACCCATAAAAAATAAAAAAAACTGTTTCATAATGGCATTTTAAAAATAAAAGAACTTTTTTCAGTATTTTATTTCGATAATCTTAGCTTTGGGTTTTTAGGATGCTAATTTATTTGTAATGTCTTTTGACATTTTGGTTAAACACCTTTTATTTTTTACATTCAAAAGCAATTGAATTAATAAAGCGGTTTTTATTTTCAACTAAATTAAACATTCTGTCTTCACAATCATTAAACTCGCATGACCTTATATTTACAAAGCCAACATTAGCAAGTTCTTTTACTAAGGATTGTTTATCCCACATCCATAAATGTCTTGAATTTCCAAATAAAAAACTCAAAACAGCTTTTAGACCCTTTGGTCTATTTTCTAATCCCAACAAAGTATTTCTTAAAAAATCAATACTTGCACTATTGTTTTTACTTTCAATAGATTCAATATAATTTCTCATTGCTGATTCTAAATCCGGAACCACACATCTAAATATTCCTCCCACTTTTAATATTCGATATGAATTTTGTAATGCAATTCTAAAGTCATCTAATGTTAAATGTTCTAAAACATGAGAGCAATATAATCCATCGCAAGAGCTGTTCTTAATAGGAAGAGTCTTAATTATATTTCCATATCGCACATTAGTTGGAAATTTTGTTTTCATCATGTTTTTTACAATTTTACCTATTATTGGGGTTTTTTGAATGATAAGTGTAGGAGATGCATCAAAATTAATCCATTCTAAAGGAGCATCCACTCCACACCCATATTGTACATAAAGTTGTGTTTGCATATTTTTCATCAAATTATTTTTTATAATTATAATTCATACCCCTCTGCTAAGCGTAGCATCTTTCTCACCCCGCGCTGCGCTCCGTTTGCATGGGGCTATCTATAAAAATCCTCTTTGAGGATACTCCCCTATGAGCATGGATAACGGATGAGTGTGAGGAGTTTCACTCATTTTCAAAATTGAGCGTAAAACATTCATCTATTATTGATTTATTAGGTGAGGCATTATAGCGATCAACTATCTTTAAAAACTCAAAAGGTTTTAAGCCGAGCATTTCCGCAGCTACTTCAGGTGATGCTTTTCCCATATTATACATTTTTATTAAAACGATAACTTTTGCTCCTCCTTCAAATTCTTTTCTCGTTAATTTAAGCTCTTGAGCTATTCGTGCAACATCACGTTCTGAAAATGATATTGATTTTTCCATGTTTTGAAATAATTATGAATTATGAATTATTACGCTCCGCTTGCACGGGGCTATCTATATACAAATGCTTCGGATTCCGGTTCCACATAGCCGTCAGGTAAAGGCTGAAAGCCTTCTTAATCAATAGCGGAGGGCAACGCCCTACGAAATGATGCCGCCTCATCTCCTAAAGCCCTGAAAGGGCGAAATCCGATAATGAATAATGAATAATGAATTATAAATTACTAATGTTACGCACCTGCGCAAATAGCTATACTCCTTATTCCCGTAGGGAATACCGCTCGGTAGAAGCAAATATTTCCCACCATCCTCTGCATACC
>Ga0209629_10000486_pt1 | contig 21849 bp, 20 predicted proteins | sample TergutCu122P5_FD_187286 | JGI IMG/M metagenome (GOLD analysis project Ga0209629, IMG submission 187286) | Cubitermes ugandensis P5 segment gut microbial communities from Kakamega Forest, Kenya - Cu122 P5 (SPAdes) (version 2) | ecosystem: Host-associated > Arthropoda: Insects > Digestive system...
AGAATTTGGTATTGATGATGTTTCTATTATAAAAAAATTAAAAGATAAATTTCAGTTAGATGATCAAGAAGCACAAAAATATTTAAATTAAAAAAGGATCTATTTCTCTAGATCCTTTTTTAATATTAGCAAGCATTTTCGCTCGTCAGTATAATAAATATACTTATTATACTAATAAAAAAGGACTAGAATTCCTGATTTGAATTTCTAATCCTAAAATATATATCATCCTAAATTGAAAATTCACACGCTTATGTGTCTACTTTTTTGTATTTAATTCACTCTATATTTTTATCTTATCACTTTGGACATAAAATTTATCCAATCTGGATCTTCTTAAATTATTTAAACCCAAAAATCGAATCAATAAGGAATAATCTATATTCGAGCGATTTAAATCCACATAGCTTTCAATGCCATTTACTCTTCCAGATTTCGAGCATTGCCATATCCCAGTTGTTCCAGTATAATCATTTTTATCTCCATTGAATTTAGTCCAGTGATGGTATTTTCTAAGCCTTTGATCATCTAAAACGTGATCAAACCAATAGCTACTTGAACAAATCATCGGAAAGTAATTGAATTCAGCCAAAGTTTCCAGAAACATCACTGCTATATTAGTCAATACTTTGCTTCCTAATTCTTTCAACGTGTCATCTTCTAAATATAATGCTAAAGGATAGGTCATAGTACGTCCTTTTACAGTATTTATAAAGTGGAGAGCTTCTTTTTTTGCTGCATTAACATCTCTTGCATGGCAGTAATGGTATGCACCAACATGAATACAGTTCTTTAATGCTTCAGTTGCATTTTTAAAAAAGTTCTTATCTATTCTTTCTGGTCCTAAGCTCGCACGCACCATAACAAATTCAATACCATCAGCAAAAACTAGATCCCAATCCATATCCCCTTGGTACTCGTTTACATCGATTCCTTTTATACCCAAAATAATTCACTCCGAATTCTTTATTACATTTTATTATATGTTTCAAGAAGATAAAATTTCACCATAAAATAAAATATCTCTTGTCACAAAAGTCTAATAATATTAAAATAAATAAATGAAAGGAGTTTTTTTAAATGGAAGATGAAAACATTTATATGAGTACTTTTATAGTCCCTCACCCACCACTCGCTGTTCATGAAATTGGATCAGGAGATGAATTAAAAATTCAAAAGACATTAGACTCCTACGAAGAAATAAGTGAAGAAATTGCAAAAATAAAACCTGAGACAATAATTTTCATATCACCGCATAGTATAATGTATGGGGACTATATACACATATCACCTGGAACTAAAGCTTATGGTGATTTTTTAGAGTTTGGGGCAAAGCAAGTTAAATTCAATATGGATTATGATTTTGAATTAATTAATGAAATCAATTCCACATGTAAAATTGAAAACTTTCCGGCAGGAACTTTAGGTGAAAAAAAATCTCGTTTAGATCATGGAGTCATGGTGCCAATGTACTTTATAAATAAGAAATATTCTGATTATAAAATGGTCAGAATTGGAATTTCTGGTTTAAGCTTTAAAGAGCATTATAAGTTTGGCATTATATTGATGAAATGCATTAAAAATTTAAATAGAAAAACTGTGATCATAGCAAGTGGCGATTTATCCCATAGATTAAAATCTTCTGGATCTTATGGATATAGTAAAGAAGGCCCTGAGTTTGATGAGAAAATCTGTAAAATCATAGAATCAAATGACTTTTCTAAATTCTTTGATTTTTCAGAAGACTTTTGTGAAGAAGCTGGTGAATGTGGGCTTAGGTCTTTCATAATCATGGCTGGAGTTTTGGATGGTAAACTTTTAGAAAGCAAGCTTTTAAGTTATGAAGGACCTTTTGGTGTTGGATACGCAATTGGAAGTTTTAAAGCAATAGGTGAAGACTCGTCAAGATTCTTTTTAAAGTCATACGATGAAATGATTAATAAAAAAATTAAAGATATTAGAAAGAATGAAAGCATTTATGTCAGCCTTGCCAGAAGATCTCTAGAACACTACATCAATTTTAAAAAGAGGATGGACGTTCCAAAAGACTTACCTAAAGACATGTTAGGTAAAAAGGCAGGAGTGTTTGTTTCTATAAAAAAAGAGGGTAAATTAAGAGGATGCATTGGGACCATATCGCCAATTCAAAAAAACATAGCCCTTGAGATCATAAGGAATGCCATAAGCTCTGGTACAAATGACCCCAGGTTTAATCCAGTAACGGAAGATGAATTAGATTTTCTGGAATATAGCGTGGACATTTTAGATGAACCTGAATCTATAGAATCAAAAGATTTATTAGACACTAAAGAATATGGAGTTATCGTTTCAAACGGGATTAGGTCAGGGCTCTTACTTCCAAATCTTGAAGGAGTTGATACAGTAGATGAACAAATCTCAATTGCTTTAAGGAAAGCAGGAATTTCTGAGAGGGAAAGCTATAAACTTCAAAGATTTAAAGTGGAGAGATATAAATGAAGGAAGCTCTTTTCTGGGAAAAACAAGAAGAAAACATTCATTGCCTCCTCTGCCCTGTGAATTGCACTATCTCAAATGGTAAATATGGTTTTTGCAAGATAAGAAAAAATATAGATGGGGGTCTTTATGCTTTAAATTATGGGAAAATAACATCTATAGCCATAGATCCCATGGAAAAAAAACCTTTATATAGATTTTATCCTGGAAGCAGGATTCTCTCAATTGGAGGATATAGCTGCAATATGAGATGCCCTTTTTGCCAAAACTATTCAATCTCCATGGAAAAACCAGACTTAATGGATCTTTCCCCGGAAGACCTTTTGAAATTAGCAAAGAAATACGCTCCTTCAGGAAATATAGGTGTTGCATATACTTATAATGAGCCTTTTATAAATTATGAGTACTTATTAGATTCATCCAAATTGATAAAAGAAAACGGGCTAAAAAATGTGATAGTTACAAACGGCTATGTCAATAAAGAGCCGCTTTTAAAAGTGTTGCCTTTTATCGATGCAATGAATATAGATTTAAAAGGGTTTACAGATGAATTCTATAAAAAGCTTTCAGGGAATTTAAATAGCATTAAGAGTATCATTGAAATAGCAGCAAAAATGTGCCATGTTGAAATCACTACCCTCATCATCCCAGGTGAAAATGATTCTAAAGAAGAAATGAAAGAGCTGAGTTCATTTATAGCTAACATCAATGAAGATATTCCACTACATATTTCAAGGTTCTTTCCTAACTATAAGATGCTGGATAAAGAAAAAACCCCAAAGGGAACCCTCTTTGAATTAAAAAAAATAGCAGATGAAAATTTAAAATACGTTTATCTTGGAAATATCTAAATAATTTAATACTAAATTAGTTTAAATATTACTCTTAAATTACTTACAAAAAATCTTCAATATTTTAGTTTACTTTTATTAGTAAAATTGCTATAATATTAATAAAAAGGAGAAAAATATGTGGAGATCACTTAAGAAAATGACTATTAGGCTAATAGTTTTTATTTCGATGACAATCTTTTTTGCAAATACATATGTTATTAGCAACGCATTAACTGTTAACTCTGTAAATACTCAACCTGCTACTTACAAAAAAATAACGCCACAAACTGCAATGTATTTTATGAAAAAATATAAAAATTTCATTATATTGGATGTTAGAACTAAAGAAGAATATGATAAAGAAAAAATAGCTGGAGCAATTTTAATGCCGTATACTGATATAGCAAAAAGAGCACCTGTTGAAATAAAGAATAAATATTCTCTAATATTTGTATATTGCAGAACCGGTGGAAGAAGCTCAATCGCAGCACATGAACTGGTTAAATTAGGATACATAAATGTATATGATATCGGTGGAATTAGTAGTTGGCCTTATGGAACTGTAGTCAAAAAATAGTACTTATTTCTTCAAACACCTTACTCTCGAAATGTATAACATTATAGGGACAAGGTGTTGTTTTATTTTTCCCATATAAATAGATTTTTTACATATTTTAAGAAATTTAAAAAAAACTTGGAGCTAATATTAGTATATTATAAAATACTTATATATATTTCCTTTTAATTGATTATATTATGAAAAAAATGGCAATTAATAAATTTATTTATTTTAAAATACGTATTTTAGTTTACTTTTATCGAAAAATTGCTTATAATTATATTTATTAATGGGGGGGAAAATATATGTCTAAACCGATGAAAAAATTAACTATTTATTTAACTGTTCTAGCAACTATATTGAGCATATTTGTTATTACTGTATTTGCTGCTAATACTACCAGCGTTACTCTAGCGAATAAAACTTCTAATTCATTTACAGTCAATGTAACCTTTCCTGTATCAGGTGCAACAGGAAATAAACTAGAACTATTCGATCAAGCTACTAAAAAGACTTATAATTTCGATGGTATCACGCAGGCCAATGTCTTAAATGGAGCATACACTGCTAAGAATTTAACTCCTGACACAACCTACATAATAAGGCTCACTTATTTATCCGATAATAAGTCGGTATACAAAGATTATAGCCTTAAAACAGCGCAAGCTATTGTACAAGCTCCATACAAACAAGTAACGCCACAACAAGCTTATGCTATGATGCAAAAATATAAGAACTATACTATATTAGATGTTAGACCAAAGACAGAATACGATAAAAGTAGAATAGCTGGAGCAATTTCTATGCCATATGCTGATGTAGCAAATAGGGCACCAGCCGAATTAAAGGACAAGTATGCTTTGATATTCGTATATTGTGCTGCCGGTTGTTCTGCAAGCTCACTAGCAGCAAATGATTTAGATAATATGGGATATATGAACGTATTTGATATCAAAGGTGGAATTACCGCTTGGCCTTATGGAACTGCATCTGGCTCAACAAATACTACGGCTATCCCTAATACTAATACCACTGCTATAGCTAATACAACAGCTTCAACTAACACCACACAACCTTCTTCTTCGAAAGGATATACAACCATAACACCTCAACAAGCTTACACTATAATGCAGAAAAATAAAAATTATACTTTAATAGATGTTAGACCAAAAGCAAATTATGATTTAAAGAGAATAGATGGTGCAATTTCTATGCCATATGCTGATTTAGCAAGCAGAGCACCTGTTGAATTACCAAATAAAAATGCTTTGATATTTGTGATTTGCCAAAAGGGTGTTACAAGCCCAAAAGCATCTGCTGATTTAGTAGCTATGGGATATACAAATGTATATGAAATTGGTGGTGGAATGGATAACTGGCCTTATGCAACTGTAAGCAACACTACCACAGCTAATACCACTGCTATAGCTAATACTACTAGCAACACTACTACAGCTAATACCACTGCTATAGCTAATACTACTAGCAACACTACTACGACTAATACTACAGCTTCAACTAACACCACACAACCTTCTTCTTCAAAAGGATATACAACCATAACACCACAACAAGCTTATACTATTATGCAGCAAAATAAAAACTATACTTTAATAGACGTTAGACCAAAAGCAAATTATGATTTAAAGAGAATAGATGGAGCAATTTCAATGCCATATGCTGATTTAGCAAGTAGGGCACCTGTTGAATTACCAAATAAAAATGCTTTGATATTAGTAATTTGCCAAATGGGCGTTACAAGTCCAAAAGCAGCAGCTGATTTAGTAGCTATGGGATACACAAATATATATGAAATTAGTGGTGGAATGAATAACTGGCCTTATGCAACTGTAAGCAATTAAATATTTTAACAAAACACCTTACATTTAAAAGTAAGGTGTTTAGTTAAAATTCTTTTATATCTTCATCATAATCAACATCATCTCTACCAAAACCAAATAGCGAATAAAACTCTCTTTTATATCCTTTGATATCTGTCAATGTTTCTACATTCTCACTTCGGATTAATGGCCAAAGTCTTTCAATTTTATTTTGTACATCTGCTTTCATCTCATAATCATCCATCCTAATGCGATTCTTTTCATCGAAAAAGTTATCTTTTCCCGAATAAAGTTTATCCCGAAATAATCTCTCAATTTGCTCAAAACATCCTTCATGAGTTCCATTTTTCTTCATGATCTCATATAATAAAGATATATATAAAGGAACTACAGGAATAGCAGATGAGGCTTGAGTCACTAGAGCCTTATTAATTGAAATAAATGCACCTCCATTATAATTTTTAAGTTTCTCATTTATTTTACAAGAGAAATTTAAAAGATCATCCTTAGCTTTTCCAATTGTACCATCTTTATAGATTGGATGGGTAAGAGGTGACCCAATGTAAGAATAAGCGATTGTTTTAAATCCATCAGCAATAAGATCCTCTTTAATCAGTTTATCTATCCACATATTAAAGTCTTCTCCGCCCATGACTTTTATAGTTTCTAGAATCTCCTCATCATTTGCAGGCTCAATTAAAATATCGCTTACAACACCTGTATGAAAATCGACAGTTTTGCTTTCATAACTTGCACCAATTGGTTTTAACACTGATGAATATGTAACATTTAAATTAGGATCGTGCCTTTTCGGAGAAGCTAAACTATAAATAAGTAAATCTACCTTTTCTCCACCGAATAAGTCTCTTGATGCTGATACTACTTCATCTTTTACTTCATTAGAAAAAGCATCTCCATTGATAGTTTTAGTTGGTATGTTATACTTTTTAGATATAGATTCAAATGCTAGATTATTATAAAAACCAGCAGTAGCAGTGCGGTTTTCTGAGGATTCTCTTTCAAAGGAAACTCCTATCGTCTTTGCGTCATAACAAAATGCAGAAACCACTCTTGATGCTAATCCATAACCGCTGGATGATCCAATTACAATCACGTTTTTAGGTCCATTTCCATGTTTATCTTTTATTTTTAATGCAGCGTTCACCATGTCTTCAACATTTTTAAAACATCCTACAGGATGAGCAGTTGTGCATATGAATCCTCTTATTTTTGGTTTAATTATCAAACTTAAAACCTCCATTATCCTCAATTTACCTTATAATATAATCGCCAAATAGAGATATTTTTATACTACAATAGATGTAGATAATTTGTAGCTTCTTCGCACCATTCAAGATAAGCGGTAAAAACTTTCACACCAAACGTAACAGTTAAAAGATAATAAAGATGTGACTCATCCTCATTAATCACATTTTCAAGATTTTTAACTGCATTTAATAAAAGAGGAAGTTCTTCTTTAATCTTTGATTCGAAATTTTCAATATGAGCTATTGCAGCTTCAGCACCAGCTTCACTCCCGAAGAATAATTTTAATAAAGTTTCATAGCGCAATTCATCCTTGTATACAGGTAGCTGCAACCAGTTTTTTAAATAGCTCAGACCTCTTTTTGTTATAGTATATACTATTTTATCCCGACCATTTTCATTTGTTTTTGAACTTTCAACTAATTTATTTATAACAAGCTCTTTTAAAGTTGGGTAGATACTTCCAAAGCTTGCACTCCAAAAAAACTTTAAATAGGAGTCCATTCGTTTTTTGATTTCATATCCAGTCAAATCCTCGTGACTTAGTAGACCCAAAATCACGCAATCCAGCTTCTTCTCATTTGCCATCTTTTAACCACGCCTTCTCATAGAGTATTTTAGCACCTTTTTAGGGCACGAGTCTACACACGCACCACATTGGATACATTCAGGACTATCAATGCTGCCATCTTTCACAGCCTTTTCAACATTGATGCACATTGGGCAAACATTATTGCATTTTTTACAAGATACACATTCATTGTATTTTGCTGAAACATATAGGCCCGGTAAATGAAGGAGTTTTCGCAATTTAGTACCAATCACCATAAAAGGTGCCATCCAACAGAAATAATGGCAAAATGTTCTTTTTCCACCGATTAAAGCCGGAAGCAGCATTAATAGCACAATAATATAATAAATTATATAGGACTGTATATCTATCATTGAAATACCATGCTCTGTTCCGTAAAAAAAGTCAACCTTTATGATTTTGCCTTTGTAAATGTAGGAGAAAATCACTATTGCAATCCATATGAACCAAATAACGTATTTTATATAGTTTTTCAGACCTTGTTTCGGAATTTTATCGCTTACGAGAAAAGCACACTCTTGTAATCCCCCTCCAGGGCATAGATATGCACAAAACAACCTACCGAAAAAAACGCTCACGATAAACATAGCCACAAAGATGATAAAGCTCCCGTTGATTATACCTTCAAATCCAGAATTGATGATCAATGCTGGTGAGAAATAGTAAAGAGTTATTGGAAAAAAGAGCAGAGATACAATTAATATTAACTTGCGGAATCTTTGCCTAGTCATACTCTACACTCCTATATATCAGTTTGATATATTCATCATATATCAGGCTGATATATTTGTCAATATGTGAATAGACTTTATAACAATTCTATATGTTATGGATCATTTCATTTAGAAAAAGTAAATACTTTGAATATATAGTTTATATTATTAATATTTATACAAAATTGTGAATAAAGTTTAAAAAAATAAAAGCTCCTAGTAAAATTAAATTGGAAACAATTTTAACAAAGGAGCTTTTATAATGACTAAATCACAATTTAATTCTACATGCATTGAAAAAATTTATCAACCCAAAAGTTTTGAAAATTAATACTTTACTCTCCAACAAACAAGTCTTCAAAAACTTGTGATAAATCAATCTCAACTTCTTCCAATATATTAACATGAATAACCTCATTTTCGGTATAAAGCCTTGGTACATATCGACCATTTTTCATTATATAGACACATACTGTTTTATTATCTGGGTGAACTGTCCAATATTCCTGCACTCCATATTTTTCATATAATTCCTTTTTATATCCTTCGTTCATTTTTTCAACATTTTGTATTGAAATTTCAATGATTAGTTCTGGTGCTCCACTTACATAATATTCCCCGATTTTCGACTTATTCACTATTATAGAGCTTGGTACTACTATATTATCATCAGAAAAATATACTCCAATATGCGGTAAGTATTCATATTGCTTCTCTTTTTTTAGATAATCACTAAATGCCATAATAAGATTTCTACCAACAATCGCATAGTTTATATCATCGAATTCCCTAAGATATTCTTTCCCATCTAAAACCTCAGAAAAAGGATACTCTCTAAAACCAAAAACTTCGGACAATAAAGAATCAATTTCGTCATTGGTGAGAACATCGCTAATTTGATTATCAACACAGCTAATAGAGAATGCATAAGGAAAATATTTGATATTATCTTGCCCATCACATAATACCAAGTGGCTTAATGCTTTTAATTCATATTTACCATCATTTAATCTGAAAATTTTAAAAACTCGTTCTTCGATATCAAAAAGCCAATACTCGAGAGCTTTTATCTCGTAGTCATACTCTTTAATATTATTATTTTCCGAATCGATATATGTTACTCTTTCAATTCCTTCGTGTTTAAACAGGGTAGCAGCTTTATAAATACCACTATCATGAGTAACAACACGAACTACAATTGATTGATTGTCAATTGCATTATCTATAGCCTGCTTTATTTTTTCAAGAATCTCAGATAAACTTGGAAAACAAAAAATAAAACTTTTTAAATCAAATTCATTCGCAGTATCCGGTGAACCAGCTACATCAAAATATCCCATTGGCATACACCTCTTTCTTTTTCTTCATTATATCACAACGCACAAAGCATTTATTTAAAAAATTATAGTCTTTTGAAAGTGAAGTCAACTTTTACATCTATTTTAGTATTAATAATTATGTTAAAATAAACTAGATAGTTTTTTAGGGGGCAATTTCCATGAGTGTTAAAAATAAAAGTCGTAAATTAAGTAATTCTACTAATAAAAAAATAAGTATAGTATCTACTTTAATTACTTTAATATTAGCTTTAGTTATTGGAGTTGTTTTAAGTTATATCTTGTGGAATATAGCAAATGATAAGATTATAGCTGCGAATTCCCTAAATACTGATTCGGCTGACATCAAATTTGCTAATCAAACCTTCATAATAAATTCAAGAGACACAATAGATTCAAGTGACTCAATAAAGCCAAGAGATGTTCCTTTACTGGAATTAGGTGAAAAACTTGGTACTTTATCTATACCTTCCATCAATCTTGTCTCTCCAATTTACGTTGGTGATTCTCCTGATGTACTCCATAAAGGAGGTTGTGGCATGGATACGCGTATGAAGTATCCTGGTCAGAATGGAAATGTTGTACTTGCTGGGCACACTAATCTAGTGTTTAAGATACTCGGAGAAGCAAAAGATGGTGATGAAGTGATTATAGATACATATTATGCTACGTTTACCTATAAGATCATATCTCATGAAATTACACAATACGACGATCCAACTATTATAGTTCCAAAAAATACTGAATTTTTAACATTGTATACTTGTTACCCATTTAATTTTCTTGCACCGACAGATAAGAGATATGTTGTGAAATGCGATTTAGTAGAGAGTCAAGATAAGAATGAAATAAAAAAATTAATACCCTTTTGATCACTTTACAATCAAAAGGGTATTTTTTAGATTGTTCTTAAGCTATGCATTGTCTCTAATGATTTTGCACATTATACAATTATCTTTTTTAATTAACTGAATTTCCCTTTTGCTTTTTTAATTCTTGAATTTGAACCTTTGTAAGACCAGTAAAATCCATAATAGTAACAATATCTATATTCTTTTTTATCATATTTCGAGCAATCTCTTTTTGATTTTCTCGGACAGCTTCGATTTTTTCCAGATCTTTTTTCTGAGCAAGCTCATTTAAAGCTTCAATTTTTTCTTCTTCTTTTTCTTTAAGTGCTTCATCCTTTTTTTTAAGTACTTCATCCTTTTTTTTAAGTGCTTCATCTCTATCTTTTAGTATTTTTATTATGTCATCTCTATAAAGATCATCAAATATCCTTTCTAACCCAGTCATTTTGATCCACTCCCTTACTTTATATAAAAAATCTCCGTCTATAAATTTATAAGATGCAGCTATAATTCCTGCTATCATTAGATTCTTATGTCGATAGGTAAAACTCTGGATTTTCACCTCGGTTTTTTCCCCCAACCCACACCGGACAGGCGACTTTCATCGCATACGGCGTTCCATCTTAATTTGGAGAGATACTCATTTATTTGAATATCTCTTTATTCAATGAATTAAAACTTATCTTCTATCTTATAAAGTTATCTTTATAAGGTTTTTGTATAATAACTTAGATCTATATTCACTGTTAGTAAAATTTCTTCCAAATTCGCAACCTATTATCTTAAAGTATTCTTGTCAATACTTTGTTTTATAGATTGTTTGCCAAGCTTTCGTATGACTAGTCTCTTTCGCCTAACTTGACAAATTAGAATTTTGTTTTACTTCTCAAATTAAGACTAAGGTCCTTCGCTCCCCCATATTTCTTGATATGGGATCTTAACTACTATGACCTCGCTGACTACCAATTCGTAATCTTTCTTATCCTTCCCTTTCGGTGCGGATAGTCACCAATTATTACTATATTTCTATAGCTTGGTAGTTCACCTTTTTCAATATGATTGCCTTAATGCTATACTTAGAACTCCTCTATGCTCCGTAAACTTAGATTTCTCTGATACGATTTTCACGTATTCTATGACGACCATAACGCCATCCCCCTTAACAACGAAACAATATTGTGTGAGGTAAGTTTATAGGATATCCTCTTTAAGTTAGCTTTAAAGTTCGGATATTATGAATGACGAAGCTTAAAAATTAAGGATTTATATTCATATATAGCGGAACCCAGGGTGTACTATCACTAGCAGTGTCCCTAGTCTTCACCTATGCTTCGAAACTATCTGTTACCAAATAGCTTGCAGGAGTATTAGTCGAAGTCGGATACATAAGATATTTGGCTCTTATGCTGCTTCCAATCATATTAATTACCTTTAGGTTTATCTTTTCAGATTCCCTCCTAGGTTTGCAGCGGTGTCCCCCTACTACGGGAGTTTTATGCTGCAATTAAGGTCGCACTGTTTCTTCATCTCTCACTTCTTTTGCAAGTTCAACTGCGTCTTCAACCAGTTTTTGCCTATCATTGTTTTTGGCTAGTGGCGAGAGAATCAGTTTCATAATATCCTCTTCCGTTAGAGCCTCTTTATTTTCCACTTTCGCTTTTGTTTCCTCATACATTTTTTGACCATCAAATTTCGATAGAAATACTTGCCTAAAATTAAAATATATATCACCTAAGTCGAGAAAGCTTGGAGCACTTTCAACTTCACCAGTGTATATTATCACAAGCTTCAATCTGGGCAATTTTGATTTGCAGTATCTTTCAGCAATCCTGAATGCATAATTAGCAAACTTAATCAGATCTAAATAGCGAGGATCAGTTTCATATTCCGTGAGCAATAAGCTGTCGTCTACTAGCTCGTAAATATTATCGGCTCTTTTCTCATCGACCTTGACTTCAGGTAAGTTCGTTGGCAATATATTTTTCACAGGTGGTAAATCAAGACCATACATCTTTAGTGATGCGTTTTTATAAAGTTCGTTTAACCTCTTTAGTAAAATGTCTTTAGCCTGATGTGCTATTTCTTCTGCCACAATAAACCTCTCTTAATTATATTTTATCATCTTTTAACTAAAAGGTGAATGTTATAAAAATAATTTCTATTTTAATCATAATTATTGACTATTCTAAAAAGAAATATTCCTATTTATTGTACATAAAAAATAAGTTGAAATTAAGCTTTAGATTTTATTCCAACTTTTTGTATTTTACTCACCGTGTCCATTTTTCCTCACTGTGTCTATTTTGCCAGAATTTCGTAAAAAAGTCACCAAGCCAAATATGAATATAGCTATTAAACATACAGAAGTTATGAGTATCGCATATTCCTTAAGTCCATCATTGTATCCATTTCTCAAAAAAGGCACTCCCAGCAAAATGATAAAGTACCAAAACATGGGTACCAAATATTTAGAAATTATTTTACTCTTTGCATCATAAATCTCTTTCCAAACATATCCTGCAACCTGATATATGAAAAATAGCGAAGTGAAATATATAAAGGTTCCTATAACTGTGTGAAGCCTTTCAGGTGTTAGCCACTCATTATAAAAACTAAATCTATTAAAATAAATCGGTAGATAAATTGAAAAAACAATTCTAAAACCATTCACAAAGATGGTGAATATATATGAAAACACAACGCTTAATGCTATCCAGTAAAATTTCATCCTCATTTTTCTAGCAAGATGAACAAAAGAATAAATAAGAGTGACTATTGTGATGATCATAAATTCTACTCCGGAACAAGAAGATGCAATTATAAATCGAAATTGATCATTGATATATCCAATGCTTTCTTTATATTCGAAAGTAATCCCAGAAAGGACTCTGACCCACCAGGCTGTGGGAGTCAGAATCCATCTAAGATCATTGCAGGAGGAATTACTATAAAAATACTTAATTACAAAAGCGATGAGGAATCCTGAAAGATAAAAAACCCAATTATGTTTTAACAGCGATTTCATTTTGATAATCATCGTCTATAAAACCTCTTTTTAAGAAGCACGCTTATAAAAATCGTAAACATCATGATTAAAATAAGTATAATGCTGTCAGGTTCTGATCCATTGGTATATCCAACTGCTAGATTAGATACTCCAAGGGGTAGTGGCGATGGCTGATTCACATTAGTAGCAGCTTTATCTGTATTTCGAACCATGTCAAGTACTGCTACAAAGGACGTATATGGTGTCATCATGCTATATTTGAGCCCGATTGCAGTGACTTCTTGTTTGGAACCATCTACATCTTCATTTTCATTAAAACCATATTCAGTAAGATTTTCAACCTTAGCACGAGCCCATAGATAACTTATAGCCGTATTTGTTTCTTGAGGTTTATAATCTGAAACTGAAATATCCTGCGAATAGTCCCCACTCCCTGTTTTCCCTGATATATGTATTGTTCCATTAGGTTCGCCTCTATATTTTCCATAAACTACAATCGGTCTTTCTGCAAAAAGGGTTGGTATGCTTGTTGGCTCTACATCATAAGCATCAAAGCCGTCGTAAGTCACATTAATATTGGTTAAAACCGGTGCATTGATATATTTACAGAATTTATCGGAAGTGCTTTGGGCATCTGTACTATCTGTCACTATAAATGGTTCACCCAAGCCAGCTTTTGCAATACCTTCTATTAAATAGCGATTCACTGCCTCCCCAACTCCAAAGGCAAAAAAGTTTGTATTTGAAAGGTTTTTGTTTATGAGATTAAATGTCTCTTTTTCTGCATTTATATAGCCATCAGTTATGACCACAATGCTTCTTGACATATTTTCATCCATAGGGGTATGAATAGCTTCACTAAGACCTGCAGCAAGTTCAGTTCCGCCTCCTCCATCTTGCTTATCTATTATATCTATTGCACTTTTTATATTTTCTGCTGTTGCTGGTATAGATTTACTAGACATCTTCGTTGACCCACCTGCAAAAAATACGATGTTAAAAGTATCTGTTTCTTTAAGATCAGAGACTAAGTTTTTAATGAGTACTTTTGCAGTATCGAGTGGATATCCAAACATGGAACCGGATACATCCAAAACAAAAATATACTCTCGTGGAGGTATATCCTTTATGGCACTCCTTTCGGGTGGTTGTACCATTAACATGAAATAATTCTCTGTTTCGGAGGAATAAAGCATAAGACCACTGTTAATACCTTGCGAAGTAAGTTTATAATCAAGTATAAAATCCCTGTTTCCAGCATAATCTTCTGGGTCTTTTAGGGTAACCGCTGCTGTAGAATCACTGCTTTTAACGATATTGACATCATGCGACTTGCAGCTTAGTTCACTTATTGGTACACCAGCATTAAGGTTAACAGTTATATTGTATTTCCCTGGAGGTAAATTGCCTTCTTTTAAATAAGGAGTTGCTACCCATTGATCGCCTACAGAATCATTATCTGTATCTTTTGTGTTACTTACATAACGTGGTCCAACAACAGTTGGAAAAACAAACTCATAGGTGCCTTCAGTTGAAGTAATAAGCTCCGTGTAGTGCAATTCGATGTGAACAGTATCTCCAGGCATTATATTTGCAACATTCATTGTAAACACATTAGGTCTTTGCTCTTCAAGTAGCGAAGCACTCTTTCCTTCAGCCTTTGCTTGTTCAAATTCTTGTTTTGCTTCCTCTTTTTCCTTAATAACAGCAGTGATCTCATAATCTCCAATCTGCATTTTCATACCGTGAATAGTAACCTTTGTTGAAGCAGGAAAACAATATGTGGCATTAATAGGCTTGGTTCCTTCGTTGGCATAAGTTTGAGTAACGTAAGTATCAGCAATGACTCCATTGATATTTGTACTGACATCGGTTTCTTTTAAAGGAAAGCTATCAACTGATTTGTCATCACCATCCTCAATATAAAAATAAGGCGCAAGAGTTTTATCTTCATCAACCGTAGTAGCAGCACTCACTTCTTCACTGCGAAATACAATATAAAAAGAAGATGAGACTAAAATCAGCATCATTAAAAGTATAAATGGTAAGTTCTTTTTCCTTTTCATTCTATACACCCCTTTGAAATCTTTAGCTTTAAATTACTAAACTAAATCATCAAAAAAGTATCTAAAATGTATCGTAATTGTATAATGTGAATATTTTGACAAAAAAAGTGTCACCGTGACACCTCAAGAAGTGACATGGTGACATCTCAATATAAAAGTATCAAGTAAATTTTTTGAAACTGCAATTTTTGCTTAATTTAATTATAGAAGATTTATCAATTATATTTTAGATGGTTAGTTTGTGTATACAATATTGGTTAAGTGACAAACCATCTGTTTCAGCTTTTTGTATCAATTGTTTGTGTAGTAGCTTAGGTACAATGATTAAAATTCTTCCACTATATTCTTCTGAATCCATTTCATCATATTCTGGTTCGGGAATAGTTATTTGATCTTCCAGAGCAGCTTCTAACCAAGCTTTTTTTGCATCTTTTAACATTTCAAGTCCATTTTCTATGGTGTCACTACATAATGTTTAACACATGTTTTTTAATTCAAAATTTGTTTTTCAAATGTAGCCACCGTGTCTATTTTTACTCACCGTGTCCATTTCACAGTATTGAAATATAGAAAATCCAAGCGTAAAATAAAACTAATTTTATCTTTAAAGGAGAAGTTAATATGGCTGGCATCTTAGATGAAATAATGTACAACTTAGCTATTTTAGGATTGTCGAAAAATAAATATCGGTATAAAATAAATATGCGGGGTGGTAGTTTATGAAAATCACTGTGCAGGAGAGCGAGAAGTGCACAGAGATTGAGGTAAGTATATTGTGCAAAAGACGTGATAGAAAGGTTAATGAAATCATCGATTTTCTGCAGCGTAATTCCAATAGAATCAATGTACAAAATGAAAAGAAACAGACTTTTCTTTTACCTTATGAAAGAATTTTTTATATTGAAACCGTTGATAAAAAGGTTTTTATTTATGGGAAAGATGAAATATATGAATGCAACTATAAGCTTTATCAACTTGAAGAAATGTTGCCGGAATCGCATTTTTTTAGGATCTCAAAGTCTGTGATATTAAATGTACTCAATGTACAAAGTCTCGAACCTGAGGAGGGCAGACGCCTTAAAGTTACTCTAGAAAATGAAGAGAGATTAATAGTTTCCCGGCTGTATGTGAAAGATATTAAGTTGAAACTTGGTATAAAACAGGAGGTAGGGAAATGAAGAGTTATATCATTTTATTCATCAATATATTGACACGTTTCTTTACATATATAACATTTACTTACGCATTAATAGCAGTAGCGAGCCAGGATGCAGTACCAATAACTAAAATTCAAATAATTAAAATTTTTATAACCGGATGTATCTTAGGAATTATAACTGTTGTAAGAGCAGGCTTAGACAATAAAAAATGGATGCTTAGATTATCGTTTATTCAAAAAAGGTTGATTTTCGCCCCTCTATATTTAATCACATTGCTGCTATTTATTTATAATTATTTTAACCTCAAATCATTTAACTTTAAAACAATATTAGGATATTCAGCATTATTTTTTGCATTATTTGTAATTGTTACCATCATCGCAAATAAGAAATACAAAAAAGATAAACTTGATCTTACCAAATCCATAACCGAGTATAAAAATAAAATTGGAGGGAAATAAATATATGAAAAAACTGAGTCCAAAAGTGCCTATTGGTATGTTATTTATAATAATTGGCATGATATTTATGATCTTAAATGTTACTATCTTTCGTCCAATTAATTTTTGGCTCCTTGCTGCCGAATTTGTTTTCATAGTAATAGGAGTCTCAATTTTATTTAGAAGCCGTATAAAGGGCAAGGACGAGTAAATTAAATTGTTATGGCTATTTTTGAATCATTCTTGCAAAAATAGCCATAACAATCACAATTCTACTTAATTCAATGTAACATGGCAACTTTTTTTGTTTTGTGGGTTTATCTTGATTCAATTTCCGCTTGGTTTATTCGTTGATATTCTTCTTGAGATAACCGCCATCCGACAGCACCGGCATTTTCACTAGCTTGCCTCATATTCTTAGCACCAGGAATCGGGACTACGAGAGGATCGGTAGTCAGTAGCCAATTAACCGCAACCTGTGCGATAGTCTTTTCATGGATTTTCGCAACATCTTCCAGTACCGCAAAAAGAGGCTCCAGCTTTTGTTTATTAAGCGATCTTGGTCTTGTAAAAAGGCGTTTGAAAAATGATCCGTTTCCTTCCATTTCACCAAACCAGTCAATTCGGCTCAGTTGAGCGATGGTACGCTGAAAACGGGAAAGTGGCACTTGCCCTGACCTGTGCTTTCCGGTCAATACGCCTTGCGCTAAAGGACCAGTGGCAATAAGCGATACCTTTAATTCACGGCACGATTTCAAAACACCGTTTTCTTCCGGGTTGCGCTGCAAGATGCTGTACCCGGATTGAATGGATGCAAGAGGTATTCCCTGATCGGCCAATCTCTTATGCGCCATTCGCAACATGGATTCACTAAAGTTAGATACGCCAACCGCCCGCGTTTTTCCGCTCTTGATTGCTTTGACAAAAATATCCATGTATTCATCCAGCAAGCGTTTTGAAGGAGGAAAGTGAAGCGTGAAGAGGTCTACCTGTTCAACACCTAATCGCTGAAGGCTTTTGTCCAGAGATTCAAGCATTTCGCAAGGCTTACGAGGTTTTATAGAAGGCTCAAACATATTTGGCGGCGCATATTTTGTTGAGATGACGATGGGTCGTCCATCTTTGCGGAAACATTTTCCCAACAAGCACTCTGATTCACCCCCACCGTAACCCGGTGCGGTATCGAAAAAATTCAGACCATTATCCAGACTGGTGCGATAAGCCTGATAAATATCTTCCTCGGAGTGCGTCGTTCCATATCCTAAGTGTCTTTCTCCCCAACTGGCTAAGCCTACGCCGATTTCTGGAATCATTACCTCCGAATTGCCTAACTTTTTTAGTTCATGGTTAGTCATAGATAAGTTCTCCTTTATTCTTCATAAAATTCTCGGCGTGTTTCAAAAAAGATCATATTTAGTTGACACATTTCTTTTTAAAATAACCATAAAATCCAGTTAAATCAATGTTTCTAAATAAGACCATAAAATTTAGAGGTCAACTAAATATGAAACACTCCAAATTCTCACGGTGACACTTCAAGTTAAAAATCTTAAAATTTAATTTGTTACCTCTTCTACCATCCTATATCCTACCCCAACTTCGGTTAAAATGTATTTAGGCTCTCCTGGGTTTTCCTCGATTTTTCTCCTAATGTTTGCCATATTAACCCTGAGGGTCTGATTTTCATTAGTATAAGGTCCCCAAATTTCTTTTATTAAAAAATCATATGTTAAAACTTTTCCAGCATTTTGTGAAAGGAGCATTAAAATTTTATATTCTATCTTTGTAAAATGAATTTCCCTATCGTTTAGGTACACAATCCTCTTCTCATAATCGATCCTTAAATTGCCCATTTTAAATTCTTTCATAAAATTATTCTTAACAAAATCTTTTTTGCTATGTCTGATTGCAGTCCTTATCCTAGCTAATAATTCTTGCGTTCCAAAGGGTTTTGTAATATAATCATCTGCGCCTAAATCCAATGCAAATACCTTATCCCTCTCAAAAGTCCTCGCAGAAACAACTACTATAGGAATATTTGACCATGTCCTGATTGATTTTAAAACATCAAGTCCATCCATATCGGTAAGTCCCAAATCTAATATGATTAAGTCTGGGACATACGAGGTCACCATGGATAGAGCTTCATGTCCTGTAGATGCTTGTATTATATTATAATCATTGGATGTCAATACTGTAGATATAAAATTTCTAATCCCTTTCTCATCTTCAACAACAAGTATAAGTGAATTCATTTTTTCACTCCTTTAGTGGCAGGGTAAATCCAAAAGTCGCACCGCCTTGTTTATTGTTATGTGCATAAATCTCCCCTCCATGTGCTTTCACAATAGAATTGCATATTGAAAGCCCTATACCAAGTCCTCTGGATGAATCTGAACTTTTCTTCCCATTTGGTACATAGCTTTCAAATAGATATGGGATATCATCTTTTAAAATTCCTTGTCCATGATCGGTTACATCGAACTGAACAGCATTAAGAGTTTCCTTTACTTCCACTTTTATCTCGGAATCCTCAGGAGAATGCTTGATTGCATTTTCAATTAAATTTATTAATACTTGTACAATGAGAGTTCCATCCATTGGTACAATTAAAATATTCTCTGGTACCAAGACAGTTATAGTCCTATTGGGAAATCTATTTTTTATTCTTGCAATAGCTTCGGCTGAAATCTCTTCGCAAGCTTCAGGGATTTTTGTAACATTAGTGGTACCTTCGTTTATCCTGGTTACAGACAGTAAGTTTTCAACTATTCTGATAAGCCATTGTGAATCCTCTTTAATATTTAGTAATAGATCCTTTCTCTTCTTTTCATCGATAGAAGCCTCATTTTCAAGCAAAACTGAGCTTACACCTAAAATACTGGTAAGCGGAGTTCTTAGATCGTGGGAAATTGCTCTTAACAGATTGCTCCTCATTTTCTCTTTTTCAGATTCTACCAATATTTTCTTTTGTTCATCGGATAAGTATTGCCTCTCGAGAGCCATAGCAACCTGAGATCCTATTATCCTTAAAAACAATTTGCTATTATGGCTGAGTTCACCTTTGGCACAAGATATTCCAATAACTCCAACTACCTTCTTTTGAGAGGTAAGTGGCAAATAAAAAGCACCTGCCCCCATAAGAGTATCTGTTCCTGAGCCCGCTACCTTTTGATTCGTAAAAACCCAATGAGCGACTGCATTTTCAGACTCCTTTTTCATAAATGAGCCATCTTGATCATCATTGCTCTGCATAAAGCTTCCATTCTCAACTCTATTTTTATCTATAGTATAGAATATGACCGACCGATTAAAAAGGTTTATTAAATATTCATTAACAAGTTTAACAATATTTTCAAGACCTCTTGTGGCAAGAAGCTTCTTATTTATTTCATATAGTACTTGTGTCCGCCTTTCCCTTTCTGCTACGAACTTAATTTGAGTTTTAATCCTCACAGTTAAAGCACTTACTAAAAATGCTACTAAAAGCATGATTGCAAATGTTATAGGGTATCCTACCTGAATTGCATTAAGTGTATAGTAAGGATCTGTGAAAAAAAAGTTAAATGCTAATACACTTAAAATTGAAGCTAGTACTCCATAAAAGTAACCCTGAGTAACACGAGATACGATGAGCACTGATAAAATATATACCATTATCAGGTTTTGATCTCCTAAACTTAAAATCTTAAGTCCAAAGGATATAAGTGTTGCAAGTATTAAAATTGCAATCATCTTAAAAGCATCTATCCATGAGAAATAAAGATTATTATTGAAAATATTAGCCTTTGGTTTTTTAAATACTACTTTATCAATATTGCTGGATATTATATGAATTTCAACATTTGGCAGCAAATCTATGAGTTTATCTCCAAATTCTAATTCAAAAAAATTCTTAATAGATCTTTTATGCCTGCTTTTGCCAATGACAATATTCGTTATTCCTGAAAGTTTAGCATATTCAGCAATTGTAAAAGCTACATCTTCACCATTTAATGTTACAATCTCCCCTCCAAGCCTCTCAGCCAGCGCAAAATTTGACCTTAAAAGCTTTCCTTCTTCCGTGGATAAATCTTCTTTATCGCTCTTTCTAACATATACACATGTCCAGGGAGAATGAAATGCCTCTGCAGTCCTTTGTGTCCAGCGTATGCATTTTGCTGAAGTTGGATACGATCCGATGCAGACTAAAATTTTTATATTGGCCATCTTTTCAGAGAGCTTTTTTTCGCTCATGTTCTCATTGGTTATCCTGTCTGCAACCTTTCTTGTGGCAATCTCTCTAAGGAGTTTAAGATTTTCTTTTGTAAAAAAATTATCCATTGCAACCACTGCTCTGTCATTCCGATATATTTTACCTTCTTTAAACCTGGTTAAAAGCTCTTCTGGGTCTATATCGATTAATTTAACCTTATCAGCTTCATCAAAAATATAATCAGGTACAGTCTCTCTAACTGTTATCTTTGTTATATTTTGCACTATATCGTTTAGACTCTCTATGTGTTGAACATTTACAGTTGTATAGACATTGATGCCTGCATTTAATAGCTCTTCTACATCCTGATAGCGCTTTTTATTTCTCACGCCTATAGCATTTGAATGAGCAAGTTCATCTACTAATATAAGTTCAGGTTTTATCTCAAGAGCTTTATCCAGGTCAAATTCCCTAAGCTCCATGTTTTTATAATTTATCACTTTAGGCTCTAAAA
>Ga0209629_10000487_pt1 | contig 21839 bp, 33 predicted proteins | sample TergutCu122P5_FD_187286 | JGI IMG/M metagenome (GOLD analysis project Ga0209629, IMG submission 187286) | Cubitermes ugandensis P5 segment gut microbial communities from Kakamega Forest, Kenya - Cu122 P5 (SPAdes) (version 2) | ecosystem: Host-associated > Arthropoda: Insects > Digestive system...
TCAGGGTTCCTGCGATGTTATCGGCGACCCCTTCAAGTTCTTCGGTAGTGAACCCCAACGATGCAGTTTTGGGTTTCAACAATGATAAGACTTTCGTTTTCATTTCTTTAGCGTTTTTTGTTTGTATAAGGCTCTGCGGCTATCATACCGACAGATCTTTATACCAAAAACCGCATGGAAAACACCTGTGGACTATAATCAGCCGCACAAGCAGGTGCAAAAGTAAAACACTAATGTTTTTATAACAAACGTTATCGCAGTTAAATATTGTTAAATATTTTATTTAGCCCAAAAGAGGCTATTGTCTTTTGGAAATAAGGCAGTATTTCGTGAAAAGAAAAATCTACCCGCAAAAGCAATTATGATAAAAAAAATAGTGATTTTATTTGGTAGTTGCAAAAATAAGTATTACCTTTGCAATGCGGGAGTTAGTTTCTGCACCAGTCCGGCGGGGGGGTGATAATCACAAATACGCGGCATAAGGGGGCTACGGGTTAGTCCCTTTTTGTTTGCTCCCATAGCAGCCTTAAAAGTCCATTTTTGTCCATGTAGTAAATATCAGGAAGGCTTATTATTTGACCTTTTGTTAATCTTCCGATTTCACGCATAGCTGCGTTGTTCACATTATTAAGTTTTTCGTTTGTATCCCAGTAAAAAATGGCATTATCCGCTTTTCGTGCGTCTAACAAATACTTTCTAATTGTTGCATCGTTGGCTTTGTTGATATATTTAATGTCCCACGTTTTATTATCAAATTTCACATCCGGACCTTTCTTTACTCCTTCTGCCAAAAATTCAACCTGTTTTCCGTTATATTTAGCAAGCATTTTACCGACTTTTATTTCCGCTTCGCCGCCGCCTCCTGTCTGAGAAAATTTATGTTCTTTATGATAAACATTATAACCTCCGCTAAACTTATCGAAATAAGCCTTTTCCCATTCACTACCATACGAATTGTATTTTTGTATTGCAGCTTTTCGTATTTCTTGTTGCTCTATTGTGTTTATAGGGTTTACTTTAATTCCTGCAAAGGTAGCATTATCTTTCAAAAAGTATTATACGCTGCTTCATTTTTTACGGGTGTTTCAAAGGCTTTTTCTATTGACCAATTGCGTGTATTTAGTCTATTAAATAACGTGCTTTTCTTTATACCAAAAATTTCACTCCACTCTGAAAAACATTTTGTTATTCCGTTGTAGGTGATTAATACGTTTCTTCTTGTGTTTCTCTGTTGTTCTTTATTAGTTGCTAACCTGCAATTGGATGGCTCATAATTCCCGCTATTTTCAATTCTATCAATGCTTAAACCTTTTTCCCAATTCTTACTCATTGCCCAATCGTAAAATGATTTAAAATTATTAATCCATTCATCACTCACTTTTATTCCTCTTTCGCCATACCTGTAGTAAGATTTATCATTCTTGTCGTAACATCTTAGTTTCATATTCATCCAAACTTGATATAATGGATGTTTAGTTAACCCATGTGCAAAATTATTAGCTTTTCCTTTGTGAGAACAACCACATGTTTTAGCGTGTCCATTTTTCAAATTACCACCATAGACAATTTTTTCTTTACCACAATCACATATACATAACCACCGTTTATTGTTACATCTGTCTTCAACTCGTTTAATTACTGTAAAACAGTTGAACTTTTGTCCCGTTAAATCAATTACTGAACTCATAGCTAACTATTTATATTTCAATTTTCGTCGTAGTCTTCGACAATCTCATCATCTCCAATCCCAACTTCAGATTCGTAGCGGTCGATGATTGGCCGCATTGCGGCAACACGCCTTTCATATTCTTCAGGGTTGTTGCGTTCGAGGTCGCGCCATTCTTTTTCTATTTTGGCTGACAATTTTTCAAATTCTTCAATAGGCATTTCTGCAAATGTTTTCATTTTTCTATTATTTTAATAATAATCATTCCGTTATGACTAATACTTTTATTTACAATGATAAATGATGTGTTATTCGTAAACATTATTTCTTGTTGATTTTTTGATGTAAAGATACCATTAAATTCTGATATTTTCGATATATCGCGCCCTGTTTTACTTTGAATTTCAAAAATAACCTGTATTTCATTCCTTTTTAACGGAGAATGTTTGGCGAATTCTAATGCGGTTTTTATGTTCTTGCTTGATGAAACAAAGCGATTATGCTTTATTATGTCGCCTTTATCTCCTGCAAAAGCAATTTCAAAATCCTTACGCTTGATAATCATACCGCGATAAACAGACCCTTCATAAATCGGCAATTTTTCCAATCCTTGTGTAATCAATGTTTGTGCAGCGCGATTAAATTCAGTTAGTGTTCCTGTATCCATTTGCTTGTTCAGCTGTCGGTAGTTGCCGTTAGGCTTTGTGTAGTGATGTATTGCCGCAAGTTCAGTATTAGGAATGTTCGGATAAGTTTTCGCCAATTTATCAATTACTCTCTGCATCGCCTATTTCGTTTTGCCTGCTTGGGTAAATTTCTTTTCTTCGTTTGAATAGGTATTTACATCAAACTTAGTCTTAACAAATTTTGCATTATCTCTTACAAAATACGGCATATTAGACCATCCTTTTGCTCGTTCTTGATTGTCATCTACCCACTTCTTAAAGTTTTCAGGCACATCTTTGACTTCATTGACGCTTTCGGATGTTTCATTATTCAGTTCTTCAATAGTTTTGAGGATAGGAACGGCAAGGCATCTGCAGGCAACATGCCATCCTGTAAACTTGAAATCTTTTGGATAGTTTCCTGCAAGGGTGTCGCAAATATCAAAGAACGACTTGCCGTTAAGCGTGTGGTTGTTTGAAAGGCGTATCTCAATGCCAACAACAAAGTCAAGTTGCTGCCAGCGTTCGTGGTCGGCTGTTCTGTACGCCATATTTGTTTCTGTACGTGCAAGACGTAAAGCATTTTTGTAACTGCTTCTGTAAACTCCGGCGCCGGGGTTGTAGGCTTTGGCTGCTTTAGATAGTTGCAAGTCTCCGTGTTCATCTCTAACACGCCGAAACAACTTTTCAGGTTCTCGCAGGCACTTTTTTAGGTCTCGTGCTATTTCAACCGCCGGCAGTCCGTTTCTGATTCCAAAATCCAAGCCTAATTCAATTTCATTCTTGAATTGGTTGGTATAGTTCCAAACGCGGTCGGATAGTTTCAATCCTTTTGTTTTTCGTCCTATAAAAGCGTCTCGTGCTTTGTCGTTGTTGTTGTAATACTTTCGCTCCTGTTCTTTTGTGAGTTTATACTTATTATCGCCAAACACACGGTCGCATAGCGCATTGTTCTTGTTGTTTGACAATGTCCATTCTGAACGCACTCCGTTCACAACAGCAGTTTCAACATCGTTTTGGAGCGACTTTATCAAATTGTCGATACGTGCTTTTGTTTCAGGATAGTCGGAAAAAGAAAACAGTTTGTCAGGATTAAAACTATCCAGAGATACACCGATAGCGGCTGCTTCTTTTGCTGCCGCATCGAATATGCTATCAATCTGTCGTTGCGTTAATCCGAGATTGAGCAAGTGCTGTTTATCAAATTTGTTCAACGCCATTTCTTGCTGCAAAAATAATGCTGTGCTTGCAATTAAAGTCGAGCGAGCTTGTATCTGAAATTCTACTTAAATTCTTTCGTCCGTTCTTATTAAAACGATGCATTTCCTCTCTTGTTCCAACTTCAAAATGTCTTCCGACTTGAACAACACAGATGTTTTTGTTTGGGATTTGCAATGAGCGTTTGATAGCCTTTTTGATTGCTCGTTTTTTCCGGTAATAAATAATAAGTTTCCGTACTATTAGATGCGGATGAAAAAACCAAAATATCAATTCTCCTGCTTTCATTTTGCTATAAATATATCCATTTATCAGAAATTAATTTTTATTTTCATATTTTACACATTTGGCATTTTAACGACTATAATGTAGCATTTTGTTACATTGTCGGCTCAAAAGTATCAGCAACATTTTTTGTCATCTGCTCTTTATTTATTTGTTCGCTTTCCGCTTCAGCATCTTTTACCCAACCCAAACGTTTGATACCGGTTATACGTGATGCAATAGGTTCGCCGCCGGTTGCTTTGGTAATCTTTGTGATATAGGCATCTTCATCGTTTTGGATAAACGGAGTTATTTTGTGCTTAACACTTACTGCAGATGTTTTTCCTTTCCACTTGACGTTCATCAATTCGAGAAATGCTTTGATGACATTACATTCTCTATCCAAGAACTCTACGATGTCGCCCGATTCTTCGCCTACTTTCAAGTGAGCGTCTGTGAGGAGCGTCTTTCGGGCTTCACCGGAAACAACGCCAAGCCCTTTGGTATTTTCAAGCGACAGGTTCGGCAACTGCAATTCTTCATCCATGTTCTTTTTGAGAATTTCGGTATAGAATTTGGTCGCTTCGACTTGTTGCTGCCAAGTTACATAATCAATATCTGCGTCTCCTTCGAGCTGATAAACTTCCCTTGCAGCATCTGTTTCAGGCTTGGCGTTGTTTAATAGCTTGCCTTTCAGTTTCAAAATAGGAGCAGAGTTTTTGCGTATGATGTCGCTTTGCCGAGAAAGCGTATATTCAATCTCTTTTGTGTTGTTTGTAGCATCTTCCCAAATCGGAAGCGGTCGCCATTGATATGCCGCCGGTATTTTCATCAATACAATATCTTCGGCTTGTATGACTTCTTCCCATTTGTCACCTTCTTTCTTCCAGAGATAATGCTTTTCAGAGGTGTAACACTCAAAATATTGTACGTCTTTCTTTTTCTCAACTTTTGAATATTCCAAACTAATTGCAATTAAATCTACTCCGTTGAATAGCGGATACAAAGCAGCCTGTTCGATTCGTGAATATTTTCTATCCATAGGCGAGTAAGACATACAGCGTAATTTATAGTCGCTTTTGAAGCCGTATTCTTCGTTTGGCGACTTAACGGCGTACCAAATAGTTAATACCTCACACGAGGAAAAATAAGCGTGCCAACGCTTTGTATTGACGGCGTCAATGCGCACTCCTTCGTATATATTCTCAATAGCGTCAGCAATAACTTGTTTTTCTTCGTCTTTTCCGGCATCATATACCCTTTCGACAGGAATAGAAAAAGCCATTTGCGTCATCCGTCTTGAGTACATACGTTGCGAGCCGTAAGTTACTCGTGCAACCTTTTCAATTGTACCGTCACTGCGGATTTTGTCCCTGCGGGTAATTTTGTCTGTCATAATCTCGTGCTCTGACGGGATATATTCTTTCGACAGAGCGTCCCACGACATTACATCTACGTTTTTTTCTTTGAGGTCTGATATGATGTCATCAATAGACCTGCCTTCTGCAAAAATTTCTTTGAGTTCCATATAATTATCTAAAATCATTAAGTATTTGTTCTTCGTCAATTATTGTATTGTTTACTCCCAATATTTCAGTTAGTACTACATATCTGACAGCGTCTATCGCGTGATTAAATGTGTCGATAGGTTTATTTAACCATTTCCCATCCCTGCTTTGTTGGTATGTGTAATTCTTAAATTCTTTGATAACATTTGTACTGTTCTTTGTAATACAAATTTTATATTCAAGCATTTTAGTAATTCCCGCCTCAATACTACCTTGATATTTTACGACAGGAATTATATTTATTCCTGCATTATCTATTTCTTTTATCAATCTCGGATCGGCGCTTTCAGAAATTATACGCTGCCATTCTTCCCAGCGATTCTTCCCTTCGTAAAATTGTGATTTTATTTCTCTAACTATGTCGCTTGCTACCATTTCTGTCCGGTAACATATTTCGTCAATATAAATTGTGTCATCGGTTATAACTACTTCTACCAATGCAGTGGGGTCGTTTGAGAATCCAAAATCCATTCCCGCATACTTTTTCTTCGATTTCGGCATCTCGTCGATTATCTCTACGTTCTTAAATATCAACCCCTCAATTTGAGCTTGAATGCCAAGACCGTATATTTTCCAAAGGCTTTCGTTTTTATTTTGCAGGCTCTCTATTTCGTCAATTACGGTCTGTTCCAAAAACGGATTATCCTTATATGTGGAGATAAAGTGGTATGTTCTTCTGTCTTTGTTTACGTTGAATATCCAATGGTCGTCAGAAAAAGAGGGATTATAGTCTAAAAGTGCAAACTTTGTTGTTCGCATTTTTAGCTGTTGCCATTCAAGAAATGATAACTCGTTGGCTTCGTTCACAAACAAAATATCCCTTTTTCTACCTCTTAATTTCTGCTCGCTGTCAGTGCTGAAAAATTCAATCCACGACCCATTCGGAAAATGATAGGTAAGTTCCGTTTTATTGAGCCGATTTTCATCGAACAGCCGCATTTTTACAAGGATTTCTTTGAAGTCGATAAACGATGAGCCTTTCAGTGCCGGAAGTGTCGCCCGGACAACCGAAAGTCGGGTATTCGTATATTTCAGACAATATACGATTAGCCATATCAAAGCGTTATATGTTTTGCTGCTTCGGCTGCTGCCTTGCATAGAGACGGTTGTAAAACATTTTTGTATTGCATCGTCTATCCTGCTGTATATGTTAGTCGTCTGTATCATCTGTTCTGACCTGTTCGCGTCTATCTATGATTTCTATCTGTAACCCTGTTTGTATGGCATTGCCGTTTGTTGTTGCATCTATTCGAATAGGCTGCTTATTCCATATATCCGACTTTTTTTGTTTGAGCCATAATGCTGCCGCACCTGTATCCGGTGGCAGTTCGGTAATGGTTTCCTGTACAAGTTCAACGTCCGTTATCAATACCTTGCCTGTTCCTTTACATTTGATACATTCTTTATCCTTACCACCGCATTCGCAATTCTTCTCTAAAAAGCGCCTGACTTGTGTTTTTACCTTTATTCCACCAAACGCACGACGAAACAGTGAGGTTTCTACCATTGTCTCAAGCGGACGGCGACCCTTTTTTAATGCTTCAGATAATTCAGGAATAGAATTGACGAGTCCGGAAAAATAAGTTTCAGCGTAATTGAAATATTTTGCAATTTCTTTATTATCCAATCCGTCTCGCGCCAATCCTTCAACAATTAGCGATGTTTCCGCATCTCTGAAATCATATTTTGGTTTTGCCGGCATTTTACATTGCGTTTAATATATCCTCTCCCTTGATGTATTTGGTATTATACGGGTCATACCCGAACATCTCGCAAAACGCCTCTTTTGCTTGTGAGTTTGAAAATGAAAGCGTGATGTATGCCTCTAAATTCATGTGATGCTCCTGCGCACGCTCTTTTTGCTTTTCTTTTACATCTTTTATTTCTTCTTTTGATGCGGTCGGCTTAGTATTGTGTCTAAATTCTTCAATATCTAATATTTGCGTTTCAATACTATCCGTTATGCCGTAATCTGTATTCAGGTCTGACAAGGATTTGTATTCATCGTCCGTTATTCCCGCATTCTTGTAGTCTATATCGGGAAGCAATGCAGATAATAATTCATAGTCCTGTTTTGTATTTGTCGCCGGGTTATCCATATAAATGTTTTGTTCTTTCTCCGTTTTTTCATCCATTTCGACGGCTTCAACTTTTATGTCGTAATCCGTTTCGGGCGTTCCGTCGTATTTGTTCAACTTATTGAGCGCCATTACTCTTTTATGTCCGGATACAAGATTTCCTGTCAATCTGTTCCAAATAATCCCGCCGAGAATGCCGACTTGCCTTATATTTTTTGCTTGTTGACTTATCGCCTCCTTGCTGTGTTTCTTTGGATTATAAGGCGCAAAGTTTATTTGCGAACGCTTAATAATTACCGTTTCAGACTGTTGATATTTCATATTCATGCTGTTTTTTATAATCGTGTTCAAATAACAATCTTTCACACATCGGAAACGTGTTTATAGTCTTCCGTAAGTCATCGGGATAGTTTTCTCGGAGATACAGTAAGTAGTTTATGTCGTTTACAGCCGCTCCGTTGCTCCTGTATTTCCCGAATAATTCCGGTCTGATAAGTTTGTTTTCTTCAATGTATTTCAGAACATCTTCATTTTTATATGAAGAAAGCGGGTAGAATTTTTTAGTTTTTTCGTTGATTGCTTCCTGCGGGTATGTTCTTAACATTAACCTCCTGTTCAGACCGTCAGCCTGCTTAAATCCGAAACACGCCCATTCGATTTCCGTTATTGCGCGGACTTTTTCAGTGAGTTCGTATAATGAGTATTGTTTAATTTTTTCATCTTGAGAGATACCCATATATCTCAATTTTATGTAATTAAACAGGTCGTAATGCGGTATCTGCATAAATTCGACGGTTGCGTATTTCTTTTGCGCGTATGCTATATATCTATTTATGTGGCGTAAATCTTTAACCATGTACATAAATACGCATACTACACGCTTAAAACGAGGATAAAGCAAGTCTAAAAGCGCAATACTGTCTTTTCCGGATGCCGAATGAAACAGTATCACGCTTTCGCTTTTTTCAGCTACCGAATCTATTATTTCAATAGCTTTCTTCATGATTAATACCCGCGTCCTACTGCATGACGCAGCCAATTTTGAACTGCGGGATTAGTCCTTCTTGTACCTGAGCTGTCCGGCATAGTTGTAAATTTTAAATTGTTATACATACATTTATCGCCGCAAATATAGTATAAATATGTTTATAATAAAAACATATACACAATTAATATATGTTAAATGAAAAACCAGACCTGTTTTAGGGGTCGGGTATAGGTCGGGGGTGTTCTGGGTAGTTGTAAATCAACTATTTAGGCGGTCGGAAAAAATATACAGAATTTATCGCCGATTTTAATCTTTCAGTATTTTGCCCAAACTGAAGATAATAAGACCGTCAAAATCGTCATCCCAATCTACATCCTCAAACTCATCTTTTAGAAGTTCCGGCAATGGCTTCGGATTTTCTTTGCGATAGTCAGGGTAAAGCAAGTCATTTTCGTTAAGCGTTTTCATAGTTGCAAACGGCGACCAATACAAACCGATGCACTCGCATATAAATGTATTCCGCGTATAGCCTATTTGAAATATAATATACTTGACTTTTTTATATTTCACAAACAGGGGTTTGCCGTTATCGTCTTTGATTTCATTGTACCCCTCTTTCGGGGTTTTACTTTGCCAAACAAGGCGGTTTAAGTAAAAATTAGAAATATCACGGTACTCTCTTACCTTCGTACCGGCTTTTATCTCGTCGGCAAAGCACTTTTTAATTATGAGCCTGATGCTGTTTTCATCTGTTATTTCTTTAGTTTTCATATAAATTTTGTTATTTTATGTTTGTAATGCAAGCACAAAGGTAAGAAATATAATTCAAATCAATAAATTAAATTCGCTTTTTTAAAACACCGCCATTCGCCTTTCTCGGTATCAAAATAAACCGTAACGGTGTCGTTATTCTTTCGGTTGTCATTGCCGGCGATTGCAGGTATTAAACGACTGTTTAACGTGCCGTAAGCCTCACGTATCGAGCCATCGACTTTTTGAAAGTAGAATTTAACGATTTTAGCTTGCATAGCTGTTTTTAGCTTTGCATTTGCCCAAGCGGATTTTAAAGCTTCTGACATCGTGAAGCCGTTGCGCTTAACAAATTGCCAAGCGCTTTGCATTAATTCTGATAAAAATTGTTTCGTTTTCATTGCTTTAAGTTTTATAGAAAATATAAATTAGAGAAATACAAATCGTTCATTTTTTGAAAGCTGCCAAACAGGCGTATTTTTGTGCCTTGCATAAGCGCAAATTTTGACCAGCCGTTTACCGACAGTAAAAAGTCTAATTGTTCTGAATCTAAGCCGTATTTGTCAATAATAGGGCTTATTTCAGAGATGAAAAATGTTTCGCTGTCTGTCGTATCATTTTTGGCTTTAGAGCCGTAAATTGTACCGTTATGGGCAAAATAAACATTGTTTCGCTTAAAAGGGTGGCAATTGCTTTCTTTTACGCCGCCGATTGTCGCAAAGCGAAAATGTATGATACAACTTTCTGAAATATCTACTTTTTCGAGTTCTTTTATAAAAGTTTTATAATTCAGAGTTTTAAAATACTTGTTTGCGGTGCAAAAGCCGAACCCGTCGGGGTTTTTATTCGCCGCTTTCGTCAATAATGCTTTTGAAGGCATTTTTACATTACTCTGTTTTACTATTATTACGCACATGATTTATTTGTTTTAGTGGCAAACAACCTCATTTGAGGTCGTTTGCGCGTTTATTGAAATAATTCTTTTCGCTCTTATTGATAAACGGTATGCTATCAATTTCGGTTATATAGTCGTTGAGTGTATGCTTCTTAGACCAATTCGCCAACAAGGTGCAAAACATTACCCACGCTTCTATTTTATTAAAATCGGTAGTGCCTTGATGCTGCCTGAATTCAATGGTTTGATGCCTTTGATAAGACGTTGCATTAACTTTGTAATATCTGTCAGAGCTAAATACGCTTTTTATTTCATCTTGTGTTTGCGCTTCTCTTAAATCTCTTATCGATATGTTTTTAAGGCTTTTGCAATACGCATTACCGTTTTCTCTGCGAGATTGAGCCATGAATTTGTCGATCGCCGGTTCTAAATAGTAATAGTTGATGAAAATATTTTTGTATTGCTCAAAACTCATTTTCTGCAAGCCGAGATGAACGTGAAGGCCGCATGATTTATTTACCTTTGCGCCGGCGGTCTTCAGAGCTGCGCAAACTTTTTCCAAATCGTCTGTGTCTTTTTGATTTCTTAAAATCGGGGTTACGCACTCGATCGGATCGTTGCCGGTAATAGATGAATCAGGTACCGTTTTGAATTGCGGGCGGGTTTCGTGGTTGTAACCGCTTTCAACTATTGCCACGCCGTTAAGGTCGCATTGTTCTTCAAAAACCCGCTTATTAACGTTGTAACACTCAATTTCAACGCCGATTGTGTAGCGTACATCTTCGTCGTCTTCATACTTTTTAAAAAGTTCGTCGACTAATTCGGGCGCAAGACCCAACTCAATGATTTTCGTTACTTTAGTTTCGTACAACTCATTGCTTTTCAGCACGTCTAAAATTTGATTTACTTTTGATTTCATTGCTGTTATATTTTTATTGTTAGAAATTAGTCATTACATTATAGTTGCCCTGTAATTTGCGAAGCATCGTTTCTGTTACTTCGTAAAAACCGTTACCGTAGTGATTCTTAACGCCCCTGCCTGAAATGGCAATACCTTTTGTGTTTACCGTATAAGAACCGCCGTTGCAGCTTTCAATAAGCATTTGTGCATTTGCTTTTCTTTCGTCGATTAACGTCGGGGTATATGTACCGCTCGTTATGCCGCTTTCTTTGATGTAAGTTACCGTTGTTGTCATTGTCTTTTATTTTTTAATTGTTATACTTTAATATATTTTTGATGATGCAAAGATATATCATAATATATTATTGTGAAAATATTTTTGGTTAATAATTGTTAATTAATTGTTAAATAAATATATTATAATATTTCATTAAATATATATTGATATATCTAAATATTTTATTACCTTTGCGGCATTAAAATATTAAAATATATCATTTATGAATTTAAGGGTAAAAGAAATTTGCAAGTCAAAAGGGCTGTTAATGGAAGAACTCGCCCAAAAATTAGGAATCGCAAGGGTAAATTTGACAAAAGCAATCAATGGTAATCCCACCATTGAGACGCTTGAAAAAATTTCTTCCGCTTTAGGTGTCGGCATTGAGGAGTTGTTTGTACCGAAACGCTCCGACGATGTAATCTCTGTCATCAATAAGGGAGAATTGTTTCAATTCTATTCGGTGGAAGAATTTAAGAAGTATGCGGACGGTTTGGTTATAGAGAGGAAAAAGGGGGAATAAAAAAAGAGGACACGCCGGATAACGCATCCTCTTAGAGCAATAAAAAAAACGCAGGGCTGTTAATCTATCCTGTTTATAGATATAATATCTTCCGCTCTTATTATTTTGGCTCTTTTAGCTTCCGTTTTAACTTTAAGCGATATTTTCTTCGTCTTGCTGTTGAAAAGGACATTGACAAGCCCCGAATGGGTAGCTTTGTATCTGTATGCCCGATATGTAACCTCGCATCGCAAGTTGTCGAATTTTTGAAGCTCGTCCAATGTAATCGCTTTGTTGTCTCGCGTCAGAACGGTTATGCTTTTATCTTTGAACATATTTCCGTTTCCGGTTAGCATCCACTCCGATGAAACTCCGAAGTCGTTTACCAGATACGAAATCCATGCAAGCTGAAATATATCGCTTTGCGGATTTTTTTTCACGGTAATAAAATTCCGCCTGTTTATGTCGTAAGTATTCGTAAATGTCTGCTTGCCCGAAATGACTTTATTTGCGATCAGCTTGTCGATAGCTTCGTAAAAACGGTTTATTATTGCTATGCTGTCAGGATTGTTCATTTATATTTTACTGTGTATTATTATTTTACCAGAATATTTGTCTATTTCGTAATAATACCTATTTAGGAGAGTATAATCAAAACCATAATCGCTTTTAATACTTATACTTCGTTTATATTCATTATATTCTATCTTGATGATATTATCAACAACGTATATTTTATCTGCATCATAGACAATATTGTCTTCGGTATAATGATCTCCGATTAACAAGACTTCAAACTCGAAATTGATAGAGGAGTTTTTTATATTAAACGAAATGTATTTATAAGAATAAACTGTCAGATTATAGACAGCTTCTTTTGATTTAAATAATACAACATTTTCGTCGTCAATAAATGGAGCGTGTTTGTATAAATCCGAATTTTCTTTCTCATTTAATTTCCGCTCCCAATATTTTTTGCCATCAAGACTTACCGAATAAATATTTGAAACAATTCCACTTCCACCGATATTTACAGGACTTAAATAACTTTCTATAAAATATGAATAAAAAGTTTTTGTAGCTTTGTATTCGTCATTTTTAACAAAAGAAAATTTATGCAATTCCTTTCCTGTATTAAAATCAATGACACATAAACGAGAAACAAAGTTCATATTATACGAATCCGATATGGTCGGTGGCGGATTTGGATAGTCTGTAACCCAAACTACGAATGATAAAACATTTTTATCTAAAAATTTTATAGCATTAAAAGTTACATAAGAATTTTTCATTTCATTGTAATTATCTTTGAATTGATATGAGAAAATTTCTTTTCCGTTTGCATCAAATTTAGCAAGCCAAGCATTATTGTTCATTTTACCGCCAACGATTTTGTATGATATGCTGTCAATTATCAAACCGATATATGTAATGTCTTTTTCGTTTGAAGGTTTAATTTTCAATTCAGATATTATTTTTTCAATATCAGACGGAGGCGTTACGTCGGGATTTTCAATAACTTCATTTTTTGAACATCCGTACAGAACAATCGATATGATTACAAATATAACCTTTTTCATGACTGTAAGATTTTATTTATTAATTGTTCAACTTTATTTAATCTATCACTATATTCCTGACAATTGGGAAATACTTCTATTGCACGAAGTATAACACGGTGTTCATTCTCATAATCATTATTCTTTCTGTATAAAATCATAAGCCGCTTAAACGCATGATGTGCAGGATTACCTATTTTTATATTTTCTTCGTAAACTGAAATTGCTTTGTCAATTTTACCTTCTTTTTCATACTCTATACCTTTATTATTTAGAGATGCAGTTTGCCTTAGTTTATCATTAAACTCATTTTGTTGGTTGCGTTTGGTTTTTATATTTTCAATAGTTTCATTCGGTAAATCATAATAATCAAACCCTTGCATACTTTTATTTTGCATGTCATTAAATAAATCTATTGGAATAGCAGACATATATGTTTTTATAAAATCGTCAATATTTACCCTTGTGTGATTGTATGGAATTTGAGTATATTTAGCCGAACTTTTATTATAAGAATACTGTTTAATGGCTTCCGGTGAAATATCTATATCTGTTGTATATTCTTTGCCATTTACCATTATCGTGTGTTTATAGATATTATTATTCCTCTTTGCTTGCATAATGCCAAACCATGACGGCTTGTTTTTCGCTTCCGTTCCTTTATTTTTAAATGAAAATATTGACATAACTTATTTATATACGTTTAAATCACTTTACCGACATACACATAAGTATCTTATAAACTCCGAAAATGTTTTCGTAGGATACATCGAAGGGTGCGTATCTCGGGTCCGGATTAATCGAAACACATCTTACCTTTCCTTCTTCTTCGGAAGGCTCAAGAATCTTTACAACAGTTCCGTTGCACGTATCCAGAACATAGACCTTGCCCCACTCGATAAAAGCCCGCTCGTTTATCATTTTGATAAGTATCATTGCGCCGGCGGGATATTCAGGAGCCATACTGTCGCCCGATACGGTTATCGCCCAATCAGCGCCTTTTATCGGCGATACAATCTTTTCGCAGTCGCTTTTTTTCACCGAAACGACAAAATCATTCAGCGATCCGCCGGCGGCGTAAAGAGGCAATAAATACGTACAGTTTGATTCCTCTTTCATTGAGGCTATTTCAACTCCGCTTTTAAGCATCTCTCCTTCGCCTGTTAAAAGCCAGCTCGTACTAAGTTCCGGATATGCCTTTTCTATTTTATTTATGCTTTTCATTGTGATATTTTCCCCAAGTTTATCCACATAACCGTTAGATAATCCTGTTTTAATTTCAAATTGTTTTTGACCTATTTTCAAATATGCCAAAAATTCTAACAATCTTTTTTTCATTTTATTTATTTGTTTATACAGATTTTAATCGGTATCTTTGTACCGTATTTATTGTTAAAAATTTAATTCAAATTGTTATGTTCAAACCTGTATTCGACATGGTGTATGACGAAATTCGTGCATCATTAATTGACAAATCGCAATTTTCAGAGCACTTAACTTTTTCGCAAATTGATTTTGCAAAAGAGTACGGATTTGTTATGCCGATAGGGTCATTAAGAAAGTTCATTGAGCTTAAACAAATTCTTAAAAAATTCATATTCAGACCGTTTTATTTTATACATTATCAATTTTACATCATTTACATAATGATAACAAGATTGAAATTAAAGCTAATATTACAGATACAACAACTCCGAAGCCTGCAATCTTAGCATATTTCAACGCATCGTTGCTTATCTTCAAACTCTCATAGCTTGAAACCAAACTTTTATATCCAAAGAAAGCCGAATTTGCAAGGCTTTGTAAGGCATTTGTATGTAAAGCATTTCTGCCTTTATCTGTTATCATTCCTTTCGTATTATCAACTTTCCCGGATTCATCTTCGTATGCGCAGATATAATCTATTGCAATTAAGTAATCAAGGGATTTTCTTATATCCTGAATCGTAATAGAATTATACAAATCGTTATATTCTTTGCTTTTATCTGCAACAAACCAAGTTAAATCTTTGGTCGATAAACATCTGTTCAAAACAAATTGTTCTAATACCACAGACCGTAAATAATATTCCTGATAGATTCTGTATGCCATTACGGCATTATCCATATCAATTATACTGTATTTGTTTGTCTCCATACAAATTTTTATTTCACTATCACACAATTGTTTAAGAAAAACATGTTATATAACATAAAAATTAACCGAAATTAATCGGCAAAATATTTGCTAATACCGAATACATACGGTACATTTGTCCCCGAAATCAAGCGTCCCACAAAACGCAAACTCGTCCGAAGCGTCGGAGAGTGATTTCAAAAAATCCTTCCCGGCGTGTTACGCATAAATTCAGACCACAAAGGTAAGGATTTTTTCAAAGAAAATGAACATTTGCATGGTCGGCAAAAAAAATTAACATAATACGAATCCGCAAGGACGGGGCGACCAAACGCACAAGCGTTCCTCGTTTATTGCGGATTCTGTTTTTCAGCATGGTAAACAGTATGGAAACATCGATTAACACTACGGAAATTGACAGAAGCAAGCTCCTCTGGCAGATGACAGGCGGCGAATTGATAGATATAATATCATTTGCTTTTCGTGAAAACGAGAAGTTTGCCATCAAAGAACTGCCGCACTTGCTTTCGGTCGAGGAGTTATCTGAATTGACAAAATATTCCGTTGCGACTATTCATCAAAAGAACTGCAAACGTGAGATTCCCGGATGCAGAAAAATGAACGGACGGATAGTCTTCGATACGGAAAGAATCCTTGAGTGGATGAATAAGGAATCGGTTAGCAAACCGACTAAAGACGAGCAGTTGGTTTATTTTGACAGAAATTTTGCAAAAGGTAAAATGAAGAAAGTATGTTAGACTTTCCGGCGGGGAGCAAATTTTACTATCAGTGAAAATTGTCTTAAAGTTTTGGTCACAACTTCCCGCCGGATAAATTAAGGAAAAATATGTTACATACAGAGGAAAATATTCAAATGGATTGCGTTTCGTGGTTCAAGCTGCAATTTCCGAACATTTTAATTCACCACTCACCGAATGGCGGGTTTAGAAATGCAAGGGAAGCGGCACGTTTCAAGAAAATGGGAACGTTGAGCGGTTTTCCTGACATCTTTATAGGGTATGCAAATTCAAAATTTCACGGTCTTTTTATTGAAATGAAAGCATATTCAAACAAATTAACAAAAAATCAAAAGGATGTATTTGAATACCTTTTGCAGCAAGGATACTTTTGCGAAGTATGCTATTGTCTTGACGATTTTATTGGAGCAGTGAATAATTATTTAAAACAGTAAAACATGTTTTATAACATAAAAAAATATTTGCACAATCAAAAAACTCTTTGCATCTTTGCATCGTCTTTGCAAGAGACAAAAAAAGCGACTTTTATAAGCGTGGTCTTTTTTTTAGCCACAATTTTAGGCAACTTCTCTAATGGTTACTGCGCTGAAAAGTCGGTAATTGTCTCTTGCAAGACTGAGAAAGTTGCCTTTCTTATTTTTAAAAATAATGATTATTCGTTCATGCAAGAGACAACGAAAAATCAAAGTAAGTCGAAAAATAGTAAACAGACTTTGACGCCACCGGAGCGAAACGCCGGAATCACTTCACGCCAAGCGGACTTGCTCCGCAGAGTAAAACTGCAATGCCTGAAAAGTAATGCGTTTTACGAATCTCTCCAGAAAATAACAGGACAAGATTTTATCATTGAGAAGAACGCAAAAAATGAGGCGTATTACTACATTATTTCGTCAGGTATTCTCGATGATTTTATCACTTTCTGTTATAACTACGTATCAAACGACCCGCACAGGGATTGTATTACTTGCTTAACAACTAATTTGAAATGAAAGCAGAATTATTTATTCAATATATCCTCTCTTTCCTTTTGTGTGCTTTGTGTTTGTCGATGATGGTAGCGGCATTCGTAAAGGACGCCCCGACCATCTGGAAATTCTTTACGGCAATCCTTGTGATTGTATTTTATAAAATTTTTAAGCATATAGGAAAGGAGTTGAAGCAATGAAAGAAAGGCAATTACTTTTATTTGAAGAAATTTATAAAGAAAAATCGAAAGTAAAAAAGGAAGAAGACGGAGAATATCCGTACATTATTTATATTTCTACATCGAAAGGTAATTGTACGGTAATAATTTACGAAGCTAAATCGGTTGAAGGATGTCAAGAATTATGCAGCCGAAAAGACACAAAAGGTTTGTATATGGGTGTTGAATGGGCATATTTTTACACAAAGAAAACTAATTGTAAGAATTTTTCATTGGAAACGTATTCGGAATTTTCAAAAGGTAAAAAATACGAGCGTGAATCAGATAACCGATTTTCAGATGATTATCTTAAAAGTATCGGAATGCGTAAAATAGGAAATATATGAAAAATCATTCTTTACTTACCTTTATTTTACTTCCGCAATACGGACAATTGACGAAGTCAATGGGTTGTTCTTCGATTAAGTCGGATACCCGGACATCTAACGCTTTGGCGATAGCATGTAATGTTTTAAGGGTTGGGTTACCTGCAATTGAGCGAGATACAACAGCGTGCGTAACGCCTAATCTTTCGGCGAGTTCATTTTGTGATACTCCTTTTTCTTTCAATATTATTTTAATCCTATTTTTCATACCGCAAAGATACATAAATTATACATATATACATAATGTAATTATCAAATGTAATATTAATAGCAAAGATTTAAATATTATTAACATAAATAATTTGGTAGATTGTGATATATACGCTACATTTGCACAGTGAATTTGATATTATAGTAACAATTAAAAACAAACAAAATGAAAAAAAATTCTTATTCTCAAAATGGCTGGTCGGGGTCTAATTTCGACAGTAAATTATCTGCGAAAGATATTACATCCAAGATCAGGGTATTTGTAAAGAATCAATACCCTGAATGTAAATTTTCAGTAACGAAAGAATCATTCAGCGGCGGCAGTGCCATTAATATAGCGTTAATGTATTCACCTTATGAAGTGAGAAGCGAAAAAGGTATTGCAAATGATTATTACTTGCAATGCAGCCTCTATGGCAAAGATTCGCAACTAAACGAAAATGGCAATGAAATTTTAAAAAACGTTGTCGGTTATGCCAACTCATTCAATTATGATGACAGTGATTCAATGACAGATTATTTTGATACCAATTTTTACTTGCATTTTCATGTGGGTACCTGGCAGAAAAATTTTCAAGTTGCAAAATAATTAAAACGCTGCGCTACCGGCACGACGGGCAAACGATATGACAAAAACAGGTTTAACAATAGAGCAGGTCGAAATAGAACGCAGGGCGTGTTACGGTCGCTATCACGAAGACGTAAACGACTACGATGTTATAACAGAACCGGTAGAATACGAGCAATGCGACTTTTGCGGGCTGTATTTTGAGCCGGAAGAACTTCAAACGGAAAACAGTGCATTGAGTTTCAAATATTGCCCCAGCTGCGCTAAATACGCTTGCAACGATTTGGAAACCGACGAGCCGGAAATAGACGACAGGTTGGAAATAGCCGCCTTGTTTGCCGAACTCGACAAAAACGAAAAGAAGATTGATTTTCACATTGAACAATTAAACAAAGCTGTATGACAACCGAAGAAATCAAACAAACAAGAATCGGCGGATTTGGCTCAAGTGATGCAAAAATGGTAGCCAAAATTGCAAAGAACGGATGCTTATCCGATGCCGACCGCCAACGTCTGGCAATCATGCTTGGCTTAGAAGAAAAACCGGAATTTTCAACGGAAGCCACCGATTACGGAAATTTTATCGAAGAAAGAGTATTTGAGATAATCAAAGAAAAGTATCCGACTGCAGTTTCAAATCCTTATTACAAGTCGAAAACTTTATCCGAAAAATACGGTTTTGATGTTTTTAATCATATTGATTTTGAATATGAGGATGAAAAGCGACTTATTTGGATAGAAAATAAGGCTACAAAATCTACATTTGATGAAACATACGAAGCGTATAAATATCAATTGTATTGGCATCATTTTCTTCTTATGGAAAAAGCCGAAAAAACGGGAAAGAAACCGATTTTGATGCTTTCTCATTATCGTACAACCGACAGAAATAATTTTTATCAGGAAAATTTCAGGATTGAAAAATTACCTTATAATAATTCTCATTTGAATATTTTTGAAAGAGGTTTTGAAATCATATCCGAAGCGATAAAGGACTTCAAATACGAAAAGAAAGAGGCTTTATATGCAGACAATTTGCCCGCTCCATTGCAGGAAAAAATACAAAATATCGCTGAATGTTTCAAGCGTATTACCGAAGCGGAAAAACAGGTTGAAGACTTTAAGGAAAAGATGCTTCAATTAATGGAAAATGCAAATATAAAGTCGATTCAAAATGACTTCTTTAAAATTAATTTGATAGGAGAAACAGTATCTACAAGTTTCGATACAAAATTGTTTCAGTCCGAAAACCCCGAATTATCTAAAAAATATTTACGTCAATCGAAAAGAAAAAGTTATGTAACAATTAAAACTTATTAAATATGAATACATTAGCAACATTCAATTCAACGATTACCAATGAACGGACTCAAAATTATTTGAAGCAGGTTCTTGGGGAAAAAAGAGCGAGTTTTGTCAATAACATTACTTCGCTTGTCAGCAACAATGCGATGCTGCAAGACTGCGATCCGCTTACTATACTTTATGCCGGATTAAAAGCAACCGCTTTGGACTTGCCTTTAGATAACAATTTGGGGTTTGCATACGTATTGCCGTACAATGACAGCAAGGCGGGTAAAAAAGTCGGGCAATTTCAACTCGGATATAAGGCTTTTATTCAGCTTGCCATGCGCAGCGGACAATTTAAGACAATAAATGTCCGTGAAGTAAAAGAAGGAGAAATCGTAAGCGAAGACTTTGTAAGCGGAGAAATTCAATTCAGGATGCTTACCGAAAACAGGGAAGAAGTAAAAACAATCGGATATATTGCATATTTCCGATTAATTAACGGCTTTGAAAAAATGCTTTATATGTGTAACGAAAAACTTGAAAAGCACGGTAAAAAGTTCTCACAGACGTACAAAAAAGGTTACGGACTATGGAAAGACGACTTCGACAGCATGGCTCGAAAAACAGTCTTAAAATTGCTTTTAAGCAGGTATGCGCCTCTTTCCGTAGAAATGCAAACGGCTATTAAATCCGACCAAGCAATTATATCCGAAAAAGGGGAAGTCTATGTTGACAATCAGAACTACTCGGATACCAATCAAAAGGCGGCAGAAATAATCGGAAAGGCTTTTGAGGACATAGAGGATGTTAAAGAAGAAAGTAAAGAACCGGCATTGAATCTTGAATAAATGAAATTCAATCTCGCAAATAATTTTGAGCTTGCAAAATACAAGACTTATTCCGAAAAGTTAATAAGCAGGGCTTGTATTGTTGAATTGACCGAAAAGCAGAAAAAGCGGACAATCTGCCAAAATTCTCTTTTCCATTTGTGGGTTAAAGTTTTTGCGGAACATATCGGAGAGCCGAGTTTTGATGCTTGTAAGCGTGATGTTAAGCGTGAATTATTGGGGCAAAAAATATGCAAAAACATATTTACCGGACAATCTGAATTTGAGGACTACAAAACGTCGGAAATGACAACGAAAGAGCTCGGCGAGTTTATGGATAAATTCAAGATTTGGGCGCAAACAGAATACGGATGTTATCTACCGTATTTCGGTGATTCCGGATATGAAGAAATGATTGAGCGATATGTAAATATATAACGTTTGTTTTATGATTAAGTTACGTTGTTTTGGTTTGATTAAACATAAGTCTCGGCTTACTTTGTTCGTGAGAATAGAGTAAGCAAAAATGGGGCGGGATGCTGAAACATGGCATATAGATTCGATTCAAACGCTCCACAAATATATAAAAAAAATGAAAATAGATTATTCATATAATAAAGCTATAGCTAATAAATTAGGATATGACAACTAAAGAAAAATATCTCGAATTTCTTCAATCCAAGATGGCAATCAGCCTGCAATCCGGATTTGATGTTTCGACAGAGGAAATGACTACGGGATTGTATCCGCACGTGAAAGATTCCGTTAAGTGGGCGGTCAAAGGAGGATGCCGAGCGATATTCTCAAGTTTCGGAATGCAAAAAACGGTTACGCAATTGGAAATCGAACGGCTGATTATCAAACACGAAGGCGGTAAAGGTCTCATCGTTTGCCCGAAGCGGGTTGTAGGCGAATTTATCGAGCAAGCGAAAAAATATATCGGTATTGATGTTGAATATGTCAGAACTATGGATGAAGTCCGCTCCTGCCAATCCGACATAATGATTACAAATTACGAGCGAGTACGAGACGGTGAAGATGGCATCAGGATTGAGCCGTCTTATTTCAAAGTAACATCACTCGATGAAGCGTCGGTACTCCGAAATTACGGAACAAAAACCTATCAGGAGTTTCTTCCGCTGTTTTCGGAAGTCAAATACCGGTTTGTTGC
>Ga0209629_10000488_pt1 | contig 21811 bp, 21 predicted proteins | sample TergutCu122P5_FD_187286 | JGI IMG/M metagenome (GOLD analysis project Ga0209629, IMG submission 187286) | Cubitermes ugandensis P5 segment gut microbial communities from Kakamega Forest, Kenya - Cu122 P5 (SPAdes) (version 2) | ecosystem: Host-associated > Arthropoda: Insects > Digestive system...
CAAAGAAGATATTCAATTTTTAATGGAAGAATTTGAAGTTCCTGAATCTTTTTTCAATGATATTGAAGACATTGAAGAGCGGCCGCGTGTTGAGTACGAAGACGGCTGGCGTATGATAATCATGCGATTACCCTATAAACAAGAGGAATCGGAAAGTTCATTTACGACTTTGCCCTTCGGCGTTTTGACCAATGGCGATACTTTAATCACTGTATCTTATAAGCATCTTGAAATGATTGATGATTTTATCACCTATTCCAGAAAGAAATCTTTTGAAGAAAAATCAAATACCGATTTAATTTTACATTTACTCTTATCTTCGGCGGTTTGGTATATGAAATATTTGAAAATCATTAATTTAGAAATTAAGGATGCGGAAAAACAGATGGAGCGCTCCGTCCGAAACGAAGAACTTTTAGAATTGATGCGTTTGGAAAGGACTTTGGTATATTTCATTACATCCATACGGGGTAACGAAATTTTAATACAAAAACTTAAAATTTTATTCAAACAAAAGCGAATGAAATTTGATGACGATCTGCTTGAAGATGTGGAAATTGAAATGCAACAAGCGCGAACGATGGCAAATGTTTACAGCGATGTGTTAACCGGTATGATGGATGCTTTTGCCTCAATTACTTCCAATAATTTAAACATCGTAATGAAACGTTTAACTTCGTTTTCAATCGTTATTATGCTCCCTACGCTTATTGCAAGTTATTATGGTATGAACTTAGAAAAAGAAACCACTATTCATAATCCACAATTTTTTATGGTAATTGCAGGCTCACTGGTTCTATCCGTGATCTGTATCATTTATTTTATAAGAAAAAATTGGTTTTAAGTTTATGAATAGGGGTGAAATAATAATATACCAAACGCCGGATGGCTCAACCAATTTAGATGTACGGTTGGAAAATGAAACAATTTGGTTGACCCAAGCGCAAATTGCAGTATTATTTGGGACAAAGCGACCGGCAATAACAAAACATTTGGTTAATGTGTTCAATATTGGAGAATTAGAAGAAAATTCAGTATGTTCCATTTTGGAACATACTGCCAATGATGGGAAAATTTATCAAACCAAATTTTATAGTCTTGATGCCATATTGTCTGTCGGCTATCGAGTCAATTCCAAAAATGCAACTCAATTTCGTATTTGGGCGAACAGAGTGCTGAAAGAATATATCGTCAAAGGTTATGTCATCAATCAACGCGCTAAATCCGAGCAATTGGAAGACTTGAAACAGACAGTCAAACTATTGTCAAATGTACTCAATACCCAAAGCCTACGTGCCGACGAAGCTACAGGTTTACTAAAAGTGATAACCGATTATACGTATGCGTTGGACACTTTGGATAAATATGATTATCAGTCGCTTGAAATAAATAATACAACAAAAGAAACTTCTTTCCGTGCTACATACGAGACTGCAATAGATGCGATAGACACGCTTCGGCAAAAATTCGGAAGTAGTGGATTGTTTGGTAATGAGAAAGACCGATCATTTCAAAGTTCAATAAACACTATCTATCAAACGTTTGACGGTAAAGATTTATATCCGAGCATTGAAGAAAAAGCAGCGATGCTACTTTATCTTGTTGTGAAAAATCACTCGTTTAGCGATGGTAATAAGCGGATTGCCGCTTTTCTTTTCCTGTGGTTCTTGGAGAAAAACAATATCTTGTATAAAGCAACCGGTTTGCGACTGATTGAAAATAATACGCTGGTTGCTCTAACATTGATGATTGCCGAAAGTAGAACAGAAGAGAAAGATATAATAGTAAAAGTAGTGTTATGTTAACTAAAATTTGGCGCATCGTCATTGCGAGGGCGATAGCCCGAAGCAATCCAGAAAAAGGCATGGATTGCTTCGCTCCGCTCGCAATGACGGCATAATAAAATTAACTTAACAGTAGTTGTAAATTTGATTAATAGGAATAATTAAAACATAAAAATCATATAAATCAAACAAATCACAGTTCAGACAATGGAAACAATAATTACAATAAACAATCTCACAAAAATTTATCAGGAAGACGCCGAAGTTGTTAAAGCTTTGGACGGAGTAAATTTAACTTTCGATAAAGGAGAATTTACAGCAATCGTCGGTCCATCCGGATCGGGTAAAACCACATTACTCAATTTGATTGGCGGATTAGATACGCCTACATCAGGAACAATCACGGTGGATGGCATCGAAGTTACAAAATTATCGTCCAACGATTTAATCAACTTCCGCAGGGATAATGTTGGCTTTGTGTTTCAAGCCTACAATCTGATTCCGGTGTTGACAGCTAAGGAAAACGTTACGTTTGTAATGGATTTGCAAGGCGTTCCCACGAAACAAAGTACGGCGCGCGCCATTGAATTATTGAAAAGTGTTGGTTTAGGCGACCGTGTCGATGCACGTCCCAGCAAATTGTCGGGCGGACAGCAACAACGCGTAGCAGTGGCGCGGGCATTAGCCTCAAAACCCAAATTTATGTTGGCTGACGAACCGACTGCAAACCTCGACGGCAAATCGGCAGAAACCTTGTTGGATATTATGGAAAAGTTGAATGAAGAGGAAAACATCACTTTTATCTTTTCCACGCACGACCCACGCGTTATGCAAAAAGCACGACGAATCATTACGCTCGAAGATGGTAAAATTGTTTTTTAAAAAGAACGTTATATATTAAAATTGTTTTTTACAAAAAACATTTTATATATTTATTTGTTGTTTGTAAAAAACAATTTTGTATCTTTGCAGTCTAAAAATTGGTGTAGCAATGGAGGACATTTTTGACTTTTTTTACAGAGAATTGAGAAAAACCGACCTTTCGTTTCAGAGATATCTGATTGATGATATTGATTGGGAAGGAAGGCTGTCGGCAATCACGGGCGCAAGAGGTACAGGCAAAACCACAATGATTTTGCAGCATATCAAACGAACTTTCGGTAATTCGCCCAAAGAGGCGTTGTATGTCAGCGCAGATAATATCCGGTTTGCGGGCAACAGATTATTCGACCTGGCAAACGATTTTGAAAAGCTGGGCGGCAAATACCTGTTTATTGACGAGGTTCATAAATACGAAAATTGGTCGCAGGAAATCAAAAACATTTACGACACTTTCAGCGATCTAAAAGTGGTAATTACCGGCTCGTCCATGTTGCAGATTTACAAAGGTAATGCCGATTTGAGCAGACGTGCTGTACATTATGTCTTGCACGGATTGTCGTTCAGAGAGTTTCTGAAATATGACCAGAATATTGATTTTGATAGAGTTACACTTGAAGACATTTTGAAAAATCACGTAGAGATTGCGAGTAGCTTTAATGATAAAATAAGACCTTTGCCTTTGTTCAACACCTATTTAAAACAGGGTTATTATCCTTATTACAAGTCGGATAAACGATTTTATCTGTCGAAATTGGCAAATACCGTAAATTTAATTTTGGAAACAGACTTGCCTGCTGTTGAAACCATAGAAATAAATTCCATCCGGAAAATTAAAAAATTGCTTTGGATAATTTCACAGTCTGTGCCTTTTACGCCGAATATTACCAATCTTGCAAAAGATTTGGATGTAAGCAGAAACAGTTTGCTGAATTACCTGACAATTTTGGAACGGGGCGAACTTGTAAATCTGTTGAAAAGCAGTACAAAAGGACTAAATTCGTTGGCAAAACCCGAAAAAATTTATTTGAATAATACCAATCACATATACGCTTTTGAAGCAAACAAGCCGGATACAGGCAATCTGAGAGAAACATTCTTTTTTAATCAGTTGCAGGCAGTCAGCGAAGTGACTTCAGCCAACAAGGCGGATTTTACAGTCGATAACAAATATATTTTTGAAGTTGGCGGTAAAAAAAAGGGATTCGAGCAAATTGCAGATTTGCCAAATGCCTATTTGGCGTTGGATAATCTGGAATACGGTTTTGGCAACAAAATTCCGCTGTGGCTGTTTGGAATGTTATATTGAAATAGTATTAAAGATGGTAAAATTGTCAACTAAAATAGCAATTGCATTTCTGTTACAAGGATTAATTATCCTCCCGATTTTGGCGCAGCAGAAAATGTCGCTGAACGGATATGTCAGCGGATTATACACTCCCATCTATTTGATGAGCGAAGATATGCTCGTGAACAATGGATTAATACATAACCGATTGAATTTCAAATACACGCCTGATAACAAATGGAGCTTTGTAACTGAAATCAGAAATCGCGCTATCTTTGGTAATTTCTCAAATCTCAGTCCCGATTATTTTTCCTTGCTGACACAAGATAACGGTTGGATGAATCTTTCGTGGAACATCACGAAGGGAAATAGTTATTTACTGAACAGTTCCGTTGAAAGATTAAATTTTGCCTATAACGATAAAAAATGGAGTATTGTAGTTGGCCGGCAACGAATTAACTGGTCACAAACCTTGATGTTTAATCCGAATGACATTTTCAACGGCTACTCATTCTTCGACTTTGATTATCCCGAAAAAGCAGGAAGCGATGCCGTAAGGTTATCCTATTATCCGTCAGAAGTTTCGGTGGTAGAAGTTGCAGCAAAACTCAACCGTTGGGGGCAACCGACTGCGGCAGCGCTCTATCGCTTCAATGCAGGCGGATGGGACCTACAAGCGCTCGGAGGCATTATGAACGAATACGATAGAGTGATTGGAGCAGGTTTCAGCGGCGAAGCGGGAGGAGTTAATCTACGAGGCGAAGCATCGTTTTTTCATTCCGTGCAAACAGGGGCTCCACTGAAAAACACATTAGTAGCTTCATTGGGAGCTGATTATATTTTCAAAAATTCATTATCTCTATCCGGAACCATTTTGTATAATCAACAACCGACAGGAAGCAACGGTAATTTTCTATCACTTTACAATGCGCCCTTATCGCCTAAACAACTTTCCATAACCGATTGGACAGCCTGCATTCAGGCTTCCTACCCTATCACGCCGTTATTGACCGGCGGATTGGCTGTTGTAAGTTTTGTTGATCTTCCTGCTTTTTATTTAGGACCTTCAATCGATTATTCACTATCTGATAATCTCACTTTCAGCGCTATGGTACAACTTTTCACCGGAGGTTCCAAAACGACATCCTACAATTTGGGGTTGGGATATTTGAGATTGAAGTATAATTTTTAGATAATCATATTAAGTACATCCCTGCGTTTAACGCTTCCTTTCGCATATCATCCGGCCAGATACTTGCCTGGATTTCTCCTATATGCCCTTTACGAAGGAAAAACATACAAAGGCGGGATTGGCCGATTCCACCGCCGATGGTTTGCGGTAATTCATTATTTAACAATCGCCGGTGAAAATAAAGGTTTTTCCGATCCTCCGTTCCGGTTAATTCAAGTTGGCGCAACATAGTTTGCGGATTCACGCGTATGCCCATGGATGAAATTTCCACAGCTCGATCAAGAATATCGTCCCATAATAATAAATCGCCGTTCAATCCCGGTAAACCATTTTCTCCGATTGTAGTCCAGTCATCATAGTCTGGAGCGCGGTTGTCGTGTTTTTCACCATTACTTAATTTATTTCCGATACCAATAATAAATACGGCTTTATAAGTTTTAGTGATGGCATCTTCCCGTTCTTTAGCGCTGAAATCCGGATACATTTGCAGAAGCTCTTCCGAATGTATAAACTTGATTTCTTTGGGTAATACCGGTTTAATATCGGGAAACATTTCAAAAACCAAATATTCTGTCCGGACAATGGCAGCATAAATACGTGTAACTATTTCTTTCAGAAATACAACATTCCGCTCCGATTCATTCATCACCAATTCCCAATCCCATTGATCAACATAAAGGGAATGCAAATTACCTAACTCTTCATCCGAACGAATAGCATTCATATCGGTATAAATACCATATCCTGATTCGACGGCATAATCGGCAAGCGTAAGCCTTTTCCACTTCGCCAAAGAATGAACAATTTCTGCTTTAGAATCGTTTAAGTCCTTGATAGGAAACGTAACTGCACGTTCTGTTCCGCTTAAATCGTCGTTAATTCCGGTTCCTTTTAAGACAAACAAAGGAGCTGTCACTCTTCTTAATCTCAGTTCGGAAGAAAGATTTTGCTGAAAGAAATCTTTTGTCTTTTTAATACCCATTTCAGTTTCCGCCAAATTCAAAAAGGCTTTATAATCCTTGGGCTTTATTAAATAACTCATATTTTAAAATGTGTTTTTGTCCGGCAAAGATATAGATTTATTATCAAAACATAACAATAAAGTCTTTTTTGTTTTCAAAATTATATCTGTTTTGCTGATTTTCCTGTAATTTTGTTATATATGAACCTATGACGTTGTTTCTCAATTCTCAATTAATTTGTATCTTTGTCGCAAATTTTATAAAAAACAATATGACAAACAGAAAAGTAAGAGTTCGTTTCGCACCAAGTCCGACCGGACCATTACATATCGGAGGCGTCAGAACTGCCTTATTTAATTACCTTTTTGCAAAAAAACACGGGGGAGATTTTGTCCTCAGAATCGAAGACACGGATTCACAGCGTTTCGTTCCCGGAGCCGAAGAATACATCATCGAATCGTTCCGTTGGATCGGACTTCCATTCGACGAAGGACCGCATATCGGAGGCGATTTCGGACCTTACCGGCAATCGGAACGAAAACCCATTTATAAACAATACGTAAACCATCTTTTAGAAAAACAATTGGCTTATTTCGCTTTCGACACGCCAGAAGAACTCGAAGCTAAAAGAAACGAAATTCCTAATTTTCAATACGATGCCTCTACCCGCATGCGAATGAAAAATTCCTTAACCTTGTCGCCCGAAGAAACGCAAGCATTAGTTGATGCCGGCACACAATATGTAGTTCGCATTAAAATCGAACCGGAACAAATCATTACGGTAAAAGATTTGATTCGCGGAGAAATAACCGTCAATTCTTCCATTATAGATGATAAAGTCTTATACAAATCGGCCGACGAATTACCTACTTATCATTTGGCAAATATCGTGGACGACCGATTGATGGAAATTACGCATGTGATCCGCGGGGAAGAATGGTTACCTTCAACGCCTTTGCACGTAATTCTTTATAAATATTTCGGATGGGAAGATACGATGCCTCAATTTGCTCACTTGCCTTTGTTGTTAAAACCGGAAGGCAACGGAAAATTAAGCAAACGCGACGGCGACAAATTGGGATTCCCCGTCTTTCCTTTGCAATGGCAAGATCCGAAAAGTGAAGAAATTTCATCGGGCTTTCGTGAAAACGGGTATTTGCCGGAAGCGCTTCTCAATTTTCTGGCCTTGTTGGGATGGAACCCCGGCGACGACAGGGAAGTTCTTTCCCTCAACGAAATGATTGATTTGTTTTCCTTTGAAAAAGTCAGCAAAGGTGGCGCCAAATTTGATTTCAGAAAAGGTGTGTGGTTCAATCACCAATATATTCAGCTGAAATCCAATACAGAGTTGGCGAACTTATTTTTGGACGAACTTTCTCATTATGAACCCAAACCGACTAACGTATGGTATGTGTCAGAAATACCGCCGCTTATTGATAATTCCATTTTCTATGAAATTGCACAAAAAGCTTACGAAGAATCTAAATTTTTCGATAAAATAGTAAAAATCATCGGTTTGGTAAAAGGACGGGTTAATTTTGTGAAAGAACTGTGGGATCAAGCGAATTTCTTCTTTGTAGCCCCGATTGTTTACGATGAAAAATCCGTACAAAAACGATGGAAAGCAGATTCCGCCGAAAGAATGCAGGAATTGATTGATATTTTGGAACCGCTCGATTTTTCAGCCGTTCATGCAGAACCGGTTGTTATGAATTGGATTGAAACCAAAGGCTATAATACAGGATATATCATGAATGCCTTTCGAGTGGCATTGGTTGGCGAAGCCAGAGGGCCTCATATTTTCGATATCATGGAAATAATCGGGAAAGAAGAAGTTATCAGAAGATTGGAAAAAGCAATTATAGCGTTATGTTAGCTCAAATTGGGTGCATCGTCAAAAAAATAAATTAAAAATTGTTGTGGTATGTATGATATAGTGATCGCCTTCTACGCTTTCGTAGTCCGGATAGCTTCTCTTTTCAACAATAAAGCGAAAAAGATGCTGGCGGGACAAGGAAAAACATTTTCCGTTTTAGAGAAAAGCATTGATCCCCAAGCTCGGTACATTTGGTTTCATGCAGCATCTTTAGGCGAATTTGAACAAGGTCGCCCTTTGATTGAAAAAATTAAAGAAGAAAACCTGGAATATAAGATTTTGCTAACCTTTTTTTCGCCATCGGGATATGAAATTAATAAAAATTATTCAGGCGCTGATATCGTTTGTTACTTACCTTTTGATTTTCGTACCAATGCGCATAAATTCCTTGATTTGGCCAAACCGGAAATTGCGGTTTTTATCAAATACGAATTTTGGATGAATTATCTTAATCAACTGAAAAACAGAAATATCCCGACATACATTATCTCTGCCATTTTCCGCCCCACGCAGATTTTTTTCCGTTGGTACGGATACCGGTATCGTGATGTCTTAAACGATTTTAGCTGGTTTTTTGTTCAGGACGAAAATTCATTAAAATTGCTGAAGCGATTTAATCTCCACAATATTACAATCTCCGGGGATACACGTTTTGACAGGGTATATCAAATATCCAAACAAGGTAAAGAACTTCCGTTTGTTGAAAAATTTTCAAACCAAAAAGAAGAGAAGCAGTTCGTCCTGATTGCGGGAAGCACCTGGGATAAAGATGAAGAAATTCTGATTCCGTATTTCAATCAACATCCTGAAATAAAATTGATTATTGCGCCTCACGAAACGGAAAAAAGCCGGATACTGGAACTCCAAAACCGACTCAAACGCCCTTCCATGCTCTATTCCCGAGCCAATGAAAAAGAAATGGAAAAAGCCGGATGTTTGATTATCGATTGCATTGGCCTATTGTCTTCCATTTACCGTTATGGTGCAATTGCCTACATTGGCGGAGGTTTCGGGGCGGGAATTCATAATATCTTGGAAGCTGCAGTTTACGGAATACCGGTCGTATTCGGACCCAATTACGATAAATTCAAAGAAGCCAAAGAATTAATTACTATTGGAGGAGCATTTTCCATTTCAGACGAAGCGGATTTTTCAACTCAAATGGATAATTGGTTGATTGCTCCGGAAAACATTCAATCTGCCGGAGAACAGGCAAAAAACTATGTGTTTGATAATCTTGGCGCTACGCAAAAAATTTATGAAAAGATTTTTCATATTTAAAATAAAAAACTTAAATTTGCACCAAAGATAATATTTTTTGCGTATGATTTAAAACAAAAGTCTATGAATCAGCAAATTTTTAATGAAATACAGACTTTAAAACGACAAATATTGCCGAATGAAAAAGTAATTCTTTTCGGTTCGCAGGCGCGTGGCGATGCCCGCCCTGATTCCGATTGGGATTTGCTGGTTTTGATAGATAAAAAGGGCAGACGCAATTGGGATGATTTTGATAAATATGCTTATCCTTTTACTGAAATTGGATGGGAGTACGGAGTGGCAATTAATCCAATATTATATACTAAAGGTCAATGGGAGCAAGGTAAAATTTTCCCTTTCTACAAAAATGTAATGCGTGAAGGTATAGAAATTATTTAGATAACAATGATGCTTATGAGACTCATACACACAGCGGAGTAAAACATTATTGGGATTACATTATATTAAAGGAAATAAAATTGAAAAATCATTTGGTAAAATATACCAACATATATTTAATCTGCGTTCGGTCGCAGAATAAAATTCGATTTATTTGTAAAAGGATTATATCCGGGCGAGCCGGAAAAAGGGTATCACAGATGGTAGCGACTACGAAGTTACCTTATTAAAAAGGTAAAATCAAGTAATTATGAAAAGCGCTATTACCAGCGATATTCAAGCCGTCGATCATGTCCGCGATCTCACTTTTCGCGGAATGGCAGACGCAGCTAAATCGGCGCTGAACCATTTCAACAGCGAGAAAAATGCCGATTTTATCCGCAAGTGGAATGTTGTGATCGATAAATACAAAAATACCATTCTCCAACGTCAGGGCAAAAATGCGGCTAAAACAGCTAAAACGCCGCCTGCAAAATAGGAATATTTTTGAAAACCGGATAATAATTACTACATTTGCATAACTAATTTTTAATCTAATGTTAAGTTAATTCTATTATGTCGTCATTGCGAGCGGAGCGAAGCAATCCAGTGACATTATTTCTGGATTGCTTCGTCGCTATCGCTCCTCGCAATGACGCTGCGCCAAATTTGAGTTAACATAACACTAAAAGGAGGAAATAAAATGCGTTCATTAGTTACAATTCAGCGGGTAAAAACGATAAGCCCTATCCCCGAATCGGATTTTCTTGAACTTGTTCATGTGATGGGTTGGCAGTGTGTGGCAAAAAAAGGCGAATTTCAAGAAGGCGATTCAGGCGTTTACTTCGAGGTGGACAGCTTCCTTCCGGTAGAGCCTCGCTATGAGTTCTTACGGGCTTCTTCATACCGTGATAATGAAGACAACGGAAAAGGTTTCCGTATCCGCACGGTAAAATTGCGGGGGCAACTTTCTCAGGGACTTATGCTTCCCATTTCGCTGTTTCCCGATCTCGACGGGTATAAAGAAGGGGATGACGTTACGGAAATACTTCAGGTAAAAAAATGGTATATTCCCGAAACGGCGGCATCCGGCGGGACAATTATCGGAGAGCGGCCTACCGGCATCCCGGCATCCGATGAAATTCGGATACAGTCGGCATTGGAACTCCTTGAACAATTGCAAGACAATCCCTATTACATCACGACAAAAATGGACGGCACCTCGGGCATTGTATATTTTATTGATGGAAAAATCGGATGTTGCAGCCGCAACAAAGAGATTAAAGACGAGACGGATGCCCTGTATTGGACCCCGGTTTATAAATACGGACTGAAGGAAAAATTGGCCGCGCTTGGAAGAAATCTTGTTTTGACCGGCGAAATATGCGGCCCCGGCATACAAAAGAACAAACTGAGATTGCCTGCATTGGAATGGTATGTTTTTGACGTCAAAGATTGGGATGCGAACAGATATGTTTCTTACGATGAAGCATGTAAAATCTGTGCGGAATTAGGACTTACCTTTGTCCCGCTGGAAGAGCGAGGCGAACATTTTTCATACTCTTTAGAAACCTTGCTGGAAAAAGCAAAGGGTAAATATCCAAGCGGACTTGATAAGGAAGGCATCGTCGTAAGAAATGCGTTATTTCCAAAAGCGGTTTCTTTCAAAGTGTTGAATAATGATGCATTGCTAAAGGAAAAAGATTAAATATTTAGTCTGAATTGATTGCAATTTAAAAAAATATGTTACCTTTGCACCTCGATTTAAAAACATTAATAATTCAATTAAAAAAGATCAATGAACAATTACGAAACCGTTTTCATTTTGACTCCCGTTTTGTCTGATCCACAGATGAAGGAAGCGGTCGAAAAATTCAAAGACATTCTTGTGGCCGAGGGCTCCGAGATTGTGAACATTGAGAATTGGGGCTTGCGCAAATTAGCGTATCCGATTCAAAAAAAATCCACCGGATTCTATACATTAATAGAATTCAAAGCAGATCCTACTATTGTTGCCAAACTGGAAACCCAGTTCCGTCGCGATGAAAAAGTACTTCGATTTTTGACGTTCCGTCAGGATAAAGATTTTGCAGCTTATGCCGCTAAAAGAAGAAACAAAACTAAAGAAACTGTAAAGGAGAACTAAATCATGGCAGCAAACAACAATTCAGAAATTCGTTACTTAACTCCTCCAACCGTTGATGTTAAGAAGAAAAAATATTGCCGGTTCAAAAAGAGCGGCATTAAGTTTATCGATTACAAAGACCCTGAATTTCTAAAGAAATTTTTGAATGAACAGGGGAAAATCCTTCCACGTCGAATTACCGGTACTTCATTGAAATTTCAACATCGTATCGCCCAAGCCGTGAAGCGTGCCCGCCATTTGGCTTTACTTCCCTATGTAACCGATTTAATGAAATAAAAGAAGGAGGATAATTATGCAGGTAATATTATTAGAAGACGTTGTCAATCTTGGATATAAAGATGATGTTGTTACCGTTAAAAACGGATATGGCAGGAATTATTTGATTCCTGAAAAGAAAGCAGTGATTGCTTCCGAACCGGCCAAGAAAGTTTTGGCGGAGAATCTTCGCCAACGTGCTCATAAATTGGAAAAAATCAAGTCGGATGCTCAGTCTTTGGCAAATAAGTTAGAAGGTGTTTCACTGACAATTGGAGCTAAAACGAGTTCTTCTGGAACTATTTTCGGTTCGGTTACCAATATTCAAATTGCCGATGAGTTGGCAAAAAAAGGTTTCGAGGTGGATAGGAAACTGATTCTCATCAAAGAAGCTGTAAAAGAAGTTGGTAATTATAAAGCCTTGATAAAACTTCACAAAGATATCTCGGTTGAAATACCTTTTGAAGTTATAAGCGAATAAATATTTATAAAATTCATAATATAAGTGGCTGTATCAAAAGGCGCAATGACGTACAAAGGTACCTTTTGAAACATTTTTTTATTTTATGTAAAATATTATGCAATTTTCTCTATTACAAATTAAAAAAAGAACTAATTTTTTTTTGTATTAATTTTTTTTTAATACCTTTGCAACGTTTAGAGAAAAAGATTATTTTTAAAGCAAATGCAATTTGAAAAAACAAATATGAGATTTATTAATTTTTAAATATGAATGTATGAAAACATTTTTTAGTGTACTAATGGCTCTTTTTTCTATTTTTTGTGTTAATGCGCAAAATTTGAATAACTTAGCTGTAGAAAAGCAATATCCCGACAATGCTAAGGCATTGGAAGTTTATCAAGCTGCAGTGGCTCGTCAAGTGGACTCTACAACACGAGCATCAAAAATTACGTGGATTGCAAATAAAGCCTCCAACAATTGGTTCCTATCATTAGAGGGTGGTGTAGCATGGTTAGGCTCTGAAAATTACAGAGACATTGCTATAATGGATAATTTGAAACCAACCGGCGGACTTGCACTTGGTAAATGGTTTAACCCTGTTTTAGGCGCACGTCTTACTCTTTCCGGAGCAAAACTCTCTACTTTGGCTTACCCCGGAAGCGCTATTTGGTATGTTGGACAAAATCATCCCGGTTTATCAGGGAAAAATTCCGTTTTATCTTATGCAGTAGATGATGGAACTAATCCTAACTTCTTTGCTACCCATTATTACAACGATGGAAAGGCGTATAAAAATACAGGCGGCTATATGTGCGATTTTACATACGGCGCAGCAAGTATTGATTTGATGTTCAACTTGAAAAATTTGTTTGGACGCTACAACCCGAACGCTTTCTTTAACCCTGTTATCTATGGTGGTATCGGATATTCCCATACCTTAAAAGACGGGGATAGAACTGCAGTTAATCTTATCATGCAAAGATACGGATTGCAATTCAATTTCCGTTTATCAAACCACGTGGATATCTATTTGGCAGCAGAAGACATGAATGTTCCCGAAATGTTTGACCGTCAAGTGGGTGGTAACAGAGAACAAGATCAACTTGTTTCCGTAAAATTAGGTTTGACTTGTCATTTCGGTTTCAACAAATTTATCAAAGCTCCATTCTGTACAGACGCTCCGGTAGCCGCCGCTCCTGCTAAACCGGATATGTCGCAAATTAATGCGCTGAATGCAAAAATTAACGATTTGCAAGCACGCTTATCAGAATGTCTCGCAGCTCCGAAGCCCGCCGCTCCTGCTGCTTCGGTAGCTCCTAAACAGGTAGAATTAACTTCTGTATTCTTTGAACTTGACAAATATATTGTTCGTCCCAGTGAAATACCGAGTATTGAAAGAGCGGTTAATTATTTGAAAGAAAATCCGCAAGCCAAAGTTGTACTTGCCGGTTTTGCAGATAAAGAAACAGGAAATCCTCCACATAACTTAACCTTGTCGAAAAACAGAGTAAATGCTGTTGCAGATATAATGGTTAAACAATATGGTATCAACAAGGATCGTTTGTTGCTTGTATGGAAGGGTGATACAGTACAACCGAAGTCGATAAACGAAGAAAATCGTGTTGTTATGTTCTTTAAATAATTTTTAATTAATTGATAAAATGAATACGGCTGTCATGGAAAAATTCACGGCAGCCGTTTCAATCCTATGAAACTGAACGCTTTGACATCAATATCTCCCGTTGATGGTAGATATAGAGATAAAACAGTAAATCTTGCAAATTATTTTTCGGAATATGCGCTGATAAAGTACCGGATTTTTGTTGAAATTGAATATTTTATATCACTTTGTGAATGGCCGCTTCCACAATTATCGAGCATAAATAAACCGGATGTTTTTGAATCCGTGCGCAATATTTACACAAACTTTTCGATGGATGATGCCGAACGTGTTAAGGCAATTGAGAAAATAACCAATCACGATGTAAAAGCCGTTGAATATTTCATCAAAGAATCGTTTGGAAAAATCGGATTGGAGAAATACAAAGAGTTCATTCATTTCGGATTAACGTCGCAAGACATCAATAATACGGCAATTCCATTATCAATTAACGATGCATTACAAAAAGAATATTTCCCGCAATTACACCGATTGACGGAAAAATTGGAGCAATGTTCCGGTGAATGGGAAAATATCCCTATGATGGCGAGGACGCACGGACAACCGGCTTCACCGACACGTTTGGGGAAAGAACTCAAAGTTTTTATCAGCCGTTTGCAACAGCAAGCCGATTTGTTGAAACAAGTTCCTGTTTCAGTGAAATTTGGTGGAGCAACGGGCAATTATAACGCCCACCATGTAGCCTATCCCGAAATCAATTGGAAATTATTCGGAGATAGATTTGCTAAAGAAAAATTGGGTCTCGTGAGAGAAACCTATACAACTCAGATATCAAATTATGACAATTTAAGCGCGCTGTTTGACGGATTAAAACGAATCAATACAGTTTTAATCGACTTGGTAAGAGATTTTTGGCTGTATATTTCAATGGAATATTTCAAGCAAAAAATCAAACAGGGAGAAGTTGGTTCATCAGCTATGCCGCATAAGGTAAATCCAATAGATTTTGAAAATGCAGAAGGGAATCTGGGCATTGCCAATGCGCTTTTGGAGTATTTATCGGCAAAATTACCTGTTTCCCGTTTACAGAGAGATTTGACCGATTCAACCGTCTTACGAAATGTTGGAGTTCCTTTTGCTCATACTTTGATATCGTTTCAAAGTATTCAAAAGGGATTAGAGAAATTGGTATTAAACAAACAAGCAATTGAAAATGATCTGGAAAAAGCTTGGGCTGTGGTGGCCGAGGGCATTCAGACAATTCTAAGAAGGGAAGGTTATCCCGACCCTTACGAAGCTTTGAAAAATTTAACGCGAACAAATGAGCAAGTTACAGAAAAACTAATACAGGATTTTATTAAAACGCTCGATGTTAATAATGAGGTAAAAAAAGAATTAAAATCTATTACCCCTCAAAATTATACGGGAATTTAATCAAAGAGAGAGTAATCATGTAACCGTGAGGTAAACAAAAAATTAAAAAAATTCAAATCAACTTGTCAAAACAATGACTACAGAAAATGATGAATGGAGGCCACGAAATCGTTATAACGATTACGGCCAGGAAGCAGATGGTCAAAACAGAATGAAAAGACCGTATCAGTCTTACAATCGCCCGAGTTACGGGAACCATCAGACCGGAAATTACAACAACCGGCAAGAAAACAGTTATAACCGGCAAAGCGGTGGAAATTATGATCGTCCCAGATCAAATTATTCGAGCCAAAATAGTTATGGCCCGAATGATTACAACAGGACAAATAATTACGAACGCCGTGAAAATACCGGATATAATCAAAGGAATCAACGTTCGTACGACGGCAATTATTCGCAACGGTCTTACGACCAATCGTACGATAACCGGTCTTACGATAACCGGCAGTCTGACTACAACGATCCGGATAATCCGGTAAAGAAAAGGAGACCAAGAGTTGGTGAAGCGCCTGTTCCTGTGAGAAATTCAAATTACAATTCCAATCGTCAGCAGGGAGGAAATAATTACAGGGATCAGCGTGGCGGTTATCAGCAACAAAGGCCGCAGCGACCACAATCAAATCGTCCGAATATGGGAGGCGGGAAAAGTTTCAAGAGAGGAGGAGCTAATGCAGCAAACCCAAAACCGGAAATGAAGATTAACAAACAAGACAAGTATCGGGAAGAACATTTTGATCCCAACGAATTGATTCGTTTGAATAAATTCTTGGCTAATGCAGGGATTTGTTCCCGCCGAGAAGCGGATGAATTTATCCAAGCCGGTTTGGTAAAAGTCAATGGAGAAACTGTGACCGAATTAGGCGTCAAAGTAAAACGTTCCGACGAGGTTATTTTCCATAACGAACCGGTAAGTTTGGAGCAAAAAGTTTATGTACTTTTGAACAAGCCCAAGAATTGTGTAACAACAGCCGACGATCCTCAGGAAAGATTGACCGTAATGGATTTGGTGAAAACCGCATGTCACGAACGAATTTTCCCTGTCGGCCGGTTGGATAGAAATACAACGGGTGTGCTGTTATTGACCAACGATGGAGATTTAGCTTCCAAATTAACGCATCCGAAGTTCTTGAAGAAAAAAATCTATCACGTATGGTTGGATAAAGATGTATCGGTGGAAGATATGCAAAAAATGGCCGATGGCGTAGAATTGGACGATGGCGAAATCCATGCGGATGCAATCAGTTACGTGAGCGAAGAGGATAATACTCAAGTAGGTATAGAAATTCATTCTGGTAGAAACCGCGTTGTTCGTCGCATGTTTGAAACTTTAGGTTATCACGTCGTAAAATTAGACCGGGTGTATTTTGCAGGTTTGACGAAGAAAAACCTGAAACGCGGTCAGTGGCGTTATCTGAATGAAAGAGAAGTAGCAATGCTCAGAATGGGGTCATTTGATTAATATCTCGCAATGACGAGGTGAGAATTAAAATATGTACACGTCATTGCGAGCGGAGCGAAGCAATCCAGATTGTTTTTTTCAATAGATTGCTTCGGGCTATCGCCCCTCGCAATGACGGTAAAAAAGTCTTTGTATAAATATAAGAATAATGAAAAGAAACAAAATAGCCGATCTGCTAAAAAATCCCGAATTTGGTAAATCAGTTTGCGTAAAAGGTTGGGTTCGTACCCGGCGAGGTAATAAACAAGTTGCATTTATTGCTTTAAATGACGGTTCAACCATTCATAGTATTCAGATTGTTGTGGACCTTCCAAAGTTCGACGAAGAATATTTGAAAGGAATCACTACGGGAGCTTGTATCCGGGTGGATGGCATATTGGTTGAATCGATGGGACAAGGTCAATCGGCTGAAATTCAAGCAAAAGAAATAGAAATTTACGGAAAAGCCGATCCTGCAACATATCCTTTGCAGAAAAAAGGACATTCGTTGGAATTTTTGCGGGATATTGCCTATCTCCGTCCACGAACCAATACATTTGGCGCAATTTTCAGGATTCGGCATCATTTGTCGTATGCCATTCATGATTATTTTGATAAACAGGGATTCTACTATTTTCACACGCCTATTATTACGGCTTCCGATGCCGAAGGGGCCGGATCTATGTTTCAAGTTACTATCTTAGATCCGGAAAATCCACCCAGAACGCCCGAAGGAAAAATTGATTATACGCAGGATTTCTTCGGACGTCATACCAATCTGACCGTATCCGGACAATTGGAAGGCGAATTGGGGGCTATGGCCTTGGGAGGAATTTATACGTTCGGACCTACTTTCCGTGCGGAAAATTCCAATACGCCCCGTCACTTGGCGGAATTTTGGATGATTGAACCGGAAGTGGCCTTTTTCGATATCAACGACAATATGGACTTGGCGGAAGATTTTCTTAAGTATGTGATTTCTTATGCCATGGAACATTGCAAAGATGATATTGAATTTCTCAACAATATGTATGACAACGAATTAATTGATAGGTTAAACTTTGTGCTTGACAATCAGTTTGTTCGTTTGACTTACACTGAAGGGGTTGAAATTCTCGAAAAAAGCGGTAAGAAATTTGAATTTCCCGTGTATTGGGGCGCCGACTTGCAATCGGAGCATGAACGGTATTTGGTGGAAGAACATTTCAAATGTCCGGTAATCATGACCGATTATCCGAAAGAAATCAAATCGTTCTATATGAAGCAAAACGAAGATGGGAAAACCGTTCGCGGAATGGATGTCTTGTTTCCGAAAATCGGTGAAATCATAGGCGGTTCCGAAAGGGAAGCCGATTATGATAAATTGATGAATCGCATCAATGAATTGAACATGTCGATGGATAGTTTGTGGTGGTATTTGGATACCCGCAAATTCGGTACTGCGCCTCACGCTGGCTTCGGTTTGGGTTTCGAACGTTTGGCGCTGTTTATCACCGGCATGGCGAATATCCGGGATGTGATTCCGTTTCCGAGAACGCCGAAGAATGCTGAGTTTTAGCTATTGTTTACACACCGTCATTGCGAGGGCGATAGCCCGAAGCAATGACGACGCAATATACACTACTTTTAAATGGTAAACCAAAACCTGCTACCTTTGCCTTCCTCACTTTCGACATGAAGCTCGCTTCCGTGCTTTTCAAGCAGTTCCTTGCAGACGATTAATCCTAATCCACTGCCTTGTTCGCCGGCTGTTCCCCGGCGTGACTGCCTGCCGTCTAATTGAAACAGGTAGCGGATTTGTTCTTCGCTCATACCGGTGCCGGTGTCGGCGACTGACACAACAAGGGGGCATGCTCCCTTGTCACACGGGGAGGCTACCAACGTTACCGTTCCACCCGCCGGCGTGAATTTGACGGCGTTGGTCAGCAGGTTGCGCATTACGATGGCAAACATGTTGTTGTCGCCAGTGACAATTGCGTCTTCGGGTATCTCTGCAATAAATGTGACTCCTTTGTTTTCCGCCATTTTACGGATTATCGAAATATCTGAACGAAGACGGGCGGAAAGGTTGAACGTCGCAGGCGTATAAGTCATTCTTCCGGTTTGAATTTGCGCCCAGTTGAGCAGGTTATAAACGAGTTCGACCTGTCCTTCGGCAGTTTCAAGCAAGCCCTCGTAGTATTTGGCAAGTATGGGAGCATCCCACAGACCGGTATTTTTAATCAGCAACTGCAAAGCGTCTCGTTGTGCAACGGCGGGATTTTTCAGGTCGTGCGAAATGATGCTGAAAAACTTGTCTTTGGTAGCGTTCATCTCGGCAAGGGCGCGGTTGCGGCGGTCGCGCAGGCGAAGCATGTACCACAACAGGGCAAGTATTACGATAGAAACTGCCACGCCGCCCGCCAGCAATCCGCGCTGCAAATTCTGACTCTTAATGATGTGTTTTTGATTCTCGATTTCGAGGTTTTTCTTTTCGGTGTCGTATTTGGCTGCCATTTCTTTGGCATAAATTCGCGTTTTTTCGATGTCCATTGCTATTTCTATCGAATCGGCTTTTGTATCGTAAAATTGTTGGGTGCGAAAATCCTGCTTGAGGATAGCCAAATTTGAAAGATGTTGATAACATTTTATTTCTTGTACCGGTATATCATTTTCAAGGGCTATTTCCAATGCTTTATTTGCATATTTTTCCGATTTATCGAAATTTTTTCTGTTGAGTTCCACTTTAGAAAGAATTCTGTTTGTAATACATACTCCTCCTTTATCACCAAACATTTCATTAATTTCAAGAGCTTTACGAGTATATTTTTCTGCTTTATTCAAATCAAATTTCAACAAATAATATTCACCCAAATTACTGTAAGTGTTACGTAAAGAAAACTTATTATTATGAAGTGTACTGATTCGTAGGGCTTCAAAAAGGCTGTTCTCCACCATTTCGAATTTATTTCTTTGGGCAAGTGCAATAGCATAATTATTTAAAGCGTCTGCTCTTAACAATGTATCCGGTTTTTCATTGAGTATGTTAAGCGCTTTTTCACAGTACATAAGATTTTCATCTTGCATATTCAACTCTCCATACAGGTCTGCAATCAAAGAATACAAGTGTGCATTCCTGAATTTTTCACCTCGTTTTTCAAATATGGATAATGCCTCGTTGTAATAATTCAAAGCGGTTTCATACCATTGTTTATAATGATAACTAACACCTATGTTTGCCAATATCAGGGCGATTCTTTGCTCGTCATTCTCTTTTTTCGCCAATTTGAGAACTTGTTGACTATAAAAAATAGCAGAGTCCATCAAACCTTCTCTGTCAAGAACATTCCCAATGCCCGATGCAAATAGATAATGCCCTTTGTTCCAACCTAATTGTCCACTCAAAGCGTTTAATTTGTGATAATATTCTTTTGCTTCCTGATTGTTATAATTCTCGTATATTCTCCCAATATCATAATACACTTTCGCAAGATTTGTATCCTGCGGGGCAGTTGCTGCCATGCGCAGCATACTGTCGAGTTGGGCATTCCACTCCGGATTTATAGAATCTGTCCGTAAAGTAATCATTGTATCTATTACGGCTGTCTGTTTTTCAACCGGCTGTTTACCGCCTTTGCTGCAAGAAAAAGTACAGCCGAGTGCAAAAAGCAGGGCGACAAAAATGAATGGAGAATGATTTGTTTTCATAAGAATATTTATTTAAATGCATATAAAACGCGATTAAATTGCAAAAACACAATTTTATTTAAATTATCTTAATAATCATATAAATCTTAAAAATCACGGTTCAGACGTTTTAATTCTCAATTCTGATAATTCCCTTTTTCAACGCAAACTGCACCATTTCCACCGTATTGTTGATGCCGAGTTTCTGAAAAATATTCCGTTTATGGCTGTTTACGGTATAGACAGAGATATTCAGGCGGTTGGCTATTTCCTTGCATAGCAGTCCGTCGCGGCAAAGGAGGATGATTTCACGTTCGCGCTCGGTAAATTCGGAGGTAACGACCGCTGTTTTCTTTTTCGCTACATACACGTCGAAGAGGATGGCCGAAATATCGCGTCCGAAATATTCCACGCCATTCATGACCGACTCGATGGCTTCCGTCAACTCTTCAATGCCGCTATGCTGCTTACTGAGGAACCCGTCGATACCCGCATCAATCATAGAGCGGATGGTTTCTGAAGTATTTTCGCCGGATACGGCAATGATTTTCAGGGTGGGGTATTCGCTGCGAAGGCGGCGGGCGGCTTCCACGCCCCAGATATCCGGCAGGTTTACGTCGAGAATGACAAGGTCGGCTTGCGTATGCGGCAAAATCCGGAACAGTTCCTCGCCGCTTTCCGCTTCACCCACTATGCAAATGTCGGAATGAGACGCTTCGAAGATCGTTTTCAGCATCATCCGGAATAAATTGTGGTCGTCCACTACGATTATCTGTGTCATATTAATTTACAATTTACGAATTAAAAAACTTTGAACCTTAAACTTTGAACTATAAACCCGATACAAAGGTACATTTATTTTTCAATATTCTGTATAGTGTTAAGTTAATTCTATTATGTCGTCATTGCGAGCGGAGCGAAGCAATCCAGTGACATTATTTCTGGATTGCTTCGTCGCTATCGCTCCTCGCAATGACGCTACGCCAAATTTGAGTTAACATAACAATAGTTAATTTTTGCTATATCGGTATAGTTAAATTTAGTAACTACTCACCCCCAGTGTACTTTCTGAAAAATTAGATACTGTTCAAATACTTTTTTTTCAGAAGGGTACTATTAACGAAAGAAATTTCTTGGTTATTAGTAAAAGGCAAGTGTTAAAAAGGCAG
>Ga0209629_10000490_pt1 | contig 21786 bp, 15 predicted proteins | sample TergutCu122P5_FD_187286 | JGI IMG/M metagenome (GOLD analysis project Ga0209629, IMG submission 187286) | Cubitermes ugandensis P5 segment gut microbial communities from Kakamega Forest, Kenya - Cu122 P5 (SPAdes) (version 2) | ecosystem: Host-associated > Arthropoda: Insects > Digestive system...
CGCTGCCCCGGCAGCTCGCATCCGAACTGCTGCTGTGCGGCGAACGCATCGGCGCGGAGCGGCTGCACCAGTTCGGCGTGGTCAACCGCGTATGCGAGACCGGCCAGGCGCTGAACACAGCGCTGGCATGGGCCGAGAACATCGGCACGCGCGCGCCCAATGCGCTGGCCAGCATCAAGGAATTGATTCACGACGCGGCGGGCAACAGCCTGAACCAGCACCTGGCGCAAGAACGCGACCATTTCGTGCGCAACCTGCACCACACCAACGCCGGCATCGGCATCACAGCGTTTTTGGCCAAGCGCAAGCCCCAATACGAATAAGCTGGGTTGTACTGCGCTCGTTGGCGCTGCCCAAAGACCTGGACGCCATTTGGGTGGGCGAGTTGCGCGATCTGGACACCATTCGCTTTCGAGGCCGCCCGCCCCACCCTCATGGCCTGAATAGTTAACCAGATCTGCCTGGTCGGCATCATGCAAAGTCTGGCCAAAGCCCTCGCCTTCAGCCAGCGCGCTGGGCTGGACATGCCCCAAGTCCTGCAAACCATCAGCCAAGGCGCCACCCAAAGTTGGCAAATGGAAACCGCTGCCCCACCATACTGGAGCACCGCTTTAACTTCGGCTTTGCCGTCGAATGGATGCACAAAGACCTCAACCAAGATCGCCACATTGGCCGCGTTTTAATCTACGCGCCCGTATAAGGGCGCGACCGCATCCGTGCCAGAACCGCCATCTGTCGAACCGGTTTCAATCCACGCGCCCGTATAAGGGCGCGACCCTCCATCTCCACCGGTTGACCCGGAGCCCGTTGCCGTTTCAATCCACGCGCCCGTATAAGGGCGCGACGGGCGGCAGATGAGCTTTACAAAAAGCTGGTGGAGTTTCAATCCACGCGCCCGTATAAGGGCGCGACCCCCCTAAGAGCTATATGAGCGATGCCGAGCGCACCGTTTCAATCCACGCGCCCGTATAAGGGCGCGACTTAAGCATGTCCCACAGAGCGGCGAAGACGGCAACGTTTCAATCCACGCGCCCGTATAAGGGCGCGACATGGAAGCGAGGTGCTCTTGCTCCAGCGCGGCGATGTTTCAATCCACGCGCCCGTATAAGGGCGCGACGGCAAGCGTTGCGCCTGCGCACGGGCGACATGGGCGTTTCAATCCACGCGCCCGTATAAGGGCGCGACGGTGCTGGACGTGTTCGAGCTGGAGCACGAGGTGGTTTCAATCCACGCGCCCGTATAAGGGCGCGACATCCCCAAGGGCTGGAAGTTCACCGCCGACGAAGTTTCAATCCACGCGCCCGTATAAGGGCGCGACGTCTGCCTGTAGCAAGCAGGAAGCACAGGCTTATGTTTCAATCCACGCGCCCGTATAAGGGCGCGACAAGCAGCTGCCGTGCCTTGTACGGCTCGTGGAAAATGTTTCAATCCACGCGCCCGTATAAGGGCGCGACGTCCATCCCCAACGGATAACGACATGCGAGGCCGTTTCAATCCACGCGCCCGTATAAGGGCGCGACTTTCGAATGTATTCATGATGACCTTCCTTTTCAAGTTTCAATCCACGCGCCCGTATAAGGGCGCGACTCGCTGGAGCGTAGCCGATCCGCGTTTGCCAGCAGGTTTCAATCCACGCGCCCGTATAAGGGCGCGACGTTGGCCCCGGCAAAGGTGGCCTGCATCGTCGAGTTTCAATCCACGCGCCCGTATAAGGGCGCGACGCTGGTAAACAACCTGTTGCATACTGCGCATACACGTTGTTTCAATCCACGCGCCCGTATAAGGGCGCGACGGCTTGGGTCTTGTCACTGATAACCCGCCGCGCCGGTTTCAATCCACGCGCCCGTATAAGGGCGCGACTTGGATACGTCCTGTGGCAAGGTAATAGACAGCGGTTTCAATCCACGCGCCCGTATAAGGGCGCGACGGCGCTACTGGGTTGTCGCCAAGGACAAGGGCGGGTTTCAATCCACGCGCCCGTATAAGGGCGCGACCTGGACGAGGTGGGCGTGCAGTTCGGCAGCGACACCGTTTCAATCCACGCGCCCGTATAAGGGCGCGACGGCTTCGTTGGCGGCATCGAACGCGGGACGCATGTTTCAATCCACGCGCCCGTATAAGGGCGCGACTTGGCTGTTTTCTAACAAGGGGCCGAGTGGCCTTGTTTCAATCCACGCGCCCGTATAAGGGCGCGACCGCAGGCGGGCAACCTGACGCTGTACCCACACAAAGTTTCAATCCACGCGCCCGTATAAGGGCGCGACGGTATCGATGCGTACCTTGAGCCGTGGTTCACGGTTTCAATCCACGCGCCCGTATAAGGGCGCGACCTCCAGCGGCCCGGCTGGTCTACGCCGGAGTCAAAGTTTCAATCCACGCGCCCGTATAAGGGCGCGACTTGCCGCGGCAGCCCGTGATCACGACGTGCGGGGTTTCAATCCACGCGCCCGTATAAGGGCGCGACCCCTCGTACAACGATTTTGGCCACACCGACAGCAACGTTTCAATCCACGCGCCCGTATAAGGGCGCGACCGGGAAGGGAGCGCGCGTGCCGCGTCTGCACCGCGTTTCAATCCACGCGCCCGTATAAGGGCGCGACGTTGAGTTGAGCTTACGTAGGGTAAGGAGATTATTGTTTCAATCCACGCGCCCGTATAAGGGCGCGACTCCTCGGGCATGTGCGACTGCGCGTATTGCCGCAACGTTTCAATCCACGCGCCCGTATAAGGGCGCGACAAACCGAGGCTTTTGCACGCTACCAGCAACTGATGTTTCAATCCACGCGCCCGTATAAGGGCGCGACGTTTAGCCATTCTTTTGCATCTTCGTCATTCACGCGTTTCAATCCACGCGCCCGTATAAGGGCGCGACCCGCGTCCGGGTTTGTGCGCAGTCCTGCGAAAATGTTTCAATCCACGCGCCCGTATAAGGGCGCGACGCAGGCGCACAGCTTGCCTTGTGAATACCAATGACCGTTTCAATCCACGCGCCCGTATAAGGGCGCGACCGCGCGCCACACGGCTTGCGGATTGCGTCTGATGCGTTTCAATCCACGCGCCCGTATAAGGGCGCGACGCCGATTGCCCATTGCGGTGATCAATGCGGAGCGTTTCAATCCACGCGCCCGTATAAGGGCGCGACGCCACGGGTTTCCGCGAGGTTCGGCAAAAGCGCGTGTTTCAATCCACGCGCCCGTATAAGGGCGCGACCGATTAAAAAACACGCTGTTATCGTGGCTCGCTGGTTTCAATCCACGCGCCCGTATAAGGGCGCGACGGCGCGAACCTGAGCGGCGCGAACCTGAGCGGCGCGTTTCAATCCACGCGCCCGTATAAGGGCGCGACCCAAGCGCGAGGCGCAGGCATGGGCATTGCGCAAAGTTTCAATTCACGCGCCCGTATAAGGGCGCGACCTGGTAGCGTGCAAAAGCCTCGGTTTTATGCTGTGAGTTTCAATCCACGCGCCCGTATAAGGGCGCGACCACACGCGAGGAAAAGGCCGCCGTGGATACGGTACTGTTTCAATCCACGCGCCCGTATAAGGGCGCGACACCTTTCGTCGGACAGAACATACCGTTCGTCTGGTTTCAATCCACGCGCCCGTATAAGGGCGCGACGGCGGCGACGTTTACGGACACAGCCCAGCGATGGTTTCAATCCACGCGCCCGTATAAGGGCGCGACTCAGCGTCTTTACTGCGGTGATCGGCATCATATGGTTTCAATCCACGCGCCCGTATAAGGGCGCGACCTGCGCCGCACCCCCTACGCCCGGCGCGAATTCGTTTCAATCCACGCGCCCGTATAAGGGCGCGACACGCCAGCGGAACCAAGGCCACGGCCAGCGAAAGCGTTTCAATCCACGCGCCCGTATAAGGGCGCGACTGCGCACCGTACAGGTTGCCTTGCGCCTTGGCGATGTTTCAATCCACGCGCCCGTATAAGGGCGCGACGATCCGCTCGCCGGTGTGCTGCCTGGCACGGCGCGTTTCAATCCACGCGCCCGTATAAGGGCGCGACCTGCACGACGGGCTGGTGTGGGTGCTGCACAACCGTTTCAATCCACGCGCCCGTATAAGGGCGCGACGGTAGCAGCATCACCAGCATCAACAACTCGCTTGGGTTTCAATCCACGCGCCCGTATAAGGGCGCGACTGCGGGGCGATTCGGCCCGCTATGGCGCCGGTGCACCGGTTTCAATCCACGCGCCCGTATAAGGGCGCGACCTGGCCGAACTCGTCCTTGCCCTTTCCAGGCTGCTGGTTTCAATCCACGCGCCCGTATAAGGGCGCGACATTTACCTACGAATTGTGGGTCGTGTGCGAAAAAGTTTCAATCCACGCGCCCGTATAAGGGCGCGACTCGTGCTGGATCGCGGCGTGTACCGGGACGGCATGGTTTCAATCCACGCGCCCGTATAAGGGCGCGACCCCAGTTGGGGTTGGCCTTGGCCCAGGTGGCACGGTCGTTTCAATCCACGCGCCCGTATAAGGGCGCGACGCCAGTACGCGGCCGAGTTCGGCGGCGAGGAGCAGTTTCAATCCACGCGCCCGTATAAGGGCGCGACCTGTGCAAATGCGTGTTCTTGACGCCCTGTCATGTTTCAATCCACGCGCCCGTATAAGGGCGCGACCATGTTTTGGGTCGCGCCAGCCGAAAACTTTGCAGTTTCAATCCACGCGCCCGTATAAGGGCGCGACTCAATCTCAATTACGGAGACCCCACCCATGTCAGCGTTTCAATCCACGCGCCCGTATAAGGGCGCGACGTTCCTGGCGCGACCAGAATGCCGCCGGGCCGCGAAGTTTCAATCCACGCGCCCGTATAAGGGCGCGACTACGGAATAGGCTCCTTGCCGCCGTCGCTGGTGCGTTTCAATCCACGCGCCCGTATAAGGGCGCGACACTCACGTCATCGCAACCCAACCGGAGTAACAACGTGTTTCAATCCACGCGCCCGTATAAGGGCGCGACGTCAGCGGCCATGACCGCGATGCAGGCGAGCGTGACGTTTCAATCCACGCGCCCGTATAAGGGCGCGACACTTGGTCGCGGGTGCTTCTGATGAGCTGGAAGAGTTTCAATCCACGCGCCCGTATAAGGGCGCGACCGACCTGTTCGCAAGGGCTGACGACCGAGCGGGAGTTTCAATCCACGCGCCCGTATAAGGGCGCGACTGTGGTCCATCCCCCGATGAAGTGGCGCGGCTGGAGTTTCAATCCACGCGCCCGTATAAGGGCGCGACGTGCTGGATCGCGGCGTGTACCGGGACGGCATGGTTTCAATCCACGCGCCCGTATAAGGGCGCGACCGAGATCGAGCAGTCAATTACAACTGCCTGATTGCAGTTTCAATCCACGCGCCCGTATAAGGGCGCGACGGGTCTCGCCTACGACAAGCGCGCCAGCGAACTGGTTTCAATCCACGCGCCCGTATAAGGGCGCGACGCTGGTGCTCGACGCGGAAGACGGCTACGAGAAGTTTCAATCCACGCGCCCGTATAAGGGCGCGACGCTGTCGAGCGTGCGCTGCATGCGCAGATTCGCGCGTTTCAATCCACGCGCCCGTATAAGGGCGCGACCGGCCTGGGCGGCCTTGCGTTCGTCATACAGCGCAGGTTTCAATCCACGCGCCCGTATAAGGGCGCGACGTTGTCATAGTGCGCTCCTCACGTATTCGATCTTGTTTCAATCCACGCGCCCGTATAAGGGCGCGACGCCGCGCGCGGTACAACAGACCAGCGGGCAAAACGTTTCAATCCACGCGCCCGTATAAGGGCGCGACGCTTGCACGTTGAGGAGTACAGGCGATGGCTGGCCTGTTTCAATCCACGCGCCCGTATAAGGGCGCGACCTGGTTTTACCGGGGTTGAAGAGCGCCTCGTGATGGTTTCAATCCACGCGCCCGTATAAGGGCGCGACAATAACGCATCGACCAAACCGCCGGTTTCGGACAGTTTCAATCCACGCGCCCGTATAAGGGCGCGACGGTAAGCGGCACCCCGGTCCTGCGCAACTGGCACATCGGTTTCAATCCACGCGCCCGTATAAGGGCGCGACATACCTCTTCTATATTACTGATTAAGCAAGAAATTTAGTCGTGATTTTGCGAACTTTGCAGAGGAAGGCAGACGGAGCAATGCGGCGATGCCACGTTAACAAAGAAACATATAAAATTCAAATTATTAAAGAGCCGCGAACCTATCCGTTACGCTGCAACCACTTCAGGTTCGCACGCAAAGATCAAAGCACTAGCGGTCCGTTCAGATCCAATGCAGCCTTTGCACCTACATGCTCTACCTTGTGTTGCCAGTTGCGGCCAAGGAAATAAAACCGTAAGCTATCGTGTGCTGGATCAATTTCACTCAGTAATCGTGCTTTTAATTGCGTCCATTGTGCAGGATCAACCTCGACTTCAAAAACCGAGTATTGCACACGCTGCCCAAAATCCTGGCATGCGCGTGCTACACGTCGCAGGCGGCGCGCGCCACGGACTTCGCTTGTGGCAACATCATAACTAACTAAAACCATCATGAGACAAGCCTTTACTTCCACAAAAATGGCGGGTAGGCGTCAAGGTCGCCACGTAAATGCCGTGCGAGAAGTTGCGATTGCAGATACGGCAGTAAGCCTATGGGCACTTTCTCATCAAAAAACAGATGTTTGAGTTCTTCTTGCTTGCGTTCCTGATAAGTAACAAGTACCGTTTTACGCGCATCATCGTTCAAAAGCACGGCACCATTATCCAGACAGCGAAAATCACGCTCGCCGACCTGTTTTCGGTTGATCAATGACAGTGCCAGACGGTCGCCGAGCAGTGGGCGGAATTCTTCCGCAAGATCCAATGCCAGACTGGGTCGGCCGGGGCGATCGCGATGCAAGAAACCAACGGCGGGATCAAGGCCGACTGTTTCCAGTGCAGAACGGCAATCGTGCGTCAGCAACGTGTACAAGAACGACAACAATGCATTGACGGCATCGCGTGGCGGGCGGCGATTACGGCCATTAAAACGCATCAAAGGATGATCGTTGCGGATAAAGCTATTGAAGTTGTCGAAGTAACGTTGCGCAGCTTCGCCTTCCAGGCCGCGCAGACCATCCAACCGGGGCTCATGCGGCAGCTTGTCGATGATGCGGGCAAGCTGGGTTTGCGTTTGCCGCAGGTTGGCCGATTCTTCATCATCAAACGAATAATCGCGCAACACCCGGCTGACGACGGCGCGTTGGTTGTGGATTTTGCCGGCCAGCAGATTGTGCACGATAGCGCAGCACCGCGCTTCATCATCGCTGGCGCGATATTGCTCGCGCCGCAACAACACGTTGCCTGAAACCGGGCCTTCGACGCGCGCGAGAAATTTGCCGTTCGGCGTCAGATAGCTGACGCAGATGCCTTGCTCCGCGCAATAACCGAGCAGCGGCGGTGAAACGAGTACCCGTCCGAAGCAAACCAGTCCCTCAAGCATGTGCACAGGAAGCCGCGCCTTGACTTCCTTATCGACTTCCATCACCAAATTGGCGCCATCCTTGTGCAACCAGGCGCCTTCGGTGGTGACATAGACGGTGTTGAGTTGGCGGCGCATGAAATCAATCCCTCAAAGCATCTTGCAGCCACACATTGACATTGCGGCGGTGCGCCAGCAACTTCGGCTGGCAATCGTCGATAAGCGAACAGGCGTCACAGCGTTTGGCGTTGTATTCCGCGGATGGGGTTTTGCCGCTTTCGATCAATGCCCGTGTCTCGGCGATCACTTGCAGCGTCAGCGTTCGCAAGGCTTCGTCAAACACCACGGTCTGCCGGCGCCGCGTCTTGCCGTAGTACAGCGCGCCTTCGGCACAAGGTTTCCCGAACATCACTTCCAGGCACAGCGCTTGCGCGCAAAGCTGAACTTCGTCGGCACGGTGTGCTTTGGGCTTGCCGCGCTTGTATTCGACCGGATACGGTTGCTCGCCTTGCGCGGCGGCATGGAATTCGACGACATCGGCAACACCGGCAATGCCGAGTGCCTCATTGGCCAACGGCATGGCGGTGACTGTGCGTATGCCTTTGCGTTTTTCTACCGCTGGCTGATCAGCCTTGTCGTGCAGCAGACGGCCCTCGGCGGTAAAGCGGTTTTCGCTCCAGATGCGCTCAATATGGATCAACGCGCATTGGCGCGGGCAGTAGAGGTGGTGCTGCAGGGCGGAGAGGGGGATGGGATCGTCCATAAGAAGATGCCCACATGTTCTCCTTCAAGAGACGTCAATCAACTCAACTTCTTCTGCAAAGTCACACCCTCTGGTAGATCATCTTCTACGGTGACTTTGTAGTCAGCAAAACCGTGGGCCGGTGTGCCGGACTCACCGTTGACACGTTCTACCTTTACTTTGTCGAACAGAACATGCGCCGGTGCGTTACCCAGCGCATCCTTGTGCTCGAACACATACAGTCCGCGCGCCACCATTTCACCACGCGCGGCGGAGCGGTCATGCTCAAACATGTTCTCCAAGGCTTGCCACAACAGTTGCAGATCGTCATCGCTGAAACCGGTGCGTTCGGCAAGCTTGGCGGAGATGAAGCCATGTGCGCGGTACAAGCCGTAGGGAATGATGTGTTTGCGGCCCATGGTGCGGTTGTCGCCGCTTTGGTCTTCAGCTTCGCGCTCGGTGGTCACCGCCATGCGAGTGATCGACACTTCCAATGGGATGACGGGGTCAATTGAACGAGCAAATGCCAGTTGCACGGGTCCACGAACTTGACCCGCGTTGACGCCAGTGGTCATGACGGCGCCAAAGGTACGAATGTCAAAGAAATTTTTGCACATCCATGCGGTGATTTCGCGCGCCTTGGCCTCGTCCTTGGGCAGTTTTTTGTATTGATCCTTGGCATCCGGCGGAATCCCCAACGCATCCCACGCCTGTTTGTGTTGGTTGTTGAGAATGGCTTTTTCCTGCATGTAGATAGCATGCCCAGCGGCGTTGCTTTTCGCCAAAGTGACGAAGTTGCGTATCTTGCGTTTCAGGCAAACATCGGTGACCAGCCCGCAGTTGGTTTCGGGGTCAAGGCGCGGCAGATTGCCAGCATCGGGGTCGCCATTGGGATTGCCATTGGTTACGTCAAACAGATAGACGAATTCGTAACGATGGGTGAGTGCGCTCATGTCTGATCTCCTTGCGAGTCGGGGGTTTTGTTTTTGCCGGCGAAACGGGCCTGTGACTGATGATAGAAGCCGATGGCGAAACGCCCTTGACTTTCCATCGACAAATTTTTGGGAAAGTGGCTGTCCAGGCCGCCGAGGATGTTGCTGATATCGGCATCGATCGTGTAGGCCAGCCCCGGTTTTTCCTTGCGCACCTTGGCTAGGTGGTTCTGGGCATTGCGCAGCAGCATCGGGAATACCGTGGCGGGAGTCGCCGACGCAGCACCATAGTAGCGGTCGCGAATCGTGGCGTTGATCTGATCGCCGAGTGCGGCACGCTGCACGCCTTCCAGCACGGCAAACAAACGGCCCAGCTGATAGGCGGGATCAGGACTGTCAGGATCAAGTTTCATGGGAATCTCCTTGGCGGATTGGTTGCTCAAACGAGCGTTGCGTGTCAGTACGGCTTTGCATAACGCCACGCGCAGGCCGGAGATATCGCCGTCTGCACGAAAACGCATGAGGATGTTGCTCAGCAGGCTCAACGGATAGCGGTCACCTGTCAGGATGGCGCGCATGACTTCACCGGCCACCAGCGGTGAGATATCTTCCGCCTTGGCCTTGCCATCGCGTGATGGTGCGGTGGCGTACAGCAATCGCCACAGTGCCGGTTCGCTTTTCCATGGTGCCGGCTCGATAAGCAAGTCACGGTAGTGTTCGGCGATGCGGCGGGCAAACACCTCCAATGTGCCGACCTGCCAGTAACGGATCGACAAGCGCGAAGCATTGGGCGCAAGACCCAGCACGTAAAAATCAGTGGCATCGTCAAGGCCGGGGTCGATTTCGCGCAACGCCCGGCCTTTGGCGATGCCGTCCAGCACATGGTGCAGTTTTTCTGTTTCCGTGGTGTCGTCCGATGGGGGATCGAGCAGCAGCGCAAACAAGTCTTCCGCATGTTCCGCTTTTTCTGCATCGTCAGCGATAGCCCAGAACACTACCGTGGCATCACCGATCTGCAAGCGTTGGCGGTTGTGCTCACCGCGGCGCAATAAGTGATTGAGCACCGTGGTGTAAGCGAAAGCGGCGGCTTCGGATACAGGTGCGTTGTCGCCTTGTTCCTTGCCGTAGGAAGTGAAAGCTTCGAGGTTGAACGAGACGATGGATGCGCCGGAACTCTGCGCGCCGTTGACGCCCTTGATCGCCGGATGCAGCCGCGCAAGCGGTGATTGATCGCCGGTCACCAGGCAGCGGCTTTTTTCCGCCTTGTCATCATTGAGCAACCGTGCGCGCAACGCCAAGGCTGCTGGCCGCTCGTGCAGATATTGCTGCGTGCCGTCGTCCAGGCGGAAAACAAAATTGGCGTCCAGCATCTCCGTTTTGAAGTACGGCAGCAATGAAAACTGCTCTGGCGTCCAACCATCAAGAAATTTCAGCAGCGCCCGTAGACCAATATCGTCGCTATCGGCTAACCAAGCGTGGTGCGAAGCTTTGAATGCTTCGTGTTCCTGCGCCATGCGCTCGCCACCTTTGGCGCCGACGCCGAGTACGTAGCTGCTCTTGTCCCACAAGAAGTTTGACTTGATACCCGCCGTGCGTTTGGCTGGCTGCGGCACGGTATGCAACGCCGGTAGAGGCTTCTTGCCTGAGGTGTCGCGCACATCCAGCACATCCCTGAGTTCGCCATCCGGGGAAATCAGCAGCACGTAGCTGATCTTCTCATCGCTGTAGCCGAATGCGGGCACCTTGCCGTGCACCGCCAGTTGGCGGTAATAGTCATTGAGCGCGGAGAGGATCATGCCTTTACCTCCTCGCCGGATAGCTGCGGCACGGCGATTGCGCCATTTTCCATGCGTGCGCGGAAAAACAGCGGCGTCATGTCATGCGCGAAGTCGATGTCGTGCAGCATCCAGCCCAGATCGCGGTTGCGTTCGCTTTCAGGTAACGCGCTTGGTGGCAGGGCTGCGCCGGGTTCAATCAGTGTGAATGTTGCCGGGAACTCGCGCACACCTAGGCAGGGCATGTGAAAGCACTGTCCTTTGCGCGCCCGGCGGTTGAAGGTGTCCAAGTGCTTGCCTGCGTTATCTTCCGCCCCGGCACGCTCGGTCAGATCGAAATGCGCTTCAATCACGTAGGCCACATCGCGCAGCACGGTCGCCGCCCGCTGCTGGCGGTCTTCATCGACAAAGGTGAACAGGCGATCCGTGATCTGCCCGGCGTTCATCGCACCGCTGGCGTTGCTGTAGGAAAGTTTGCTGCCGACTTCGTTGCGGCGGATCGACTCAAAGCGTATGGGCTTCAAAACATGGATGCGATCGATCACCCAACGAATCGCCGGCTTCCAGTGAATCGCCTCCAGAATGCCGCGCGCAGCGGATGGCGTGATGACGTCATAGGAGACGCGCTCGACCTTCATCTCTGGCCGGGTGAAGCAGGCGCGCTCGCCCGCGATGTGGAGTCGGATGCCGTAGGTCATATCAGTTCCATGCGCCCGTATAGGGCGCTACAAAATAATCCACGCGCCCGCGAAGGGCGCGACCTTGCGCACTCATCACAAAAGTTGTTTCAACCCACGCCGGTTGCATACTTTTCGAGCAGTCGCTGGAGAAACGGAGAGCTGACCAAAAGCAACAACAGGACGACAAAAATAAGCCAAATTGAAGTGCGTTTCCGAATCCTCAAATTTAACTTGAGTTCGAAATCGTCGAAACCATTCGGGGGTAGCATACTTATTCCAATCGAGAGAGATGAGATGATGTCTTGTCCCCTGAACCAGTCTCAAGTTCCAGCTTTTCATTTTCATCGCGAAACGAAGTAGCGGGAGACTCCCTTTCCATGGTGCCGCAAACCGCAACCACGTGAACCAAGACCTGTCAGAGCGCATGGGGGTATTATAGCAACTCTCATCACATAAGTTGAACTGAAATTTGCATTGGGAGAGGACGAACGTTGTTTTTTTACCATACACTCGCCTCTGCCTTGACAAATGTTGGATTCTCCCATCGCAGCCCAACCTGTTCGTCGTACAGATCGGAATTCATCAGCGCCATGAACTGCTCGCCAAAGCGCCGCTCTTCCACCGGTTGCACCGCACCCGTTTCGCGCAGTGAGCGCAACACGGTTTGGGGCACCTGCACCGTGTAGGGCTGCAAGGCGCGAGCGATGCCGCCGGGTGTTTCCACAAATTGCAGATCACGCAACAGCTTTTCGACCGGGCTGACTTGTTCGCCGTCAGCCTTGAACGGCACGATGATCGGTTGCTGTACGTTGTCGATCATGCGAAACAGTTCCGCCACTGTTTCAAACGGCAGGACGTCGATGCCGCCGCAAATTTTGAACAGACCAAGAATGTTCTGCGCGTCGAGCGCTTCGTCGCCCTTTTGCCAATACAACTCCTTGAAATACGCTTCGATAGCGGCCAGTGACAGCGGGTCGTGCTCATGGCGGTTCAGTGTCAAGCGCATGGCTTGCGCGAACTGGGTCAGCTCTGGCGGTGGCGGCCAGGCATCGGCGCGGAAGATGTGTACATGGCTGTCGCTGCGTGCGCGTTTCCCTTCGCGGTTGCAGCGGCCAGCCGCTTGAGCAATGGAATCAAGGCCGGCTTCGGCGCGCAGTACATAGGGCAGGTCCAAGTCTACGCCGGCTTCAATCAGCGAGGTCGAAATTAGCCGACAGGGCAGCCCCTGTTTGAGATCGCTACGGATGGCATCGAGCACCTGGCTGCGGTGGCGTGCGCACATGAAAGTGGACAGATGCCGGGCGCCAGGCTGGGCGCCAATGGCATCGAACAGCGCGCGAGCATGACGGCGGTTGTTGACGATGCACAGTACCTGCGGGTTTTCCGTGAGGCGGGCGGCCAATGCCTGGTCATCTTGTTCACCAATATGCGTGATGCACACACGCTCCAGCTTGCGGTACACGTCTTTTGGGTTGGGCGCCAGTTCGCGCACCTTGGTCAAGCCGTTGCGAAATCCTTCGTCGGGGTACTGCTCATTGGCCAACAGCGCCGGTTGTGTTGCGGTGCAGAGGACGATGCTGCATCGGTAATTGCGTGCCAGTTCGTCAATGGCGGCTACGCAAGGCCGCAGCAGCTTGATAGGTAGCGTTTGCGCTTCGTCGAGGATGACAACGCTGCCGGCAATGTTGTGCAGTTTGCGGCAGCGAGACGAGCGATCGGCGAACAGGCTTTCAAAAAACTGCACGGCCGTGGTGACGACGATTGGCTTGTCCCAGTTTTCGGCGGCAAGCCGCAGCTTGTCCCGGCTGCCTTGATCCGGCAGCGTTTTGTCGTCGAAGGCGCTATGGTGTTCCAGCACAGCCGCTTCGCCCAACTCACCGAAAGCGCGGCGGAACACGGCGGCGTTCTGTTCCACGATGGATGTGAACGGGATCACGTAGATGACGCGCTTGAGGTCATGGGTCAGCGCATGGTCGAGCGCGAACGCCAGCGAAGCCAGTGTTTTGCCGCCGCCGGTCGGAACGGTAAGCGAAAACAAGCCTGGCGCCAGCGCCGCCTGTTTGCGAACGTGACGCAAAATGTCCGCCCGCAGCCGGTTGACGTCTGAGTCGATCTTGAACTGGGCCAGCCTTTTTTCCAGTTCACCGCGCAGCGCCGAAAGCACTGGGCCGCCGTCTCGTAGCGATGGCCGGTTTTCTGCCTTGTCGTAATGTGCTTCGGTATCGAGAAAGTCGGCATCAACGACGCAGGAGTACAGCATCCGGGTAAGAAATGCCAACTGGAACATGGCCAGTGCCCGGTCAGGATGCGTCTTGAAACCCTGTGGCAACGGACATTGTTTCAGCAAAGACACTTCTGCTTGCCATGCGGGCAGCAGCTCTGGCGTTCCGCTGCGCGCCAGTCGTTCTTTCAATGAAGAACGGGTTCCGCTATCCCGTCCATTTGGCAGTCCGGCATGATGTCCGGCGATGACATAGGCAAGCAGCGTGCCCAGTTTTTCTCCGTAGAGTTCGATTGCCTGCCGTGCGCCCTGTATCGCGTGTTCGACGCGGATATTTTCACCGGCAATACGGCGTTGAACCTCCTCCGTGTATTTGCCCAAGTCATGCAACAGGCCGGCGACATGCGCCAACCCTGGCGCATGGAAGGCTTCGGCAAAAGCGGACGCAAGAGCGGCGACACGCATCAGATGATCTCTCAGAAGCTGCCAGTCTTTCCGATCGGCTCCAGCAGAGTGCGCGTAAAAATTACGCGATGCCTTATGCGACTCGGCGGTAGGATCGGCAGTCAATGTCATTTGTCTTCCTTTTTTGTGTGGCGCGCTGAAGGATCATAGATCGGCGTTTCCATGCCGGGGTTCGTCTGCATGGGGCACCGGCGTTTCTTATACTTCCCGCCCCCCCACACGAAAGCCCCGCCTTGTCCCCCCTTGCCGCCGAAGTCCGCCGTCGCCGGACGTTTGCCATCATTTCGCACCCGGACGCGGGGAAGACGACGTTGACGGAAAAGCTCTTGCTGTTCTCCGGCGCGATTCAGATTGCCGGGTCGGTCAAGGCGCGCAAGGCTTCGCGGCATGCGACGAGCGACTGGATGGAGATTGAAAAGCAGCGCGGCATTTCGGTGGCTTCGAGCGTGATGCAGATGAGTTACCGCGATCACGTGATCAACCTGCTCGATACGCCGGGGCACAAGGATTTTTCGGAGGACACGTACCGCGTGCTCACCGCCGTGGATGCGGCGCTGATGGTGATTGACGCGGCCAACGGCGTGGAAGACCAGACGCGGCGGCTGATCGAGGTTTGCCGCCAGCGCGATACGCCCATACTCACCTTCGTCAACAAGATGGACCGCGAGGTGCGCGATCCGCTCGATTTGCTCGACGAGGTGGAGCGTGAGCTGGGCATGCCTTGCGTGCCGATGACCTGGCCGGTGGGGCAGGGCAAGACGTTCGGCGGCATCATCAATTTGCGCACGCACGCCATGACGGTGTTCGAGGCGGGGCGCGAGCGCAGGCCAGAGGATTTCGAGACGATTGCGCTGGCCGAGCGCGCGGCGCTGGCAACGCGCTTTGGCTACGCCTTCGAGCACGCGCAAGAGAGCATGGAGCTGGCCGTGGGCGCTTCGCCCGCGTGGGATCACGCGGCGTTTTTGGCGGCCAAGCAAACGCCGGTGTTCTTCGGCTCCGGCGTGAACAATTTCGGCGTGATGGAGGTGCTGGACGCGCTGGTCGATCTGGCCCCGCCGCCGCAGCCGCGCAAGAGCACGGTGGTGGCGAGCGGCAAGGCGGAAGAAAAAACCATTGCGCCCGACGATTCGGCGTTTTCCGGCGTGGTGTTCAAGGTGCAGGCCAACATGGACGCCAACCACCGCGACCGCATCGCCTTTGTGCGCGTGGCCTCGGGCCGCTACGCGCCGGGCATGAAGCTCAAGGTGCAGCGCACCGGCAAAGAGCTGCGCCCGACCAGCGTCGTCACCTTCCTGAGCCAGCGGCGCGAGGCGGTGGATGAGGCGTATGCGGGCGACATCATCGGCTTTACCACGCACGGCGGCGTGCAGTTGGGCGACACCATCACCGACGGCAGCCTGGCGCTGCAATACACGGGGCTGCCGTTTTTCGCGCCCGAGATGTTCATGACCGTGGTGCTGAAAAACCCGCTGCGCACCAAGCAATTGCAGCAAGGGCTGGCGCAGTTGGGCGAAGAAGGCGCGATCCAGGTCTTCAAGCCCGACGCGGGCGGCAACATGCTGCTGGGCGCGGTGGGGCAGTTGCAGTTCGAGGTGGTGCAGCATCGCCTGAAAACCGAGTACGACTGCGACGTGCGACTGGAAGGCTGCCCCTACACCGGCGCGCGCTGGATCAGCGCCCCCACGCCCGCCGAGCTGCGCGAGTTCGAGCTGGCCTACCCCGCTCGCATGGCGCACGACGCCGCCGATGCCCTGGCCTACCTGTGCACCAGCCCCTATGACGTGCGGCTGGCGCAGGAGCGGTTTCCCAAAATTGCATTCCACCCGCTGCGCGAGCATGCGGGGTTGGCGTTGCAGGCCAGTTAAAGTGCGCTGACCATGTCGAATCTGATCCAGCGCTGGCGGTCAGCCGGTCACATTCACTTGATCTGGCCGCTATTGGCCTGTGTCGCTGGCTGGCGGTTCATCATCCTGCACTTCAATGACCCGGTGCAATGGGATCCTCAGTACGTCTACCTTCCTGTCGCCCGCGCTTTTTTGCAGCAGGGCTGGTCGTTTTTACTGGCGCCGCCAAGTTGCTGTGTGGCGTCCCTGGGTTATCTCTGGCCCGCGCTGTGGGGCGCTGATCCCACTTGGATTCGCGGCGCCAACATGGCGCTTTGGGCGTGCTGCGTGTGGTTCCTGTGGCGCGCCAGTTGGCTGGCGGGTAGCTGGCGCGCTGGCATGGTGGCGATGCTGCTGTTGTCATATTCCGACCTGATACGGTACTTCCCATCCGAACTGACCGAACCAATTTACCTGTTCGGCGTGTTCGGCTTGATACACGCCCTGGCCCGCTTGACGGCCGGACGAGAGCGAACGTTCGGCGCGGTGGCGCAAGGCGCGGTCATGCTGACCATTACGCTGCTGTCGCGCCCGATTTTGCAGCTCATCGCTCCGACGGCGCTGCTGGCCTGCCTGGCGGCGCTGGCGTTGCAGGCGATGCGGAATAAAGGCCGCCCGGAAGATACGCACGGCGGTTGGCCTGCCACCGTGTCGCATATTGCCTTCAGCCTGGGGCTGGGCTTGCTGCTTCCGCTGGCACTGGTGGTCAAGAACGGTTTGGTGTTTGGATTGTGGGGGTTGGGGACAGGCTCTGGGGTCGGCTTCTATCTGGGCACGCATCCGTTGTTCCAGGGTACCGAGCCGGCTTTTTTGGGATTTAACTACGACGCCAACAGATTGATTACTATCGTGGCCGGCAACCCGGATACGCTTTCGCTGGCCGGTGATCGGGTGCAGCGCGCTGCCGGGTTATGGCAGCTGCAAACCATGTCCGCAGGAGACGCCGTGGCGTTTTTCAGCCGCAAGTTGTGGTGGTGGCTAGCGCACCATCCGGCCGAGCTTCAGAGAACCGACAGCCCCATTCGCCAATTGCGTCTGTTCGCTTTCTCAACAATCGCGGTGACCGCCATGTTGGCATGGCGGGGGTGGCGCGGCTTGCGCGGGCGAACCACGAATGTTCGCTCCTATACAGCCGCCATGGTCAACGGGTCAGCGCCAGAACAATGGGCATTGGCAGCCTTGCTGCTGGGCATGTTCGTATTGCTGGTTGGCCAGTTGCTGCCCATTCTCTACAACGGCCGCTACGGCGTTGCCTTGCTTGACCCGTGGCTGTTGCCGCTAATCGCCTTCTGCATCGCTCGCATCACGGCACCCATTCAATTGCATGGCGGTGTACAAAAAAATTGGCGGGGAATCACAATCACAGTCCCGCAGGGCAGGATGATTTTGGCGGCGATTGTCTCGCTGGCAGCTATCGCGGCGATCACTTCCGTGACCTACAACCTGGCACGCCGGTCGGAACATGTTTTTATCGATCCACAGCACATGGGACAGGTTGCCACACACCTGAGCATCACGGACAGCGCCCGGATTGATACCGCAGGCATGGTTCGCCTAGGTGAACGGGAGTGGAGCACCACGGAGTCGCCTGCGGTGTTCATGGTGCGCCTGGATCAGACCGACGTTGAACGCATCGGCAGAGCAGACCCCTTCAATGCCCTGTGGGATACGGAGATCGCGCTGCGCTCAACCACCGCCGGACAGAAACAAAAGACATGCCGAAAAGCCTACGTCGCCTACCAAACCGCAACCGGAGCCATTCTGCAACCCGCATACAGTCTGCCACTGGCCCTGCCATTAAGCGTTGACGGAAAATTCCACCATCTGGTCACCCATGCCAACGCCGAACTGCGCCCCGGCGAAGCTGGCAACCTGCGTATAGAGCTAGCCTGCCAGGCCGGTACAGTAGTTGAGTGGCGCCAAACCAGATTTTTGGAAAGCCGCCACGCTTGGGATGCCGCCGCGCATATCAAGCCGTGACTACTTCGTTTTCGAGCCAACGCATAGGTCGGGCCGTGCCAACTCGACTTGTTGTCCGAGAAGGCGCAATTGCAGGGCGAACAGACTCAGATCAAGCCATCGCCGCAATAACCTCGGGCGGCGCCTGCACCAGCTCGATCAACACGCCTTCACCGGCGATCGGGAACTGGTCGTTGGCCTTGGGATGCAGAAAGCAGATGTCGTAGCCCGCCGCGCCCTTGCGGATGCCGCCCGGAGCCAAGCGTACGCCGTGAGCGGTGAGCCATTGCACGGCGGCGGGCAAGTCGTCTATCCACAGGCCGATATGGTTGAGCGGGGTGACGTGGACGGCGGGCTTTTTGTCCGGGTCCAGCGGCTGCATCAAATCCACTTCGACCTTGTGCGCGCCCTGGCCGATCGCGCAGATGTCTTCATCGACGTTTTCGCTTTCGCTCTTGAAATTACCGGTGACGCGCAAGCCCAGCATGTCCACCCACAGCGCCCGCATACGCTTCTTGTCGAGGCCGCCGATGGCGATTTGCTGGACGCCCAGCACTTTGAAGGGGCGGGTTTGGGCGCTCATGCGAACTCCATGATGACCTGATCGACCGCCAGCGATTCGCCCTTGGCGGCGGTGATTTTGCCGACCGTTCCGTCGTGCGCGGCGGACAGGACGTTTTCCATTTTCATCGCCTCGATGACGGCGAGCTTTTCGCCCGCCTGCACGCGCTGGCCTTCCTTGACGGCGATATCGACCAGCAAGCCGGGCATGGGCGAAAGCAGAAACTTGCTCATGTCCGGCGGCGCCTTGTAGGGCATGAGCTTGAGCATCCGCGCGTTCAGCGGCGAGAGCACGGTGACGTCGATTTGCCGTCCGTCATGTGTGATACGCAAGGCCAGCGGGTTGTTGCCCGCGCCGCGCTCAACTTGGGCGGTGAAGGGCTGGCCGTTGACCTGGCCTTCGATCCGGATGCCGCCGATCGGCGAAATGCTATGGATTTGGTAGCTGTTCTGCCCTACGACAACTGTTGTGGGATCGGCTGCCCCTCCCCAATCGCCGATGCTGACCGGCGTATGGCGCTGCTGGCCTTGCGCGTCGCGCGTGATGAGCACCAGGTCTTGCGCTATCCTGGCGCCGCGGCCGGCAATCTGCCCGCCAATGCCCCCTGCGCGCGCGCGATAGCGGCGGTGTATATACGCGGCCAGCGCCAGCAGAAAGTCCGGGTCGGCGTGCGGCACATCCCCGGCATGAAAACCATGCGCGTAATGCTCGGCGATGAAGCCGGTGTTGAACTCGCCGCTGGCGAATTTGGGATGCGCCAGCAGCGCCGACTGAAACGCGATGTTGCTGCTGATGCCGCGTATCACAAAACCGTTGAGCGCCTCGCGCATCCTGGCGATGGCCTCGCTGCGGTCGCGCCCGTGCACGATCAGCTTGGCGATCATCGAGTCGTAGTACATCGGGATTTCGCCGCCTTCGTAAACGCCGGTGTCCACGCGCACGCCGTACAAATGCCCGGTGTCGCTGGCGAACATGGTCTGGCCTGGCGGCGCAAAGCGCACCAGGCGGCCTGTGGAAGGCAGAAAGTTGCGGAACGGGTCCTCGGCGTTGATGCGGCACTCGATCGCCCAGCCTTGGCGCTTGACGTCGGCCTGGGTCAACGGCAGCTTTTCGCCCGCCGCCACGCGAATCATCAGCTCGACCAGATCCAGACCCGTGATGCTTTCCGTGACCGGATGCTCGACCTGCAAGCGCGTGTTCATCTCCAGAAAGTAAAAGTCCTGATCCTTGCCGACCACGAACTCCACCGTGCCCGCGCTCTGGTACTGCACCGCCTGCGCCAACGCCACGGCCTGCTCGCCCATGGCCTTGCGCGTGGCCTCGCTGATGAAGGGCGAAGGCGCTTCTTCAATCACTTTCTGGTGGCGGCGCTGAATGGAGCACTCGCGCTCGTTCAAATACACCACGTTGCCGTGTGCGTCGCCCAGCACCTGAATCTCGATGTGGCGCGGCTGCTCGATGAATTTTTCGATGAAGATGCGGTCATCGCCAAAGCTGTTGCGCGCCTCGTTCTGGCAGGCCGTGAAACCCTCCAGCGCCTCCTTGTCGTTGAAGGCCACGCGCAGCCCCTTGCCGCCGCCGCCCGCGCTGGCCTTGATCATCACCGGATAGCCGATGTCCTTGGCGATTTCGACCGCGTGCGCGGCGCTGGCTATGGCCTCGTTCCAGCCCGGAATGGTGTTGACCTTGGCTTGCAACGCCAGCTTCTTGGAAGCGATCTTGTCGCCCATCGCCGCGATGGAATGCGCCCGGGGACCGATGAAGACGATGCCCTCCTGCTCGCAGCGCTGGGCAAACGCCTGGTTCTCGCTCAAAAAGCCATAGCCCGGATGCACCGCCTGCGCGCCGGTCTGCTTGCAGGCGTCGATGATCTTGTCGGCCAGCAGATACGACTCGCGCGAAGGCGGCGGCCCCAGCCGCACCGCCTCGTCGGCCAGCTGCACATGGCGCGCATCCTTGTCGGCATCGGAATAAACCGCCACCGTTTGAATGCCCATCTTGCGCGCCGTGACAATGACCCGGCAAGCGATTTCGCCACGGTTGGCGATCAGGATTTTTTTGAACATTTGACGATTCGTTGTGTTGAAGCTAAGCGCCTGTTCATGGCCTATTCGGCGCTGCCTTGAGCATCATATCTTCGCGATCTTCCGGGGTGTGATCTGCCAAGCGGGCAAGAGCGTTTGAGTGAAGTAGAATTTCAGAGATTTGTTGGCGCCTGCGAGTCCAAGTATGACCCAAGCGTCGGCAGCAATAGCCGTCGTGGTGGAATTGGTAGACACGCTATCTTGAGGGGGTAGTGGCGAAAGCTGTGCGAGTTCGAGTCTCGCCGACGGCACCACAAGAGTCAAGCAGGCTGCTTGGCGCAACAGCGCAGCGGCTTGCTCCTCAGAATTTTTGAGATGCACGCTGATGAACCTTGCCGACTATTTGCCCGTACTGCTGTTCATTCTGATTGGCTTGGTGGTCGGGGCAGGCTGTCTTGGCGCGGGGGCGCTGCTCAAGCCCCACAAGCCCGATCCGGCCAAGAACTCGCCTTACGAGTGCGGCTTTGACGCTTTCGAGGACGCGCGCATGAAGTTCGACGTGCGCTACTACCTGGTCGCCATTTTGTTCATCCTGTTCGATCTGGAAATCGCCTTTCTCTTTCCGTGGGCCGTGACGCTCAAGGACGTGGGCCTGGTGGGCTTCGGCGCGGTGGCGATCTTCCTGGCGATTCTGGTCGTGGGGTTTGCCTACGAGTGGAAAAAAGGCGCCCTCAACTGGGAATAAGAGCAAGGCACACATGACCGATCAGTTGCAACAAAAAGGTTTCGTGCTCACCAGCGTGGACGCGGCGGTGAACTGGGCCAAGACGGGTTCGCTGTGGCCCATGACTTTCGGCTTGGCCTGCTGCGCGGTGGAAATGATGCACGCCGCCGCCGCGCGTTACGACATCGCGCGCTTCGGCTCCGAGGTATTTCGCGCCAGTCCCCGCCAGTCGGATCTGATGATCGTGGCGGGCACCTTGACCAACAAGATGGCCGGGGCGCTGCGCAAGGTGTATGACCAGATGGCCGAACCGCGCTGGGTGATTTCGATGGGCTCGTGCGCCAACGGCGGCGGCTATTACCACTACAGCTATTCGGTGG